>RCNC010001996.1_pt1 | contig 13669 bp, 15 predicted proteins | sample 2041301 | NCBI WGS metagenome assembly RCNC01 (sample SAMN09708231, study PRJNA481090) | Marine sediment metagenome, whole genome shotgun sequencing project. | biome: marine sediment; feature: ocean; material: sediment; isolation source: Sewage treatment plant 13A marine sediment (STP13A) ... | reverse complement strand
CTGAGTCAATTCCCTCGACAAACCAACCATGAGCAGATCACCCTGTGAAGTAATCTGCGCCATATTGCCGTCCATCGGATAATCGATCTGCTTGACCACAGTTGGGTTGGTCGGATCGGTAACATCCACAATCTTCAAAGCAGGTGCAAGAATAGGCCCCTGACCCGCCTGGGTCTTCTGCACTGGCATGTATATATACCAACGGCCGTCATGCTCTTTGATCGTGAGCTTGCCGGAGTAGCGGTCATCGTAATCCAGGAAACCAATGGGCTCTACGTTGTGCGCTTGCCAACCTTCTGGAATTGCGTCAGCAAGAACGCTGATGGGCAGTGCTAGCAGGAATGCAAACAAGCTGCCCCTATAGATCGAAGTAGTTTCAGTCGTCATCTTTCTCCCCCTCATGTTTATCGCATAAGTGATCTTATCACGATAATTATCGATAATTTATCCGACGACTGAAGGTCCTCTCCGGATGCGCCAACTTAATAAGGTTTTCGCCGGGAGCCATCTGGAAGGTATTTGTAGCGTTTATATTCCCATTGATATTGTTCCGGGCAGTCAAGCACGCACTGCTCGATCGATTTGTTAAGCGCGCGCAGAGCTGTTGAGCGATCAGATGAATAGATCCCCTCATCAGGCGGACGAATAACGATTTGATAGCTATTGTCGGGCTCGCGCAATACATATGCTAAGACCGCTTTGCTATTGTTTCGATTGATCAGTTTCGAAACCAGCGTCATTGTCAGTGCAGGCTCACCAAAGAATAACGCGAACTCGCCACCCTCTGTTGACGGTACTTGATCTGGCAGTATTACGATAAGTTCACGAGACTTCAGTGCTTTGAGCAACGCGCGCACTCCGGACTTGTTCGCTGGCACCAGGGTATTGCCGTTTCGTTGTCGTGACTGAAGGACAACGTCGTTTACCGCCGGGTTTTTAGGCTCTTTGTATAGCGTTGTTACGGGATATTGCGCCGCGATGTAAGGACCAAACAATTCCCAGTTGCCTATGTGTGGCACGAGTACGACTACGCCACGGTCCTCAGCAACTGCCGCGCGCAGGTGTTCCTCACCAACGACCTTTGATACGCAGGCCATTAAGCGCTCGGCCGGCCACAACCAGCCGCGACCAATATATGCAGCAGACCAAAAGAGCTCCCTGAAGCTGGCTCTCGCCAGTTGTCGCTGTTCGGAGATAGGTAATTCGGGAAACGCGATCGCAATATTGCGTTCGGTTATTCTGCGAGAAGTGGTATTGAATTGCCACGCCAGCCAACCGACGCATGATGCAAAAAAACGGACTACGCCCTGGGGAAGCGCGGCGAAAATATGTAGCAAGGCCCGAAACACAATCGTCATCCCGGTGTTCGCCACACCTCGCGCGACACTTTCTTTGCTCTCCGCAGGGGTGCGGTCACGAGTACCGGAATTCATATTTGTATGCAAAAGCTCTTGGCGGCTGATCTTGAGCGTATAGCGGTCGCTGTGGAAGCACAAGGACTCGATAGCGGTAGTTTCGGACGATGTCTACAGACGAAAAAACGCCTCATGATGGAGGCGCTTTGACGTTGGAAATATGGTGCCGGCACCACGAATCGAACGCGGGACCTACTGATTACAAATCAGTTGCTCTACCAACTGAGCTATGCCGGCGTTTGGTATGCAAATCGAACGGTGCCGAATTATTCGCCATTCCGACCGGCCTGACAAGGGCCTGAGTCAATGATTATTGCTGTTGTGGGCAGGTCGCCGCGTCCCGCAACAGTACCTTGGACTCGCCATATTTCTCCATCATGGCGCCCGCCCCCTTGCCTGGGGGGAGGCCGATATCCACGAAGAACATGGTGCCCTCGCGGGTTTTAGGGGTTATGTCGGCCGGCAAATCCAACGACTTGGCTTGTAATTCAACCTTTTCGGCGCGTTCGACGTCGCCGAACAACCCCAGCGAGATATACAAGCCCTCGTCTTCGCTCGACACAAGATAGGCATCCGACAAGCCACCGTCGTGCAGTTTCTCGATCATTTTCTTAGCCGTCATATTGTCCGCAATATTTCGTATTTGCACCCAATGGCCAACGAATATCTCACCATGAGCGGAGCGCAGCGCAGTACGCATGCCCTCACCCGCATATTCGGTAAGCGCTGTATCGGCATCGGTATTGGCCCGAAATGGGCCGATCGACACACAGGACCTGCCGACGACCGCTTCCAGATCAGACGGCTCACCGGAGTCGAGCACCGTACCGACGCTGGCGGCCACGTTTGCATCGTGGCCAGTAGAGACAGCCAGAGGCGGCCCGAGGTCTGCTTCGGCGACGACGGCCACTCCAGGCTCCTCATTCTTGCCAACGAACGTCCCCCACACGAAATAGAGAATGTTCGCGAGCAACAACAGTAGTAACAGGTTTCTCATCAATAGCTATCCGGCGAATACGCGAATCATTCTCGTTGTATTTACTCCGTCAGTCCAGCAAGGATAATCGACCCGGAGACGACTCGGATTTTCGCCTTTCCTGTGTCGACCAGCAAGGCGCCGTCATTATCCACACCTGCAGCCACCCCGGTGATCTGCTGATCGGGCAGATCGACGATCACTTCGCGCTGCTTGAGCCAGTCATGTTTCGCCCAGGCTTCGAGAAAACCAACAAAGCCAAGCGCTGCGAACTTACTCATCACGCCGTGCAACTCATTGACGATTGCCGCCGCAATTGCCGCCCTCCCAGGAACCGTTTCGCAAACACTTGAAATGTCGACGACGCGACGCGCCCAATCTGACTCAATGCTCGTCTCTGCGTCTTCCGGCAGATCGATATTCAAGCCAATTCCCGTAACGACCGTGACCTCTTTGCTCGCGCGTGACTGAAGTTCGGTCAAAATCCCACCCAATTTGCCGTTCAGCGCAACAATGTCGTTCGGCCATTTCAGACTGACTCCGTTGATACCGAGTTTTTGCAAAGCAGCGATGACACCGACGCCAATAGCCAGCGTGAGGCTCGGCAGTTGATCGGGCTGCTCTTCGAATGAGTACGCGAATGACATATACAAGCCAGCACCCGGCGGCGAAATCCAGCGACGATAGTGACGTCCGCGCCCTGCAGTTTGATGGTCCGCGATCGCCACCCTGAAACGGCCAACACCAGGTGCTGGCTGCGACATCAGGTATGTGTTCGTCGAAGCGACGCTACCGAATACCTCCAGTTCGTCCAGCTTCTTTCTGGTCTCCGCCGCCAGCGACTGGCGAATCAGGCTTGTGTCAAGGCTGCTCATCTTCGCCAGCTGTGCGCTTGCGTCCGAATATCATGAGACCAGTATTGCGATGCTCGGTACCGGCTCGCATTCGCTCAATATTTGAACGATGCCAAAACACAGTAAAGCCGGCGATCATCACGCAGTACATCAACAGGGGCTGCTCCGCCGGTAACAAAGTTAGGCCTACCCATATTGGCAATGCGACGGCCGCACCTACTGTGGCAAGGCCTACATAGCCACTAAGCACCACAATTATCACCCAGATCACTAACAGCGGGATAAGCAACACCGCATTGATGACCACGAGCGTTCCGACGAATGTTGCCGCGCCCTTGCCGCCGCGGAAACGGTGAAAAATTGGCCAGACATGACCAAAAATTGCTCCGGTAGCGCAACACAGCGTGAGCCATGTTCTGGACACCTCCGGGTCGGCCGGCACATACGGCAACTCCAGACCAGGCACGATGCCAGCGCCAACTGCGCCCTTGCCAATATCGATAATCACGACGCCAAGTGCGAACAGGCCCCCCTGAGTTCTGAGCGCATTCGTACCACCCGCGTTACCGCTGCCCATGGTGCGAATATCAACACCGCCGCGCAATCGACCAATAATAATCGCGCCCATGAGAGAGCCAATGAAGTAACTGATCAGAAATTTAACGCCGAGCTCGAGCATCTGGAAATCCGCTTTGCTTGCGATGACGCCGCCATTGTAGCATCGGGTAACGGCCTTCCGCGGCGGGCATATGACCGATCATCCAGTTTCACTTTTTATAAATCCAACGGCCGGGCGCGGTCGTGCAGGAAAGCGTCTCGAACGGATTCAACGATTGTTCGAGGCAGGCGGTGTCGCGCTGGACATCGTCCGCAGCCGCGCGGTGCGCGATCTCGAACAACAGGTAACGAGCCACATTCAGAATGGTGTGCGCAGAATCGTCGTCGTGGGCGGTGACGGCAGCGTTCATGAAGCAGTAAACGGCATGCAGCGCGCTGGCGCGGATTGCGCTTTGGGCGTCATACCAAGCGGCACGGGAAATGATTTTGCCAAGGCTTGTGGAATTCCGCTCGACTGGGAACAGGCGACGCGGTCGCTGGTTCAACGCATGACGACGGAAGCACCTATTCGCAGGATTGATCTAGGGCGAGTGAATGACCGCTACTTCGCGAATGGAATCGGCATCGGCTTTGACGCGAAAGTCACGCGTATCGCGCAATCCTATCGCTGGAAAATCGGAGACTTCGTCTACTTGTTGGCGATCCTGCGCTGCCTGTACGACGGTGTCGCTACACCCGATATGCGCATTCAAAACGAGCATGTAGACCTTAGTGGCCCGGTTACGCTCGCTGCTGTATGCAATGGCCCCTGGGAAGGCGGCATGTTTCATATTGCGCCAATGGCAGACAACGCGGACGGCAAGATGAATCTGCTGATCGCCAATCCGGTCTCGAGGATACGAATTCTGGCGCTCCTGCCGTTACTAATGCGTGGCAAACACATGCACGAACCTGAGATCATTCACCATGAGGTGAGCAAATTAACTATTACGTCAGCGGCGGCGATCGAGTCGCACCTCGACGGCGAAGTTCAGCCACTGCAGGACCGATTTGATATCGAAGTGTTGCCCGCGGCGCTAGATTTGCTTTGAGCTGCTGCGCGACCCCAGGTAAATAGCGAACAAAGTAAGTCCTGCACCAACAAGCTCCAACGCAGTCATAGCCCGATCGAAGAATAGAACATCCCATGTGAAGCTCAGTGTCGGCTGCAACAGCAAGGCGATCCCGGCTTGGGTTGTGGTTACCATGCGCAAACTGCTGGCTATGAGCAGTAAGCCCAGACATTGCGAAAACAAACCGTAGTTGAACAACCAAACCGCGTCGAGCATTGAGGGAACCAGCAATGACTCACCCTCTGCAATGGCTGCTATCCCCAAAATCACGGCCGATCCGAGAGAAATAACCGCAACTTCGCGAACCGGCAGCGGGTCGCTTGAGTCGCGGCGCGCAGCACGCATCAACAACATGTATCCAGCGTAGAAGAGCGCTGCGAGTAAGCCGAGGATAACGCCGATGCGATAATCGCTGGACAACGCATTCCAGTCGAAACCGACGATCAGACCAAGGCCAAACAGCGCTAGAGGAATTGCGATCAATTGCAGCAGATGCGGTCGCTGGCCCAACAGCAACACGCCTGCAAGCATCATGAAGAAAACCTGAAAATTGGACAGCAAGGTCGCAAGCCCGGGCCCGACGATAATAATGCTGCGATGGAAGAACCATATATCGAGCGCAAAGAAAATTGCTGCCACGACCAGTATTTGCCACGCTCGCTTTGAAAGCTGCAAACGCCTGCCGCTCACTGCAAGAAATAAGGCCAGAGCAACGCCGCCAATTGCGAGCCGATAGAACCCGCTGGCCGTCGGCGAGACGTCAGCGAGCTTTACCCAAACAGGCGAAAAGCTGATAAACGTGGCACCTGCAAAAAGGCGTAGCAATGGATTGGCCAGAAGCCGGGCATAGCTCAAGCCGAATTTAACCAGTCGTCGCGGCGCGCAACGGTCGTGAGGTCAGCCTCTTCATCGATGCTGAGATAACAGCTATTTTCCGGTGCATCGACCAGTGTGATGCGGGTAGTCATCAAGTCATCACCACGAAAGATAACTAGTTCGAGAGTCTCGCCGTTACGAAAACTGCGCAATCGCTTATCGCAATTTGCGGGGGTTAGCGCGACGCCATCCAGAGCAACCGCGACATCACCCGGGGCGATTCCTGCCTGTTCAGCAGGCCCACCATTCAACACTGACGAGAACGTGAGCTTGCCGCCCGCGCCGCTCAAGTTCGCACCCAACCAAAGCGGCGTGAGGCGCTTGCTTGATTTCTTCTTGCCACCCTTGTCTATCCGGCTCGTAGCCTGCCGCAAATGATAATCGACACCGACCGTCGCCAGCATTGCCTGCAAAGGCAGTTCACCAGTACCACGAATCGCCGCTTCGAAAAAATCCTCGAGGCCGTCACCTGCCAGCTCCGCGCATACGGCTTCGAAGCCTTCTTCCGGCATACCCTCTTCCCCTTTACCCCAACGATCCCAACACGACCGCATAACGTCGTCCAGGGAGAGTTCGCCATCGGACTCGGCGCGCAATTTGAGATCCAGAGTTGCCGCGATCAGTGCACCTTTAGTGTAATAGCTGATAATCGCATTCGAGGCATTCGCATCCTGTTTATAGAATTTGGTCCAGGCGTCGAAACTCGACTCGGCAACACTCTGTCGATGTCGTCCGCCGCTACGAATGACGCGCGTGATTACCTGGCCTAACAATTCCAAGTAGCTCTCGGCCGGGATCAGGCCCGAGCGGACCAGTATCAAGTCGTCATAGTAAGAAGTGATGCCTTCGAACACCCACATGAGGCGCGTGTACGATTCATCAACCAGCTCGTACGGCGTGAATACAGCCGGTTTTAAGCGCTTGATGTTCCACAGGTGAAAGTACTCATGGCTGGCGAGACCGAGAAAGGTTCGGTAACTGTCACTGATCTCATCCTCGCCGCGCTGCGGCAAATCGTCGCGCGAACAAACGAGGCTTGACGACCACCGATGCTCAAGTCCGCCGTAACCCTTGCCGGGTGCATGCAGGAGAAACAGATAACGGTCAAAGTCCTGTGGTGCACCCAATAATTCCATGTGCTGCTCGCACAATATCTGCAGGTCATGACAGATACGCGCCATATCGACTCGGGTACGACCACGAATCGCGATCGCATGCGGGATACTGCGAACCTCAAACTCGCCGACCGCGAGGTCGCCTATTTCTACCGGATGATCAATTAGCTCCGCATAGTCGGCCGCGACGTAAGTGCCATAAGCGTAGGCTTCGGCATCTTGTCGTCGCATGGACGTCGCGACGCGCCAGCCATTAGCGATCCGATCTTCCGGCGCCTGAATGTCCAGCACGCATTCGAAGCTCTCTTGTCCTTCGACCGACGGAAAGACGCAGGGACCGTTGAAATAAGCGTGCGTGTTATCCAGGTGTGCGCCTCTGACACTGTCGTCATAAGCATAAATCTCGGCCACAAGCGTAATTGCACGTTCAGTGGGTGCCGCCTGCCAGCGGCTCTTGTCGAGTTTGTGTAACTCGACCGACCGTCCATCTGACTCAGCACGAATTGCGACAACATGCTTCGCGTAGTCGCGAATCATGTAGCTGCCTGGAATCCAGGCTGGGATCGCGAATACCTGGCCCGCTGGATCCGGTGCCGCAACCGTTAGCTCAACTGCGTACAAATGAGCCCCGAGATCCTTCGGCTGGATGGTGTAGTGGTGAGGAGTTGTCATTGCTTAGTCACGCGCTGGGTAAGTGTATTTCGGCCAGCATACAGCGAACGCTGCCGCCGGCTGAAGCCTCGATGTTGCTGATATCCGAAGAAACGATGCGCCCATTCGCGCGCAATTGCTCGGTTTGCACGTCGTCAAGCGAGTCGTAGGCCTGTTGCGACATCGCGACGAGCCTGTTGCCATCCCTGCTGCGTAGCTCCAGCATATTGCCGGCGAATGCTTGCAGTTGATCGTAGCTCAATAGAATAACTTCATGTCCGCTATCCGAGAGACGTTGCAATACCGCTGTCCGTTGCTCATCGCGCTGGATTGCCTCGGCACAAACCACGGCCAGCTCCTCGCCTATGCTCAGCAAAACATTGGTGTGATATATGGGCACGCCGTCGCGATCAGCAGCGTCGAACGTTAAAACGTCGTAGTCCATTCTTTGTGCGAAATCACCTAGCGGGTCAAGCTGCGTTCTGGAGGACAAACAGGCATAGGCCACATGGTTTTTTCTATCCAGCACCATGCTGCCAGTACCTTCCAGATAATGCCCGGCTTGTTCGTGGCCAGACAAATCGATGATCTCTTTGACCGCGAAGCCGTCCATCGAGTCCAGTCGCTCTACGATATCCTGACGACGCTCGGTACGACGGTTCTCTGCCTCCACCGGATACAGTACGACACGGCCATCACCATGGAAGCTGATCCAGTTGTTGGGAAAGACAGAGTCGGGTGTGTGCGGCTCGGCTGTGTCATCGACGACTATGACGTTAACCCCGGCCTCGCGAAGAGTCGCCGCGAGCGCATCGAATTCTCGCTGGGCCACGGCATTTTGCGTGTCCGGGTCGGTGTTCGACTTACCCTGGAAACGATTCGACTCCGCCGTCATTGAATTGCTTTCGAAGCGGACGGGCCTGACCATCAGAACCGATGATGCGAGTTGCGATTCTTCGCTCATGCAGATGCGCCCGGACGAGCGGATACAGTGGCATACCAACGCTGCAGATTTGCAGCGTCATCATCGATGCCTATTTTCACGCGCGCAGCGAAATCAATCATGACCACAGCCGTAATATCCGCGATCGTAAAATGATCGCCTGCAATAAATTCGTTTTGTGCCAGTTGCATGTCCAGTGTTTTGAAAAAGGACAGCACCCGACTCTTGCTACGCTCTACGAGCTCCGGTATTTGCTCGTATTTATGCGGACCGGGCAGAGCCTGACCTTTGAGTCCTCTCGCGAAATTGCGGTAGGCGTCTGCCACCGCCCACAAACCCTGTTGTTCTGCCTTCGCGTTCCACATCGCAGCGGTAGCACGCTCAATTGCAGTGTCTCCAAACAGCGTAGGCTCCGGCTGAATGTCCTCGAGGTACTGACAGATGGCGACGGCTTCCGTAAGGCAGGTTCCGTCATCCAATTCCAGAGCTGGCACGACGCAGTCCGGGTTTACGGCTCGAAAATCAGCGCCAAACTGCTCGCCACTTCCCAGATCAACCGGCACCAATTCCAGTTCGATATTTTTCTCCGCCGCAAAAAAACGCACTCGCCTTGGGCTCGGGGCCGTACTGCAATCAAATAACCTCATCTAGCTCTCCAACGCTTTAGCTGCATCAAATACGGTTGCGGAGTTCTGGCCGAACATAAGCGCCCGCGCCTTCTCGTTTCTTGCCTCATCGCGTCGCCAGTCTTTGCCAACATCTACACCGCGCTGCACGGCCGGCCGACTCTTTATCGCGTTAAACCAGCGCCGTAAATTTTCGAACCGATCGAGATCCTGACCAAAATGCTTGTAGGGCATTACCCAGGGAAAAGCCGCGATATCCGCGATCGAATATTCACCCGCGAGGAAGTCTCTGTCGCGCAAGCGCACGTCCATAACTGCAAGCAGCCGATCGTACTCATTCGCATAGCGATCATACGCATACGGCACTGGATCCTTGGCGTAGTTTACGAAGTGACTCAGTTGGCCTGCCATCGGCCCAAGCCCCCCGGCCTGCCAGAAAAGCCACTGCAGAGCATCGAAACGAGCATGCTGTTCGTCGGGCAATAACATGCCGGATTTTTCCGCCAGATAAATAAGAATGGCGCCGCCTTCAAACACAGAAACCCCTGTGTCGTGATCGACGATTGCAGGCATACGATTATTTGGGCTTATTCTCAGAAACTCAGGTTCGAATTGGTCTCCGGCGCCGATATCAACGCGTATAACCTTATATTCGAGGCCACACTCTTCGAACATGATCGAAATCTTGCGACCGTTCGGAGTTGGCCAATAGTAAAGATCAATCACAGTGCGTCTCGCGTTTAAACCGAAGCATCATTCAGTATAAGATGTATTGACTATGTTGCCACTCACCTACGTAATTACAGCCCTCGCGACCGCCGTTGTGGTCGTCATCTGTGTGTTAGTCCATTACGAGGGGTTGCGTTTGCTGAGTGGACTCCTGCCGAAACTGCGGCATCTTCATCGGCGACGAATCCTCATACTGATTTTCAGCTTGCTCTTTTTGCACATTGTTGAAGTCTGGATATTCGGCGGCACTTACTATGTACTACTGCATCAGGGCGAATTCGGCGAGTTGATTGGCTCACCGGGGGCTTCGATCGTTGACTGCATCTATTTTTCCGCGTCCGTCTTTACCACTGTTGGTTTTGGCGATATTTATCCAACCGGCGCAATCCGCACCATGACCGGGACACAAGGAATTGTGGGTCTGACTATGATCACCTGGTCCGCGTCATACACGTATGTCGAAATGGTCAAGATTTGGGACAAAGGTGACTGAGCACCAACAAGTCGCTCTCAGAGCAGCCGATGGTCACGACATCCAAGTGCAGATATGGCGACCGATCGAAGCTGCAACCCAGGTTATCCAGATACTGCATGGGCTTGGCGAACATGCCGAACGCTACTCCCGCTTCGCTGCCGCCGCTACCGCACGTGGCTGTGTCGTTTATTGCCACGATCATCGCGGTCACGGCAAACATGCAGATCAGCTAGGTTATTTTGGTAGCGACGACGGTTGGAATCGCGTCATTGCAGACGTTGACACGGTGCGCCAGGAAATACGCGACAAGCATGCAGACCTGGCCGTCGCCCTGATTGGTCACAGCATGGGCTCATACATTGCGCAGTCCTATCTGATCAAACACAGCCCGAATATATCCTCTCTTATTCTGTCTGCGTCCACCTGGCCTTCGCGCCCGCTTCTATTGCTTGCGTCCGCTCTTGCCAAGATTGAAGGCTGGCGGCTTGGAGCGCATCGCAACAGTGCGCTACTCCAGCGTCTCGGTTTCAGTAATTTCAACAAACCATTTCATCCGTCCCGTACCAACAGTGACTGGCTATCCAGAGATGAAGCGGAAGTCGACCGATATATCGCTGATCCGCTCTGCGGCGGCCCGTACACAGCCGCTTTATGGTCCGACTTGACCGCCGGCCTGTTCAGTATTGGGAGCGACTCCGCTCTGCAGCGCATTGCCGGTGACTTACCGATTCTAATTACCGGTGGCGAGGATGACCCCGTCGGAGGAGACAAGGGCATGGGAGAGTTGGCAATGCACTACGCACAAACGGGCCACAATCGCCTGACAACAAAAATTTACCCGCAGGGTCGCCACGAAATGCTGAACGACATTGTGCGCGATGAAGTCACGCAAGATTGGCTAGACTGGATACTTGCTACCAGTCGTAACGCCCGCTCAAACTGATCTGCTGTCCGACCGCCGGTGTGCCAGGAAACTGCTCATAGTCATCGTCGCCAAGATTATCAACTGTCAGGGCCAGTCCGAACCCACGTCCACCCTGCGGCAACCACGCCAATGATGCAGAGGTGATAAACGCACTGTCGGAACTTGCTCGCAGCGGATTGTCTTGCTGCTGCCGATACTCGTTGTCGAGTCTTAACTCGAAGCGGTCCGAGAAGCGAACTCGCAGTGCCAACGTGGCTCGATGTTTGGCAAAGTTGAGCGCGTAAAAACTGGCATCAACGGTTGCCGACAGATAATCCGCGTCTTTATCCAGATAAGAGTAGCCCGCGACCAGATCAACTGCTTGCCAGCTTCTGCCGTACAGGATTTGGACGCCAAATACGTCGATATCGACACTATTGGCTTGTCGAGCGAATGGCGCGCCGCTCGCATACGTCCAGTCAACGAGATCGTCATCTTGTCGATAAAAAGCCGTTACCGTCGTATGCCAGTCGCTGGCTTCTCTGCCATAGGATAGTGATAGTTGCTCGGCACGCTCGCGGCCGAGATCAGGGTTGCCGCCAAACAGGCCGGTCGGCGGTGAATTGAGCACCGTGTATCCGGGGACTTGCGAAGTTCCCGCGTAGTCCAGCGTGACAAAGCTGCTGCCGTCCACTCGGTCGCTCGCGAAAGTTACGCCGAGAACCGGCAGTACCACATTCTCATCGCGATTTGATACGTCCACCGACACACCGGCCCGCAACGTTACGCTGCGGTTGTCGGCATTCGCCAACTCAATTGCTGGCACAACGCTCAGCGCCAAATAGTCTCTGGATGTAAACGTTCCTTCCGTCAAATCAGTCGAATACACCAGCTCATCGGACGTAATCTGCGCCGAGAAATTCCAGTCCCAGTTGCCGCGGATCGATTGGCCTTGAACTCCAGCACCGTAGACGCGAGTTTCGTGGTCAAAGGAACCGGGCGCTCCTGACTCTTGCGTCCTCCTGTCAAAATCATAGTCGTCCTCGAGCTCTCGGTAAAAAACACCGGCTTCCCACCAGCCATTTCTCGAATCCTTGCGGTGATTCGCGAGCAAGAATGTGGTCTTGGTGTGGTCTGTTTCTGGCAGCGACGCGAACCCCGTATAGGCGCCTGGCCAGCCGTAGAATTTGTCCTGATAAGCCAGAATAAAATCGCTCTGACTATCGTCATCAGTTCTTTGAAATTGCGCATTGAAGCGCTTGAACTCATGGTCGCCATTGTCGATGCTGCCATCCCCCTCGGATCTGGATGCCGACAATTGCAGCCCCAGATCCGGCTTCACGCCGCGCGTTGAAAGCAACCCGAAGCGCGCGGATTGATAATTTAAATTATCGCTACCGGCACCCAGCAGCACAGATCCGCTCTGCTGAACCCGCGGCAAAGCATAGGCGATCGTCGCAACATTTGAGTTGAAACCGCTGAGAGAGTTATCTATTCCGGTTCGAATCTCAGGGGTAGAAAGCAGCGCCGGGTCAATCGGTAATCCGGCCGCATAGTGACCGGTTTGCGGGTCGATAACGGTCACCGCAGCAAGTTTGAATCCTGTATTTTCGAATAAGCCCCCACGAACCGTGACATCGGCCTGCCCCTCCGGCAGCCCGCGAGATTGCAATTCTGTTGCTGGATCAAACCGCAGCAGTGTTGCCGCCGACGCGTAAGTTCCGGCCGGGCGAATGTTTGCAACGCGGCGATCGACGACCGTTATTTCTTCTAACGGCTCAGACTCGTCTTCCTCAACAGCGGACTGCGCGAACGACACACCGTACGGACCCAGAAAGCACGCCGCGCAGACACTTAGATAACACTTGTTAAACAAATTATTCCTCATTCCAAAACCAGGTATTTCGCCAACGCCGCTGAATGTGCCACAGCCATGATCTGCTGTCACCGCAATCGATTATCGCGACAATGAGGGTTCTGATGCGACACAGTGTTATTGGCCACTTGAACAACTAATAAAATTTATTTGCATGACAATCGAGGTAAATGGAAAATCAGCTGCGAAACAAACATCACACTGGAGGGTTAAGAGCATGGCTGGAAAATTTGAGTGTTATAAGGACAAGGCGGGCGAGTATCGATTTCGACTAAAAGCGGGCAATGGTGAGGCTATTCTTTCGAGCGAGGGCTACAAGAGTAAGGCTTCCTGCACGAATGGCATCGAGTCTGTGCAAAAGAACTGCCTGGATGAAAAATGCTTTGAAAAGAAAACGACAGACGGTGGCAAATTCCGTTTCAATCTTAAATCGACTAATGGACAGGTTATCGGTACCAGCCAGAATTACGATTCTGAAGCCGGCCGCGATAACGGCATTGGAAGTGTCGGCAGGTCAGCGCCAGACGCAAAAACCGACGACCAAACTTAAGAAAATCGC
>RCNC010001995.1_pt1 | contig 13672 bp, 17 predicted proteins | sample 2041301 | NCBI WGS metagenome assembly RCNC01 (sample SAMN09708231, study PRJNA481090) | Marine sediment metagenome, whole genome shotgun sequencing project. | biome: marine sediment; feature: ocean; material: sediment; isolation source: Sewage treatment plant 13A marine sediment (STP13A) ... | reverse complement strand
CCGCCCCTCAGTCGCAGACCGGGACCGTGCGGCCGAAGCTATCACCCGGCGTCCCGGGTGTCAATTCGTCCCCCGCCACCGGAACACGACGGACATTCGAGCAAGGAGAATTCATGGAAAACAAAGCTCCCCAGCAGCGCATCACCCTGGACCTGGGTGAAAAGGAAGCCGAAGGCACCTACGCGAACCTGACGCTCATCTCCCACAGCCCCGCCGAATTCATACTCGATTTCGCCCGGCTGGTTCCAGGGATGGCCAAGAGCAAGGTGCACGCTCGAATCATCATGACCCCCCAGTCGGCCAAGGCGTTGATGAAATCCCTTACGGTGAACATCGAGCGCTTCGAAGGAACCCACGGGGAAATCAAGCTGGCGGGCCAACCCGAAGCCAGCCAGAACATCGGGTTCGAGACGGGCTAAGGACATTCCGGCCTGTTCATTCGGTCGGAGGTCGGGTCTTCCAGCGGCGGTGGAGCCAGAAGTACTGTTCCGGCGCTTTGCGGATGGCCGCGGCCAACCTGGCGGTGTGGATTTCCGTGAGGCGGACGACGGCGGCTTCTTCTTCCTCACCGGGCTCTGCGCCAAAAGGTGCATCGAGTTCCACCACGTGGCGACCGTCCGGTTGCCTGAAGATGAATCCCGTCAGGATGGGCACCTTGAATTTCCAGGCGAAATACGCGGTGCCGCGAAAGACCGAGGCCTGTCGGCCCAGGAACTCGGTGAAATATCCGTCGGGACCCGCATCCTGATCCCCGACCAGTCCGATCATTTCCTTTTGGCGCAGGGCCTTGATCATCTCCCTGATGGATGTTCCGCCGGAGCGGATGGTCCCGATCCCGATCCGGTGCCGGATGTCGTTCTGGATGCGGTCCACACGGACGTTTGACTGTTCCTTGACGATGAAACTGACCGGTTGGCCCTCGGCGGCCATCCGGGCCCCCAGCAATTCCCAGTTGCCGAAATGACCCGAGACCAGGAAGGCCCCCTGACCCTGAGCCACGACTTCGGCGAAATATTCTTCCCTCCGCAGATGGACCATTTCCAGGATGTCCGCCTTTTTCAACCGGGGAAAAGAAAGGAATTCCATCAGGGTCATACCGAGGTTCCGGTAGAAAGCGTGGGCCAGATCCTTCAACTGGCTTTCGTCCTTCTCCTTGCCGAAAGCGTGGCGGAGGTTATCCAGGACAATATCCCTGCGGAAGCGCACGACACGCCAGACAAGGGTGCCCAGCCCCCTGCCGACAGCCAGCAGGAAGCTACGCGGCAACGGCCGGGCCAGCAGGAAAAGGAGGTACAGCAGACTAAAATCCAGTAGCTGCCGGGGTCGGGAAGCCATCGAGATACTCCATGGGATTCGGGTTTCAACCGGACCAGATTCTACGGGCAAGCCGCCCTCCGGGCAACCTCCGGATCAACCCCGCCAGTTCCAGGGCCAGTAGCCCCTCTTGCCAGGCAGACTCGTTGCCCGGCCAGCGTTCACGCAAACGATCCCGGGAAACGCCTTCCAGATCCAGCCTGTCCATGATCCAGCGGGCGGCGCTGCCGGGAAGCGGCTCGGGGAATTCACCGGTGTTAGTGGAGGCCTGAATCACCTTGGAGACAGGTTGGGGCTCCGGTCGGCCCAGCACTCGTTCGACATCGGTGACGTTTTCCAGCAAGTGGGCGCCCTCTCGCAGCAGGTGGTGACAACCACGGCTCGTATCCAGGTCCACGGGACCGGGAACGGCGAAGACTTCGCGGTCGTAGTCCACCGCCAGCATGGCCGTCAGCATGGCGCCGCTCTTGACCGGCGCCTCCACCACGATCACACCGGCGGCCAGCCCGGCGATCAACCGGTTGCGCCGCGGGAAATGATATTTCAAGGGCGGCGTGCCCAGAGGAAATTCGGTCAGGGTGCAACCGTTTTCTTCCAGGCGCCCCCGCAGGCTGCGGTGGGCGGTGGGATATATCAGGTCACTCCCGGTGGCCATGACCCCCACGCTTCGCCCCTGGACGGAAAGGGCGCCCCGGTGGGCTTCGGCGTCAATGCCGAGCGCCAGACCGCTGACAATGACCCACCCATGGGCCGCCAATTCCGCAGCCAGAGCACGAGCCACCGCCAGCCCTCTGTTGGTGGCCCGACGGGTCCCCACCATGGCGATCGCAGGGGCGTTGAGGATGTCCACCTGGCCGCGGACATGGACTTCCTGGGGTGGATCATTGATCTGCCGCCACAACCCGGGCCAGTGGGGATGATCCGGATGCAAATGGTACTCGGCGGCGGCCCCGGGACGCGGGCGTGTTTGGGGTTCGGACATGGGGGTATTCCCATCCGGGAGGAGGTTCGAGGGGATCTGATGCAGGAAAGAAAATTCCCGCAATTTTCAATTATTCAACGTTTTCCGGATATTGACTACGGTAAAGCCTCAAGAGGAGCTTTTTTAATGGTCCCAGCCCCTGCCCGGTGGCCGAGGAAATGGAAAGCACTTCCAACGCACCGTGGTCCGCGGCCCATTCCCGGGCTTCGGCTTCCACTTCAGCCCGGCGGGACTCGTCCAGAAGATCCTGCTTGGTCACCACCACGGCAAAAGGCAGATCGGCCAGCCGCCGACCGTGCCTCTTCAACTCCGCCCGCAGCACATCCAGGGCACGGCGGGGAGGTTCCAGGGAGGGATCCACAAGCAAGAGCAGGGCCCGAGTCCGTTCGACGTGGCGAAGAAATTCGTGCCCCAGGCCTTTTCCTTCAGCGGCACCCTCGATCAGGCCGGGGATATCGGCCAGGGTGCAGCTGTTGTAGTCCCCCAGGTCCACGATCCCCAGATTGGGGACCAGGGTGGTGAAGGGGTAGTCGGCCACCTTGGGACGGGCCGCGGTGATCACCGACAGCAAGGTGCTCTTGCCGGCGTTGGGCTCTCCCACCAGACCGATGTCGGCGATCAGTTTCAGCTCCAGGCGGACCGTGACCTTGCGGCCCGTCTGGCCAGGCTGGGCGTGCATGGGTGTCTGGTTTCGTGCATTGCGGTATTCCCAGTTTCCCTTGCCGCCGCGACCTCCCCGCGCCACCTGAATCCTCTGGCCGGGTTCCAGAAGATCGGCGAGCAGGTTGTCGTCGTCCTCGTTGAAGACGGCCGTACCGCAGGGAACCAGAAGGGTCACGTCTTCCCCGTCGGAACCGGTGCGCCGGTTGCCGCCGCCGGCCTTTCCCGGGACGGCCTTGTAGTGGCGTCGATAGCGGAAATCCAGCAAGGTCGAAAGTTCATCCGTGGCTTCCAGCCATACCGATCCCCCCGTGCCCCCGTTGCCGCCGTCGGGCCCACCGCGCGGCATGTATTTCTCGCGACGGGTGGAAACACAACCGTCTCCCCCCTTGCCGGACTCGAGCGTGATGGTGGCCATATCCAGAAACAAGGATCCGGACCTTTCGACAGTGGCAATGGTGGTTAACGTCCAGACAGAAATTGTCAAAATTCGCGGTCGGCCAAAGCCTTGACCACAGGGGGCGGCACCAGGTTTTCCAGCGCCCCCCCATGCCGGATGACATCGCGCACCAAGGTGCTGCTTATGGGGGCCAGGGCAGGCCGCGCCAACAGATAGATGAATTCGATGTCGGCGGCCAGAAGGGAATTGACTCCCGCCAGGCCCCATTCGTGTTCGTAATCGCCCAGGGATCTGATGCCCCTGACAACAACGTCGGCGCCGCACCTGGCGAATTCGTCGACCAGCAGGCCCCCGAAGGGATGGACCTGCACGTTCGGCATCCCCTGTACCGAATCCCGGAAAAGCGCGACCCGTTCCTCGATGCCCAGGAGACCGGCCTTGCCCGAATGGGCCACGGCCACCGTCACCTGGTCGAAAAGACCCGCCGCTCGGCTGACAATGTCCATGTGTCCCAGAGTCACCGGATCGAAGGATCCCGGATACAGCGCGTGACGTTTCACGTTCATTCTCCTTGGTCAATGCCGCCCTTTTGGGGGCGGGCCACGGCCAGAAAACTCTCACCGTACCGACGGGTCGACCAGTTCACCGAACCGGACGAACCCGTATCAAGATCCGGCGTTCGGGTTCCGTGTTCCACGATGCCCAATCTGAATCCGGGGCCGGCCCCCAGGCGATCCAGTTCCCTCATGATAGCCCCGGCGACCGGACTACGGTAGGGCGGATCGGCCACGAGAATCCACGCACCCTCAGGCAAGGACGGCTGCCAACGCGGCAGCCAATCAGTGGCATCAGCGCAGACAAGTCGTGTATTTTCCATTTCCGCACCGCAGGTTTCCAGATTTTCACGGACCAGGGCCAGGGAACCTCGGGACCGGTCCACGAACACCACCTGGGCGGCGTCCCGGCTGAGAGCCTCGATTCCCAGCCCGCCCGACCCACAGCAAAGGTCAAGGAACAGGCAACCCCGGATATCCGGGCCCACGATGTTGAACAGGGCTTCCTTGACGCGGTCGGTAGTCGGCCGAACCTCATCACCGACGGGGGATTTCAGACGGCGGCCCCGCCAGCGCCCGGCGATGACTCTCATCGGGATTCCCCCTCCCGGCGGCGTTCCCAGATCAAACTGCGCAAGCTGGAGATACGGGCCAGCTGCTCCCCGTCCAGATCACCGCCATTCAAACGGAAATCCGCGGCGGCGGCGTACAGGGGGCGACGGCGCCGAAAGAGCTCCTCCAGGCCAGCCCAGCCCAGCATTTCGACCAGAGGGCGTTGGCCGGGAGTTTCCTCTTTCAGGCGGGATCGGGCCACGGACCAGGGCATATCCAGCCAGATGACAACCCCCCGCTCACGCAGAAGGTCCACCGCAGAGGAGGTTTCGACGATACCGCCGCCTGTGTCCAGAAGAAGATTCCGCGAGGGATCAAGCCCGGCCAGGGCTTCATGTTCCAGTTCCCGGAAGGCCGCCTCGCCCGCGGTGGCGAAGATCCCGGAAATGGAAGAGCCGGCTTTTTCGGCGATGATTTCGTCGAGAAAGACGGCTGGGCGGTTGGTGGTGGCCTGGAGCCTGCGGGTCAGGGTCGATTTTCCGCTGGCCATGAAGCCGATGAATGAAGTCCACATGACCCCATCCTAATACAATGCCCCCCGAGGAACAATCCCCGGGGGGCAGGTTGTCGTCAATCTCGAAGTCTAATACAGTTCGACGTTCGAAACCGTTTCGGGCGTGTAGATGATCTCGGATTCCTCGACGATCTTATCCCTCTGCATGTAAGCACTATCGACGATGGTCGGCGTCACGAAGATGACCAGCTCACGACTGACCTTGGTATTGGTCGAATGCCTGAACAGGCCCCCGAGCAGGGGAATGTCCATCAACACCGGAATACCGCTGTTGAGCTTGCCGTCGATCTGGCGGATCAGACCCGCGATAATGGCGGTTGCACCGTTCTCGACCAGGACCCGCGTGTCGGATTCACTGGTGTTGATGATGACACCACCCTGCACGGTGGCCTGGCTGGACAGATCGCTGACTTCGTTGTGCACGTCCAGGGTTATCTGATTGTCCTGATTGATGTGCGGGGTGACCATCAGCATGATACCAACGGTAGTCAGCTGGGTGATCGCGTTGCCGGCCTCGTCCGAAACGATCAGCGGGATCTTCTGACCCACCAGGATGCTCGCTTCACGATTGTCCGTGGTGGTGATGATCGGGTTACTGATCAGGTGGGCCTTGTTGGTGGACTCCAGAGCCTGGACCTGCATCATCAGCTCGCCCCAGTTTTGAACGGTGCCAACCCGCAAGTCGCCCGCCGCATTCTGGACCGGGTTGGTGATATTCAGGCCGCCGTTCACGTTGTTGCCCGGACTGTTGAAATTGTTGATCGCCCAGTTGACACCCAGGTCCCGCGTGGCCTTGGAATCCATGTCGATCAGGCGGGCGTTGATTTCCACCTGAGGCGTCTTGGTATCAAGATCAATCGCCATCTGGGAAATAACGTCCACTCGTTCCTGAACATCGTTGATGATGAGACTGTTGGTGCGCACATCGACGTCGATGTTGCCGCGTTCGGTCAACATCTCCTCCAGGGCGTCCTTGGTCTCTTCGGCGTTGGCGTAGTGGAGATTAACCATCCCCAAATTCAGGGCCGCCATGTCCTCGACCTGCTTGCGAGCCCGCTCGATGTCCAGTTTCTCCTTGCGGAGCTCCTCGGCGGTATCGATCCGGTAAATTCCCGATTCCTCGACATAGTCGAAGCTGTGGGACCTCAGGATGACGCGCAGGGCCTCTTCCCAGGGAACCTCTTCCAGCTTGACGGTGACCTTGCCCACTACACGGGGCGAAGCCACGATGTTGGTTCCGGAAAAACCGGCCAGGGAACGCAGTACCGTACCGATTTCTGCTTCCTGCACGTCCAGGGAAATGGGCACCTGCTTGTAGGCCTCATCCGGGGCGGCAGCATCGGTTGTGGTTGGGGAGACAGAAGCTCCATCCTGGGCCATGGCGCCGATCGCCAGGGTCATCAGGAGGGCAGCCACAACTGAGATATGAGTGAAGCGGATCCTTCCGAACATTGCTTAACCCTCCGTTTTTTCCAGCTTGAGAACCACCTTGTTGGTGATTCCGTACAGGGTGACCCGCGCGGTAAGTGAGTCTTTTCGTATGCTGACGACGCGGCCGTGTCGGACGCGATCGCCAACACGTAGGATGTAACCGAAACCTTCTCCATCTTCTACAAGGGCGAACTTGTCGTCCTGGCCCCACATCACGCCCACCAGGTGAGCGCTGTTCATGTCCACCAGTTCCTGGGCGGAACTCTTTTCGAAGTTCCCGGCGACCAGGACCCCGAAAGGATCAGCCTTACCGTAGGACTGGTAGAAAAACTCGTTGGCGCGGATCGCGTTGATCCTGTCCCGCGAGATCTGGGACGGAGAAACCGAACCGGCATCTTGATCACCGCCGGCATCTTCGTCGGCGGCCAGGGCCGGAGCCGCGACCAGCAGTCCCAGTAGGACGGCGAGGGTCAGGGCATCAGGCAACCGGAAATTTTTCCTCATCATGGTTCTAACTCCCTAGTGACTAATGCCGGCCTGATTGGTGACGGCTTCTTCGTTATCAGCCTTGGCGTTCAGCTGGTCGAGAATACCCTCGGAATTCTTGTTCCCCGGACCTTCCACCGGGGCACTGGGCCCCTGCGTATAGGCTGTCAGGGTCAATCCGGTCTCGACGGTGAACGGTGTCTCTTCCTGTTTGGACACGCCATCCATGCTCATGTTGGAGACGTTGACTATCCGGTTGAGATTCGCCAGCCGGCTCAGGAACACACCGGTCTGGTGAAATCCACCCTGGATCCGGACCTCGATAGGATTGTCCGAATAGAAACCCTGGTTGACAGGGGTCTGGGGCTTGAAAAGCTGGAACTCGATTCCGGATTGCTGGCCGGCCGCCGTGACCTTGCGCAGCAGATCCGGCATCTGATTCTGTTCCGGCAGGAGTGTTTGGGCCACGATCCACTGGTCGTGGAGAATGGCGTACTCCTGCTCGACTTTTTCCAGATTCCGCACCAGCAAGCGGGCCCTTTCCAGGTCCCGGCTCAACTGCTGGTGACGGGCATCCAGCTCCGAGATGGTCTCGTTGCGGGCCTGGTAGGTGAAGGGGTAGGAATCCGTCAGGAAATACAACGGGACCACCACCAGCACAATCAGAACCGCGCCGGCCCAGCGGAGTAATTTGGGATCTTTGACGTCGATATCCATTGCGTCCTTCCTAACCTTCGAAGGGGGTCACGGTCGCCTTGCGGACGGCCTTGGCCTCGGCTTTGAATTTGACAACCTTCACGTCCTCGATCTCGCCCTTCTCCGCGACCAGCAGGTCGACTCTGGAAAAATAGGGACTGCTCGTGACGTTCTGGAGGAAATCACTCACGATGAAATTGGAGAAGGTGACGCCTTCGACAGCGTACCTGTCACCTCCGATGTCTTCGAAACGGGTCAGCCAGATGTGGTCAGGCATGGCCCGGTTCAATTCGTCCATCAAGTGCACCCGGAAGTAACGATCGCCGTCCAGGCGGGTAATGACGTCCAGGCGATCATTCAGGTCTTTCCGCTGCTGATTGAGCCTCTTGATCTTGGCGATCTCAGGGGCCAGCCGGCGGGTTTCCGCCTCTTCCTCGACGATGATCTCGTTCAACGCCTTGATCTGGTTGGACTGGTGGATATACACCGCACCGATTCCGATGGCGGCGACAAGCACCAGTACCAGGGGCGCAAAATTTCCGACGTTGGGCAGGCTGATCCTGCTCTGGGCCGGCATTTCATCGCGGGGCAGAAGATTGATGCGAATCATGCTCCCACCGCCTCTCTGAGAGCCAGCCCAACACTCACAGTGAGCAAGGGGCTCAGCTCCTCGGCCTCTCCCTCACCGAACAGGTCAGGGTTGTAATCCAGCCCGGCCAAGGGATCGGCAATCTCGCTGGGTACGTTGTAGGATTCAGCCAGGTATTCCCGCAGGCCCGGCAGATGAGCTCCGCCCCCGCTCAGGACGATCCGGTCGATGCCGTCGGCCTCGCCGGAAGTCTTGAGGTAGGACAGACTGGGCTCCAGCCCCTGGTAGATTTCCGAACCCACCGAGCGCACGATGTCGGTAACGAGCTGGTCGTCAACATCGTCGGTATGACCGCGGGCCACGTCGTGGGCCGTCTCGTAGGTCAGACCGAGTTGTTTCTGGAACTCTTCGATGAAGTGCGCAACCCCGATGGGAAGATCGCGGGTGAAGTACGGCACGCCGTCCTTGACGATGTGCACGTTGGTCACCCCGCCCCCGACATCGAGCAGGGCCACGAATTCATCGGCCAGGGCCTCGGCGGCCTCTTCCTTTTTATCTTCGACGTTCTCCTCGAAGGGATCGAGCTCATCGACCGAATCCTCCGTGCCGCCGGAGTCCGCTTCTTCGATCAACTCGGGAAGTTCATTGGAACCGGTTTGGCTCCTCATGAATTCCCAGGTGTTCTGGTTGGCGAAGGAAGCCACGTCTATGACCAGGGGCCTGAAGCCGGCGTCCCGGATCAATTCGGCATGGCCGAGGACCATGTCCTTCTTGGCGGCCACCAGGAGGAGTTCCATCTGGTCCGCTCCGATATCTTCCTGAAGTATCTGGAAATCGAGTGTGATGTCATCGATGTCGAAGGGTACGTGCTGTTCGGCCTCCCAATAGATGGCCTCCCGCGCGTCCTCATCCGACATCTTGTCCATGACGATCTTCTTTACGATGACCGCCCGACCCGCCACCGCACTGGCCACGGGCTCATCTGGAATGCCGGCCTTTTCGGCTGCGCTCCGGATGGCCTCGATCACCAGCTCACGGTCCATGATCTCCCCGTCGACAATTGCCTCCGGCGGCAGATCAGCCATCGCGAAATGGGTGATCACCGGTCGATCCGAAGTCAGATCGAGCCGAAGACACTTGACGACATTGGACCCGACGTCCATGCCTATTAGTGATTTCTGTTTCCCTTTAAGGAATCCGAACATGTCAAGCCTGCCTCGCTGTTCGAGCGTTCATGGTGGGGACACCCACTCCCTATTCGGGTATCCCTCGGGCCAACCGCAACATGCGTGCCACAATTCTCATCGGCACGCCTACAGGCGCCTTGAGCCAAAATCCTCGAAAATCTGGAGGGAATCGGGTATCTACGAAAATGAGGTGAAAAATGTGGGGTTCCTCGGCCCTTGGATAAGGATGGAGATTTGCCGCCGGGGATCAGAATCGAGACAGGTACCAGGAAAAAATCTGGCCCCCGAAAAGGAGCACCATGGCTGCGGCGGTGGCCAGGAATGTCCCGAAAGGCAGCTTGGCCGATCCGGAAAGACGGCCTCGACCGGCGGAAACCGCGTACAGGGTGCCGAACAAGGCCCCGGCGAACAGCACGGCGGGCACCCCCCAGGGGCCCAGGAAGACCCCCACCAGGGCCATCAGCATCACGTCGCCGCCCCCCATGCCGATCACCCCTCTGACCAGCTTGTAGCCGTAGGAGACCGCCAGGATGGCTCCGGCACCGATAACCGCTCCCAAAAGTGCCGATGGCAGCGGGGGATTCCCGAAAAGGGACAAAACCAACCCGATGACCATGCCCCCCACCGTCAGGGTGTGCGGAATGACCATGTGATGCCAATCGATGATTGCAATATTAAGCAGGATGATGAGAAAAAACGATGCAGAAAGCCCTTCAATTGTCCATCCGAAGCGCATGATTCCCACCAGCACGCAGGCTACCCCGGCGAGCTCAACCAGGAGATAGCGAACGGGAACGCCGGCCTTACAGTGACGGCAATGGCCCCGCAACAGCAACCAACTCAACAGGGGGATGTTGTCGTACCAGGCCACGGTTTTCCGGCAGACAGGGCAGAAGGAGCGAGGTCCGACCACGCTCAGGTTTCGGGGCAAACGGTAGATCAGGACATTGGAGAAGCTCCCGAAACAGGCGCCCAGCCAGGCGGCGATAATCACGGGCATAATTCCGAAGGATGCGGTCATCATCTTAAATCTCCGGGATGGGGCCGATGAAATCGTCGCCGTAGAGCTGCTGCTGCTTGATCTTCCGGGTCAGCTTCTCGATCATCTTGACCGCCAGCTCTTTCATGTGCGGGCTGTCGGTGGAATCGTAGAGAGTCTTCCACAATTCCAGAGAAACACGATCGTCCCCCGCTTTGTAACGGGCAAACGCCGCGAAGCGGGACTCCTTGTCCGAAGCGTCCGAACAACGGGAGGCATTCTCGAACCAGTGGGCCGCCCGCTGGTAGTCGTGCTCCATCACATAGTAGATGAAGCCGATCTGGAACGGCAGCTTGGCCGTGTCGGGGTTGGCCAGGATACCGCGTTTGAGCATGTTGATGGAAGCTGCGGTATCGCCGAAGCTGGACCAGAACACCAGGGAGGCGAAATGGTAAGCTTCCACGAACTGGGGATCCAGCTTGGTGATGCTGTCGATCAACAACTCGAAATACCGGAAATCATTGTTCCCCTGGGCGAAGGCGCCGTAGTACTGAACGAAACGGAACCACAGATAGTCGGCCATGACCTCGCGGAAGCCCAGGGTGGATTCCACCAGGAAGTTGCCCGAAGGAAAATAGAGTTTTTCCTGCTGAGCGGCCTTCTCCTCCTGGCCATCGAATACGCGCAAAGTCACCACGATGATCAGGGTCAGGGCCACTACCGCCAGGAGCCGCAAAATGGTATGTGGGAGCTTGCTCATTCGCCACGCAGCTCCTTGCGCGAGAAAATGGAACCGGCGATCACCAGCAGAATGGCCGTCCAGGCCAAGCTGTAGATCGTGGCCATCACCAGGTGTTCAAAGGGCACGGTCGATCCGTGCACCACCGCGCCCCGCAGGTTAAAAACCTCGAGGTTCGGAGTCAGGTAGTAGACCAGTTCGGAGACCTGCCGCTGGAAGAGGCTGGTCTGCAACTGCCCGAAGTCACGGATCGATTGGCTCAGATGACCCACGGCGAACACTCCCAGAGTGAATACGGCCGCCAGCACCGGCGAAACGCTGGTCGAGAAAAACACGACCACCGCATTGATCAACGTCAGCTCCAGAAAAGCCAGGTAGAAAGCGCCGAGAAAGCGCAGGGAAAACGACCCGGGCGCCAGGAAAAGCATCAACAGGAACACCAGACCCATGACAGCCAGCATCGAGACCAGGGTCAGGTTCAAACCCAGAAACTTCCCGATCAGGTATTCCCGCCGCCCCACCGGTTTGGACAGGATGGTCACGATGGTCCCCTTGTCCAGTTCCTTGCGCAACATGTTGCTGCCCACGAAGACCACGACCAGAAGGCCGAACAGGACCATCGAGGCCAGTCCCACATCGGCCATGATCTTGCCCTGGGCGCCGACCGTCAATGGCGACAGAATGGCCGTGCTGGCCAGCATGATGAAACCGAAAACGGCCACCAGGTAAAAGATCTTATCCCTGACCGTTTCCAGGAAGGTGCTACGGGCGAGGGTCAGGATGTTGCTGTTCATCGGGCGACCTCCAGCTGCGCGGTGGCTCCGGTGTTGATTTCCATGAACATTTCCTCCAGGCAGGATCGGTTGGTGGCCAGGGACACCACGGAAATCGCCTCCCGGTGGCAGTTGTTCAACAGGTCCCTCATTTCCGTCACGCTTTCGATGGGCACCCGGACCCTTCCGTCACCGAGATCCTGGCACCCGTCGGGCAGCCAGGCGGGTTGCGATTCGGAGGATCCGGACAAGGCGAGATCGCCGGTGTAGGAATACCCCCGGTTCAATTCCGTCAGGTCCCGCATGGCCACCAGGCATCCCTGCTTCAGAATGCCCACGGTATCGGCGATCATTTCTACGTCCTGCACGATGTGGCTGGAGAGAATGATGGTCTTGCCGGCGGATTTGAGCCCCATCAATAGCTCCCGGACCTCCCGGCGGCCGATGGGGTCCAGGCCGGACATGGGCTCGTCCAGGATCAACAATTCAGGATCTCCGAGAATGGCCTGGGCCAAGCCGATCCGCTGCAGCATACCTTTGGAATATTTTCGAAGACGGCGGCCCGCGAACTCCAACATGCCCACCATTTGCAAGACCTCGTCGATACGGGCGGCCCGCCGGTCCTTCGACAGGCCGAGTAATTTGGCGTAGAGTTGCAAAAGTTCACGGCCCGAAAGGTGTTCAAAGAAGTAAGGGCGCTCCGGCAGATACCCCACCTGGGCACGGGAAACCGGATCCCGGTGACTTTTGCCCATGATGGATACCTGTCCCCCATCGGCATGCACCAGGTCCAGAATGCAGTTGATGGTGGTGGTCTTGCCCGCGCCGTTGTGACCGATCAGCGCAAACACCGTGCCTCGTTTAACCGAAAACGACACCCCTTCGATACCGGGAATGCGCCGTTTCAGAAACCCCGAACGAAAAGACTTCCGTAAATCCTCGACCTTAATGACCACTTCGGCCCCAAGGTCCGGTCCGCTTCGGTTCCAGGTTGATGGGGTCCGATTTGACCCCAACAGCTCTTTCGGCAAGGAACTAGGGGCCTTCGGCCGCATTGATCTGTTTTTTACCGGCGGTTGAATAATCAACGTCCACCTCCGGCCCAAAAGGCCTGCAAATGCCTCAAACAAAGCTTAATTGGATTGGCGGTGGTGAATTTGCAAAGGGAATGCCAGGAGACCCCGCTTCGGCCGGCCCCGCGGGCCCCGGGCGGGAACACAAAAAAAAGGGCCGCCCCCACTAAAGGGCGGCCCTTGTTTCCTGTCCTGGTTCAGAATTCCTAATCACCATTTCTGAGTTGGAATATCTCATTCTGGGTCCCCCACCCGTTGATGATGTAGCCCACGTTGGTATTGGTGGCATCAACTACCACCATAATGCCGATTTCCCCAGGAGCGGCGGCGACGGCTCCGAATTGAGGTTCCGTAAAGTCACGGGTAAAAGAGTTTTGGAGGTTCCGGGTGCCACTATCGTTGAGGGGCAACAGCGGATTCAGGTCCATGGCCTGGTCGGAATAGACGCCCTCGTTGCGGACGGCGAAGTCCTCTGCGGCCAGTTGCAGGGTGTGGGCCCCGCCCTGGACTTTGGCTTCCTTGGCCCGATCCTGGATCTTGATGAAGTTGGGAATGGCGATTGTCGCCAAAACGGCAAGAATGACCACAACTATCATCAACTCGATAAGCGTAAAACCTTTTCGATTATTCATTCCGACCTCCTGACCTTACCAGGACCAATCCTCCCGGATGCACAATAAATA
>RCNC010001994.1_pt1 | contig 13673 bp, 13 predicted proteins | sample 2041301 | NCBI WGS metagenome assembly RCNC01 (sample SAMN09708231, study PRJNA481090) | Marine sediment metagenome, whole genome shotgun sequencing project. | biome: marine sediment; feature: ocean; material: sediment; isolation source: Sewage treatment plant 13A marine sediment (STP13A) ... | reverse complement strand
ACAGGAAGCTGTTGAAGCCTTGAGCCGATCCATTCAGGAGGGGAAAATGTATGATTTCAGGTCCTTTGATCAGGACTGGGACCTTGCAGCTCTTAGTGACTTTCAACCCTACCGTGATCTCTTAGATCAGAAATAACTGTATCCTGTCGTTCATGAAATCTGGGTTGTCTGTTTCAGGGATAACAAGAGTCGCAACTAAGTGGGTTTTTCCAGAAAGGGGGGATGCTTTAGATTTTAAATAAGAGTGAGAAAAGAATTAATTTGTTTCTTATGTTAGCTTACTATGAAGCAATTGGCAGTAGAATACATGTTCCATCTACACTATATTATAATACAAGTGAGGGATATAAACCGAAGTTAACATTCATTAAAACCATATTATGATAAGACTATTTAGAAAAGTCAGGTAAGAACTACTTTCTGGAAACAGTTACTCCTTGTATATTCTTTATGCTTCCGGAGAAATCCTACTTGTAATTATTGGTATCATCATTGCGTTACAGATCGATAATTGGAATGAGAATAGGAAGGAATCAAACCTTGAACTGCAACTCTATTCAAATTTACTGGAGGACTTAGGCAATAAAAATTTTAACATTGAGTCCCATATAGATCGCTTTAATCAATATGATGAGTTAAATTTCCACATCTATAATGAGACAAATGGAGAAGCTCAATATAACCCAAATCTGTATTACAACCTTTTAATTTCTTATCACCGTTACAATATGTTTATTACCGATAAATACCAGGTAAAGTATAATTTGGCAAAACGACTAGCTTATACCGATCATTGTCTATATAATAAGCCCGGAATAATGGGATACTTAATCTGAAAATTCACCTACGATATATAAAATGTCCTGTTTTAGTTGACTTTATGTATAAAATATTCTATATTAGATTGCGAAATATATAGTAAATAATATATAAGAGAATAAAAAATACAAATATTTAATCTAAATTCCCTGTATTTCCTCTATACAATAAGCAAAAACACAAAATAACGAGAATATATTAATATGAGTATCTATAAAAAATTATTGAACCCGAGGGCAGTTTATATAATAAATTCAAGGCTGCTGGGTGCATTGATAGCTATTATCCTTCTAGGAACGATAGCTATAAATGATATCAAAGCTCAGGAAGTAGCAAGATTTTCGCATGGACCAACACTGGGTAAGCTTGGTGCACATCAGATTGGTGTATGGGCCCGAACATTTACTCCCTCTACATTCTGGGTACGTTACGGAATAGATTCGGAAAATTTGGATCAGATATCAGAACCGGTTACAACCAGTATTGATCATGATAATACCGGCTGGGTATTAATTAAGAATTTGAAGGCTAATACAAAGTATTATTATGCTCTTACAGCAAAAGGAGGCACCGCGACGATGCTTCCACGGGCTGGCTCTTTTCGTACACTACCCGATACTGAAGAGATGAAGGATAAGGAGGTTAATCCTGAAGGCTTATTTAATTTTAGTTTTGAGTATGCCTGTGGTAACAGCCAGAGCAGTAATGGGTTTGGTCCGTCGTTACCAACATTCGGTACGATGCTTGATAAGATATCTGATAAGATCAATTTTGCAATCTTAAACGGAGACTGGTTATACGAAACAGAGAGACAGTATCCTGTTGATAGCTGGCACAAGCAGGTTGGTATCTCTGAGGACGAAACACCAAGGGTTGTAGAGTATGCTCCTAAGATTGTTGGAGTATGGGAGAATTATAAGTCTTATTTGGATAGAGGACATAACCTAGCAGAATGGCATAAAGTTGTTCCCTCCTTTTATACCATTGATGATCATGAGATTTTTGACAATACTTATGGAGCGGGAGAAATAGGTCGCGTAGATCGTAAAGCTGTATATCGTGATCCGGCAGTGCAGGCATGGCACGACTACCTGGCATGGAGTAATCATACAGACTTTACTCAGGATATTGTCTTTGGAAAAGCAGAACTAAAAGCAAAAAGCGATATACTAGTTGATAAGAATGCGGATTTCACCAAACTTGATTTGAGTCAGGCAGCAACGCTTCATGTACATTGGGGTGGACCATTTGATGGGATGCGTCGGGCACCATCAGGAACCTTACCAGGAAATAAAAATTCAGGTGTTTATAAAATAGTTGAGGTAATAGATGCTCATAGTTTACGCATATATCCTGCAGCAAAGAGTAATGAAAATCCTTTATATTCAATTGGGCGCAGATCCTATGGCAAGATGAGTGTTAGCAATTCGGACCTGTTTTTACTTGATATTCGCTCTCATCAGGATATGCATGATACCAGTAATCCAAATAAACCAGGTATATCCATAATGGGCAAGGAACAAAAGGCCTGGCTAAAAGAAGAAATGTCAAAGAGTGATGCTGATTTCTTTTTTATTGTATCCTCTGTTAATTTCACTGTACCTCATGAAGGAGGAACAGGTGGATCAACAGCAGATGGGTCAGCTACACAAAGTGGGCGTGACGATGCATGGACCAGTTATATAGAAGAGCGCAAAGAGATGATTGATTTTTGGGAATCGCTTGATAGACCAGTCTTTCTGCTTACAGGTGATTTACATAATAGTTTTGCGGTTAAGGTTACCGACAATATCTGGGAATTTGCTTCCGGTCCTCATAATTCACGAAATCATGCTCTTGGAGCAGAGGGTAATCGTCCTGTCAATGGGAAGTTTATATCGAGGGGAAGAGAAGTTGATATTCGCTGGTCTACCAGTATTTTAAATGATGTTCCTGGCGGCTTGAGATACACTCCAAGTTATTGTGTTGTACAGATAAACAATGTTTTCAATAATCCGATTGAAGAGGGGAAAGACCGCTGGGTTGCTTTCCCAAGACCTCATGTTATCTTTCAATACTACAATGGATTAACAGGTGATTTACTCTATGCAGAAACAATACACTCAACAGTTAAATAGATATAGAAACCACCCTAGCGATACACTCATAAGAGACACAATAAATTCTAAAAATTACTTTAATGACTAAAACTAGAGGACTAACTATTATTGTTCTGGCATTATTGATAAGTATAGTATCATGTACCCAAAATAGAACCTTTCATTCAACCAAAGCTTCAGCACCTGAAGCTGGAAGTATTTTCATATTCCCGGAGAGAATTATCCTGGAAGATGGTGGATTCTTTAATGCTGAAAGGGCTACCATGTTTGTGCCTTTAAACCGATCTGTAAAACACAGTGATGTTATTTCCCTGGATGTATACAGGTTTAAAGCCTCAGAAAAGGCAAACCCAGAGACTCCTCCGATTTTTTACCTCCATGGTGGACCCAGTTTTGCAGGACTGGAAGATCAGCTGGCAGAACCTGGGACTTTTGAGAAAAATTGGCAGTTTATGCTGGATGTAGCTGATGTTGTTATCGTCAGCCAAAGAGGGATAGGACCTTCAAAGCCAACAACAACAGTTGAAAGAACTGTAACGGCTCAGGCTCTTGATGTACCTTATGATGATGATAAAGCAATTATTGAGCTTCAGGAAATGCTTGCTAAAGAAAGAATGGTATGGGAAGACTTAGGGGTTGATCTGAAAGGATATACCATTCTAGAAGCTGCAGAGGATGTAAATGATGTAAGGAAAGCTTTTGGATATGATAAGATTACTCTTTGGGGCGGGAGTTTTGGATCGCACTGGGGTATGTCGCTAATGCGTATGCATCCTGAGATTATTGAGAGGGCAATCTTTAGAGGTATGGAAGGTGTTGATCATACTTACGACCACCCTGGCTATACCTGGAATGTATATAAAAGAATGGCTGAAGATGCTGAGAATTCGATAGAACTAAAAGGATTAATTCCTGAAGGTGGACTTATATCAGCTGTTGAAACAATAAAAGATAGACTTGATAAAGAGCCCATTACGGTTGAAGTAATAAATCCAGAAACAAATGAAGTTCAGAAAGTTCTGTTTGATGCATATTCTGTGAAAAAACTTTCAAGGGGATATTCAAATAACCTGGCATCATGGCCAGCTGATATTATCACTCTCTATAATGGTGACTTTTCTAAGGCCGCTGAAAGGATGGTTCAAAGATATAATAACAGTGGAAGAAGTTTTAAGACAGCTAGTTATTATATGTTAGACTGTGGTTCAGGAATAACAGAGGACAGATTGAATGAGCATCTGGCAGATCCTGCTAATGAGATACTTGAAACAGGCTGGGGATATATTAATGGCTGTCCATGCTGGGGTAGTGACCTCGGGGATGATTTTCGCCAGAATTTTGAAACTAATATTCCAACAGTAATCGTTCAGGGGACCTGGGATAGGAGTACACCTTATGAAAACGCAGTAGAGCTGGTACCATATTTTAAGGATGTGAAGTTCATCCCTGTAATACGAGGCCCTCATGGTGCTATAAAAGCAGCATTAAGGGAGTCAGAATTATTTAAAAATGGGATTCTCAAATTTGCCGCTACAGGCGATAGATCCGCTTTGCCAGACGTACTAGAATTGCCGAAAGAAATATGGGTCGTTCCCGAATAAACCATTTTTCCAACAAAAAACTAAAAAAATGAGAAATTATAATACTAAGGGACTATTCCCAACATCACTATTGAATGAAATAAGGAATCAGTTTTTATATGTGGACTGGGATCCATATACAGGTAAAAGGATCTTCTTTGAAGCTGCCTCAGGAGCATGTCGTCCGAAAAGAGTTATTGAAGCCATGGGGATGGAAACGGCTCTTCCCGATCAGCAGGGCAGAGATAATGAAGGCTCACGGCATGCCGATGAAATTACCGCAAAGGGAATTGAGGATTTGATGATATTTTTTGGTGCGAAATCAGGTCAAACAGTTCCTGGGTGGAGCAGCAGCCATGTGATTTATAGAATAACAGATGCTGTTTTATCGTCTGTTCCGGGTAGTAATGTAGTAACAACAGGCCTTGATCATGCTTCAGTTAGAAGTGCAATAACTCAGTTCGCTCAGAAGTATAATAAAGAAGAACGCATTGCTGAACCTAATATTGAAACAGGAGCTGTTGAAACTTCAAATATTTTAAGTAAAATCGATAAGGATACCTGTTTCCTAATACTAACTCATACTTCAAATGTCACTGGTGAAATATACGATGTTAAGAAAATAGTTAAGGCTGCTAAGGAGCTTAAACCCGACCTATTTATTATGGTTGATGGAGTGCAATACTCTCCAACCGGTCTTGTAGATGTCGAGGATATTGGAGCAGATGCATATGCAATTGCTCCATACAAAAACTATGGAATAAAGGGTTGTGGTTATGCTCATGTATCTGATAGAATTGCTAGTCTGCCTCACTGGAAATATATCTTTAAGCCTGATACCAGCTGGGATCTTGGTGGAGTTGAGCACCAGTCTTATGCAGCTTGGACAGCAGTTGTTGACTACTTATGTTGGCTTGGAAGTCGTTTTACAAATTCATTGAAAAGAAGAGATCTGATAGTAAGTGCTATGACTAAAATTAAGGAACACCAGGAGGGACTATTATCACTTCTATTGAAAGGAACTGATGATGTCGCCGGGTTTGATCAGATGGATCATGTTACAGCTTATGGGATAGGTGATGATCTTAGCAGACAATCTTTGCTTGTAAGTTTCAATATTGATGGTTATGAATCGACTGAAGCCTGTAAGTATTATAAAAACAATCAATTAAGGCTTCACGCACCTGGTCACGATCCTTTCTTCGCTGATATGCTTAAGCAGCTAGGGATATCCAGTGTAGTGAGACTGTCGGGTTCACATTATAATACCCCTGAAGAAATTGAAATATTCCTAAAGGCAACTGCGTCAATGAAGAAGTAAATAGCCTTCTTCGAAAATGAATTATATTTCTGAAAGTAAAAAATATGTCAAAATTTAAGTACAGAATGAGTGGAATATTTATTATTTCACTCATTTTTTTAGTAATTAAACCAGGCTTGAATGCCCAGGTAAATAGTAACAATAGAATAGAGCCGGTTCTTTTAAAGAATTTAGAGTGGAGCAATATACTGGGTCAAGACATTGAGAGACTTGATGATCTATTAACTGTTCTGGACGGAGAACCGACATGGAGTAAAGGCTACGTAATTAATTTTTAATTCAATACAATTATGAAATACACAGGTAAATTTCAGAATTTATTATCTATTATCTTATTTTTATCTATCACAATTTATTCATGTTCCTCAGATAAGTCAGCAGACAAGGGAAGCCAACCAAATATACTTTTTATTCCGGTTGATGACCTCAGGCCTGAATTGGGGGCCTATGGATCAGAATATGTGAAAACTCCTAATATTGACAGATTGGCCGAACAGGGTGTTACTTTTATGAGAGCATACTGCCAGCAAGCTGTGTGTAATCCCTCAAGAGCCAGTCTGCTTACAGGTCTTCGCCCTGATTCCATTCAGGTTTGGGATCTAAAAACGAATTTCAGGGATAATGTGCCTGATGTCGTTACACTCCCACAGTTCTTTAAAGAGAACGGATATACAACAATTGGTCTGGGTAAGGTATTCCATAACAATGATCCGGACACAATCTCCTGGACTGAGGTGCCGGAAAACATTAATGGTTTCCCATTTGATCCGGATGCAGTTTATCTGAACGATGAAAATCTGGAAATTCAGAGAAGTAAGATTGAAGGATTGAAAGCCGCCGGCCAATCCAGGATAGATCAACTGGGCCACTGGTATGTAAAGGCAAATGCTACTGAAATGGCTAATGCTGAAGATGATGCATATTACGATGGTGCACAGACTACCCGGGCGATTGAGGTACTTGAGAGATTGTCAACCGAAGATAAGCCGTTTTTTCTGTCCGTTGGGTATTACCGGCCACATCTGCCATTCAATGCACCAAAGAAATACTGGGATATGTATAACAGAGATGAAATTCCCTTGGCAGAGAATCAATTTGTACCTGAGGGAGTTCCTGCATACCTGGTTCATGGAGAAGCAGAGCTACGAGGATACGCAGATTGTAGTGATCTGCCCCTACCGGGTGATAGTCCCTGGAATCTAGACAGACAGAGAGAAGTTAAACATGGTTATTATGCAAGTGTTTCATATACTGATGCGCAGATCGGTAGACTATTAGATGCTCTTGATCATCTTGGGCTAAGTGAAAATACTATTGTAGTTCTCTGGGGAGATCATGGATGGAAACTGGGTGAGCATAATGGTTGGGGTAAACAAACAACTTATGAAATTGATACACGAGTACCACTCATTTTTAGTGGAGCAGGAGTTGGGACTATAGGAAAGTCGAGTAGAGCTTTAACCGAATTTGTTGATATATATCCAACACTGTGTGAAATGGCTGGCTTTCCTGTGCCGGGTTATCTACAGGGAACCAGCTTAGTCCCTCTGATTGAAAACCCTGAAATAGAGTGGAAATCAGCAGTGTATAGCCAGTTTCTTTTAGGTCGCTATGGCAGAACTACAACAATTGAAGGAGAACAGATGGGTTATGCCATACGAACTGATCGATACCGCTATGTAGAATGGTATAACTGGATAGGAGATCGAAAGGAGAAAGGAGATTTTCTGAGAAGTGAACTATACGATCACAATAATGACTCTCAGGAGAATAAAAATTTAGCCAATCATCCTGATTATAAGAACCTTGTTGACCTTCTTTCTAAACAACTGGATGAGGGCTGGAAATATTCAAAACCTGTTATAAGTAAGAAAGCTAAGTCAGATTAGAAAGGTCGCTTGAAATGATACGGACTGCCGTTAATGTTACAGGGGATGCTGCTGTTGCAGCAGTTGTTGGGCAGAGTGAAAATAAAATTGATTACTCTCTTGAAAATAATAGGACAGAGATTAGCTGATTAAATTGTATTCTTATGAAGAGACTTATCGTAATATCATCCCTTATTTCCGCTTTTCTTTTATGTTGTACAAAGAGTGGAAATAATGAAGATCCCGATGTTCATATATCTTTGGGAGATAAGCCAGAATTACAAATAATAGAACTGAATCTGAGAGTTCATATTATGACGGATATTATTATTCCTCACCCAATCGGAACAGACCTGTATTAAATATATAGTTCCTTATTATGTACTTTAAATATTCCATTACCTAATTTATTAAGAAGAATGACAGATATAAATGTTGCAGATAATCTTAAACCCTATTTATCAATTGCAAAAATGATAGGATTAAGTTTTGGAAGAAATTGTGAAGTGATCCTACACGATCTCTCTATTCCACAAAAATCAGTTGTTTTTGTCGTGAACGGGCATGTAACAGGACGGAGAATAGGTCAGCCTTTTGATCACCTTTTAAGTATTGTTCTATCTTCAAAGGACTTTAAAGATGATCATTTGGCAAACTATCAAACAATATCCAAAGACGGTAGGTTGATCAAATCTTCAACTGCCTTAATCAGGGATTCCAAAAAGTATTTAATTGGGGCACTGTGTATCAATTACGATATTTCTATGGCACAATCAGTTCAGAACTTTATCAGCGATTTTACAGCTTCTAATTCTATGGTTAATCAAGAATCCAATTTTTTTGAAAGCGAAGCTGAATCAGTTGATACGATTTCTGAATCTTCGGAGAGTATCACCGAAATTACCACCGATTTGATTCGAAGAATCATTGGCAACATAGATGTAAATAGCACGAAACGGAATGTCAGGATTTCACTTATCCAGTTTATGGAAGAAAAGGGAGTCTTCCTGATTAAAGGATCAATAGACACCGTTGCCGAACTGATGGGGATATCAAAAGTTACGGTATATAGCTATCTCGACGCTGTCAAGAAAAAAAATGCAAAATCATAATTGCTTTTGGCTGTGGTTACTTTAGGTGGTCCATAATGGGGAAGTTAATCATAGAAAATTCCTGCATCTGTTCAATGTCATTCCTGTGAAAACAGGAATCCCCAATTTATTGGAATTAATATGTCATTTACAATAGTGTACTCTTGATGTGTCTGTAGGATTACCTTCGGTGATCCTGATAGGGGGTGCTTTACAAAGAAAAGCCCGGATCTTCGATCCAGGCTTTCTCTAGTAGCGGGGACAGGACTCGAACCTGCGACCTTTGGGTTATGAGCCCAACGAGCTGCCACTGCTCCACCCCGCAATATATTTTAAATAAAACTTATAGTAAAAGAACAAATTATCCAACTGCCACTATCCCGAAATGTGCGTGCAAATGTACATCATGTATTCGTTTTCTCAAAATAAAAATTGTAGTTTTGAATGCTTTTAATTCATTTAAGCTAAAAAACCACCAAAGTTCAAGAAATTTATGCCCAGAATATTTAAACCTGTAGATATTTCTAAGGAAGAAAAGGAAGTAAGGAAAGATTATTTTGATCGTCATACACCACATATTGTTTGCAGTGAAATAGCAAAGAGAGGTGAAAAATTTAAGGTGAAAGTGAAACTTGGAAGCGAATATCCTCATCCCGATCAAACAGATCATTATATTCAATACGTTCAACTTTGGAATCGGGAAACCTTATTGGTTGAATCTAGATTTTCTCCCGGTACTCTGGGAAAACTTCCCGGACATATTGAAGTTGATTATCATATTATTCCTGAGATGAGTATGAATCTCTCGGCTATGGCACTTTGCACCAATCATGGTTTGTGGCAAAGTGAAAACCAGGAAGTTAAAGTTATAGACTAAAAAACTTCAATAAAAACAGCTGTTTTTTACCAACATTTATAAACCAGTAACGTATAAAAAACAACATTCAAAACAAATTGTAATATTCTTGCGTCTTTGAATTTTTGAATTTCTGACCGAATGGCTAAAAAAAGAAGTAAATTATTTAGCAACTGGAAGCACCAATATAGGATCACCATTTTTAACGATCATACTTTTCAAGAAGTATGGAAGCTTAGGGTAACTAAAAAAGATTTTATGACTCTCGTTGGTTCCTTGATATTGTTGCTCATTGTTTTAGTGACAGTGCTAATTGCCTTTACACCAATACGGGAACTCATTCCAGGCTATCCTGACGGCAATGAAAGAAGACTTATTTTAATGAATGCCGTAATGGTAGATTCCATAAAAAAAGAATTGGATATCCGTGACCGGTATTTCGAAAATATGAAAAGGATAATTTCAGGTGAAATACCAGAAGACTTTTCTAACTCACAAGATTCCTCAATTGGTTTTCAGGATATTACTTTCACAAAATCACTTGAAGATTCCCTCTTAAGAAAACAGATTGAATCTGAGGAAGAATATAGCCTGACATTCGGAGAACAAACATCCCTGGATGAAAATGTTTCAAGTATGTTTTTCTTTCCTCCACTTAAAGGATTAATCTCCGCTTCCTTTAATCCTGAAAAGGAACATTTTGGTACCGACATTGTAGGCAGCAAAGGTTCAGTTGTGCATTCTACCCTGGAGGGAACAATTATAATGGCATCATGGACTCTTGAAACAGGATATGTTATACAGATACAACATAGCGACAACCTTATTTCGGTATATAAACACAATAAAGAGGTACTTACCTCTGTCGGAACTTATGTAAAAGCTGGTGAAAGTATTGCTGTTCTGGGAAATTCCGGAGAACTATATACTACAGGGCCTCATCTGCATTTCGAACTCTGGCTAAGTGGTAAACCGATTGATCCTGAGAAGTACCTTCTTTTCTAAAGCCTCTATTCTCGAAAAAGAGTGCTAATTTGTTTCTTATTTATTATCTTCCGGATCAAATAATTCCTATTCATGAAAAAAAGTATTGCCATTTTAGGGTCAACAGGTTCAATTGGCACTCAGGCACTTGAAGTAATTTCTCAGCATCCCGAAAGATTTGAGGTCGAGGTTCTTACTGCAAATAATAATTACCAGTTGCTTGCAGAACAAGCAAGATATTTTTTACCTGATACTGTTGTTATTGGAAACGAAACTCACTATGAAAGTCTGAAGGGGAAACTCGCTGACCTACCAATAAAGGTATTTGCGGGATATGAGGCTATAAGCCAGGTTGTTCAGATGCAAAATATTGATATGGTATTGACTGCCATGGTTGGGTATGCCGGACTTAGACCTACCCTGTCTGCAATTGAAGCTGGAAAAGATATTGCATTGGCCAACAAAGAAACTCTGGTTGTTGCAGGTAAACTTATTATTGATTTGGCCCGGCAAAAAAGAGTCCGAATTATCCCGGTAGATTCTGAACATTCAGCAATTTACCAGTGCCTTGTTGGGGAAGGATTTAACAAGATTGAAAAAATTATTCTTACCGCTTCTGGAGGGCCATTTCATAAGAAGGATCTGAATGCTTTAAAAAACGTTACACCAGAAGAGGCTCTCAAACACCCAAACTGGGAAATGGGAGCTAAAATCACCATCGATTCCGCTTCGCTTATGAATAAAGGATTTGAAGCCATTGAGGCAAAATGGCTTTTTAACCTTGACCCTGCTCAAATTGAAGTACTTGTTCATCCTCAATCTATTGTACATTCTATGGTACAGTTTGAAGATGGATCGATCAAAGCCCAGATGGGTTTACCCGATATGAAACTGCCGATTTTATATGCCTTTAGCTTTCCTGAAAGATTAAAATCAGACTTTCCCAGACTTCATTTCAAGGATTACCCAAACCTAAGTTTTGAGCAACCTGACACAAATAAGTTCACGAATCTTAATCTGGCCTACAGAGCCATGGAGGCAGGTGGAAATGTCCCATGCATGTTAAATGCTGCCAATGAAATCGTTGTACAGGCATTTCTTGAAAAAAAAATCTCCTTCGTAGAAATGTCCGAAATCATTCATAAAACAATGGATGTTGTTCAATTTATACCCAAGCCAGGCTTAGAAGATTTTGAAAAAACTGATGAGGAATCTCGCCGTTTAGCCTTGTCATTCATTTAAGATGATTACTTTTGTGCCTCATTTTATTGAATTTATAATATTGGAATGGAAGTATTTGTAAAAATTGCACAATTTTTATTGAGTTTATCGATTCTGGTGATCCTCCATGAACTGGGTCACTTTCTTTTTGCTAAGCTCTTTAATACTAGAGTCGAAAAATTCTATTTGTTTTTTAATCCCTGGTTTTCACTTTTTAAATTTAAGAAGGGAGAAACAGAATATGGTGTAGGCTGGTTGCCTCTTGGAGGCTATGTGAAGATCTCTGGCATGATAGATGAATCTATGGATAAGGAGCAACTAAAATTACCTCCACAACCCTATGAATTCAGAGCAAAACCAGCCTGGCAAAGGCTGTTGATAATGCTGGGAGGTGTTATGGTGAATTTTGTACTCGCTATAGTTATTTATACGGCAGTTCTATTTGTATGGGGTGATTCCTATCTGCCAACTGAAAATGTAAAATATGGAGTTGTTGTTGATTCTGTCGGAACCCACCTGGGTCTTCAGAATGGTGATAATATAATTACAGTCGATAATGAAATAGTAGAAGGTTTCTATCAAATAATTCCTGATATTATCCTAAATGACAGGAAAACTATCCAGGTAGAAAGAGAAGGGAGTTTTCTTGATATCCAATTGCCTGATGATGCTATAGCCACCTTAATTAAAGGGCAAGCAAGCATTGAACCCCGGGTTCCCTTTTCACCCTACATTATTAGTGGATTTATGAAAAACTCGCCCGCTAAAAAGGCAGGTGTAGAAATAGATGATGAGCTGGTAATGGTAAATGGGAAAACTTTTAACTTCCATCATGAATTGATGGATTACCTTAGGGAAAACCTGCAAATTGAAAAAGCAATCCTAACCATTAAACGCAACGGTGAAACAATAGATTTACCTGTTTATTTGACTGAGGACAGATACATTGGAATATACCGTGACCAGAGCAATTTCTTTGAGTTTGCAGAAGTAAAATATGGGTTTTTTGAATCTATCCCTGCTGGTATCAATAAAGGAGTAGAAACCCTGAGTAAATATGTTAAGCAATTCAAATTAATTTTTTCTCCCGGGACCAAAGCATATGAATCCCTGGGAGGATTTATTACAATAGGAAACATTTTCCCAGGAACCTGGGATTGGTATTCTTTTTGGAACCTCACTGCCTTTTTATCCATTATCCTCGCATTTATGAATATCCTTCCTATTCCAGCTCTTGATGGAGGTCATGTAATGTTTTTATTATATGAGGTAATAACCGGGCGTAAACCTGCCGATAAATTCATGGAGTATGCTCAATTGGCTGGTATGGCTATATTAATTGCCCTTCTGTTGTTTGCAAATGGAAACGATATCATCAAACTCATCAGGAAATAAGTGATATAAATTAGGTCCTTAAATCAAACTGTGTAAGGTATTGTCCTAAAATAATGTTATTTTTGTATGTTGAATCATTAAATCAAAAAGAAAATGAATCTGTTTATACCCTTGATGTTCACTCCTGGTCCAATGGAAATTATTCTATTAGGACTAGTTGTAGTTTTATTGTTTGGTGGAAGGAAAATTCCTGAGCTTATGAAAGGTCTTGGCCAGGGGATGAAAGAGTTCAAGAAAGCCACTAAGGAAGAAAAAAAATCAGATGACGCTGAACAGGAAAAAGTAGAATCTTAATTTTTTCTACCAGGATATGCAAAATTTGACCTGCCGGAAAGTATATAATACTTTTCAGGCAGGTTTTTTATTTTATTCAGCTGTATCCAAAAAATAAATAATTTGAATAAATGAATTTAGGTATAGTTTTTGAAGCACTAAAATA
>RCNC010006747.1_pt1 | contig 13679 bp, 14 predicted proteins | sample 2041301 | NCBI WGS metagenome assembly RCNC01 (sample SAMN09708231, study PRJNA481090) | Marine sediment metagenome, whole genome shotgun sequencing project. | biome: marine sediment; feature: ocean; material: sediment; isolation source: Sewage treatment plant 13A marine sediment (STP13A) ... | reverse complement strand
AAGTTGGGAAAGGTTATTGATGGGTTGTTAGAAGAATTTAAATACTATGTGGAGAATGGAAAACCGCATCCGAGAACATTAACAGCAGTAGCCAGTAAGTAGTTTTTTGATCCGGATTACGATACTTTGTATTATCCTGACATAGGTGACCATTTTTTTTAATAAATACTACAAAACAGTCCACGTTTCAATCAATATTTACATATTAATTTATATTGAATCTAAATGATCTATGTCGTAACTTTATAATTGAGTAAATCTGTATTAATAAATACAGCTTTTGTGTACTAGTCAATTTAATATAATTGTTATGTCACAATCAGGAAATACGGATAAGAAAAACACAGATCCTTTATACACGCTAGCCGTAGTGTCTAGGCTTTCTAATACACCTACTCACTCCATCAGACAGTATATTGATAAAGGGTTAATACTACCTTTCAAGACTAAAAGTAAAAGGCATTTGTTTTCTGATGTCGATATCTTAAGATTAAAATGTATTAGAAAACATCTTGATGAACAAGGGTTAAATATAGCTGGCATAAATGCATTGTTTTCATTAGTGCCATGTTGGTTACTAAAACCTTGTTCTGTAGCGGACCGTCAAAATTGTGATGCCTATGTTGATGTGTCCAAACCTTGCTGGCAGGCTTCCAATAAAGGACCAGAATGTAAAACCTCAGATTGTAGGCTTTGTCCGGTTTACCAACTTCCGGAAAAATGTGTTAGTCTAAAGGATTTTATTAAGAAAATAACAAATTCATAAAAACTATAAAACATTTAATTATGGGAACAGATAGTATAGAAAAAGTATTGGATCTAAAAGGATTATTATGTCCAATACCAGTTGTAAAAATTAGCAATGCAATTAAGGAAGTTGAAGTTGGTGATGTGATAGAAGCTACGGCTACAGATCCAGGTGTAATGATGGACATACCAGCATGGTGTGCATGTACAGGAAACGAACTCCAAAGTATAGATGAGGTCGACAATGTATTTACTTTCAGAGTTAAACGTCTTAAATAAAATATTATGGATAGCGAAAGTATTATGCATTTTGTTGAATACGAACTACAGGCAATTGCCCTAACTTGGATGCTAGTGATATACACAATTAAAGCTATACAGCTCTCTAAATTACCAATGCCGTGGGAGAAAGAAAAACCTAAAGGTAGTGGAACACGTGGCATATTAAGATCTTATGGCAGTATATTCATGCCTTGGTCTACAGAAAGCAGCCGCGACAATATTTGGAGATGGTTAGGCTTTTCACTTTATCATGTTGGGTGTCTGGTAGCTATTGTAAATACCTTTACCTACACATTTACACCACATTTAATGACACCAACTGTCAAGTTAATATTTGCCATATTAATTGCTCCCGCCATTTTAATTGGATTTATAAAGTTCTACAGAAGACTTAGTCGTCCTGAATTAAGGCATATTAGCACTCCTGATGACTATTTTTCTCTGCTATCATTGCAGCTGTTTTTCTTTACCGGAATAATGGCCTTATTGCTTGATACCATATTTTGGAGATCAAGTTATTATATAATAACTGCAGCATTTTTGTTCTATGTTCCATTTAGTAAGATTTCACATTATATCTATTTTTTCTTTGCACGATTTCTTACCGGAAAAAGATATGGATGGCGTGGTGTAATACCTCAAAAATAAAGCTATGGAAACAAAAGAAAAAATTTATAAGGAGCTGGATAAACGCTATAATAGGCTAGTTGGCACTTCAGCTACAAATCTGTGTACGCATTGTGGATGGTGCATAGAATCATGTCACGTATATAAAGCCACTGGTAACCCAGATCACTCTCCAGTAGCAAAGGCCGAAAAAATTAGAAAGGTCATGAAGAAAAAACATGATTGGTTGTCGCGTATTTTTCCAAAATGGACTGGTGCAACAGACATTAAGGAGGAAGATCTAGATGATTGGCTTGAAGCCTCTTTTAAAAACTGTACTTTGTGTGAGCGATGTGTGGTAAACTGCCCTATGGGTGTAGAAACGCCACAAATTTTGGGTGTCGCCAGAGGTGTTTTAACAGCAATGGGAAAAAGCCCAGAAATTCTTAATCAATTAACAGATGCTGCTATAGCAAGGGAGCAAAATATGGAGATGATGGAAGGATTTTTCAGAAAGCAAATTGCCAATCTTGAAAAGGTGATTCAGGAAAAAATGGGAGATCCTAATGCAAGAATACCACTTTCTGAAGAGGCCGATATTTTATATGTTCCGCTTTCTGGTGCCCATACAATGGTTCCAGCGGCCATGATATTTAATGCTGCGAAAGCAAATTGGACAATGAGTCTTTATGAAGCATCCAATTATGGTTTATTTGTTGCAGATATCCCAAAGGCTAAGAAAATTGTGGAGCGTATAACTAAGGAAGCCAAGAAATTAAATGCTAAAACCTTGGTTGTTACAGAATGTGGTCATGCTTACGGCGTATTGAAATGGGAAGCACCAAAATGGTTTGGTAAAAAATTCGATTTTGAAGTTAAAAGTCTTCTTGAGGTTATGGATGATTATATTAAAGAAGGCAAACTTGAAATAGATCCATCCAAAAACTCAGAGCCTGTAACATATCATGACCCCTGTAATATGGGAAGAAAAGGTGGAATTTTTGAAGAACCAAGAAGGGTTATACAAGCATCATCTGCAGATTATAAAGAGATGACACCAAGTAAAGTAGAAAGTTTCTGTTGTGGTGGCGGAGCAGGAATGGTGGCCTGTAGTGAATGGTCTGAAGATAGACTATTATACGGAAGTGTAAAAGTAGATCAAATTAAAGAGTCCAAAGCTAAAAAGGTGGTTACCGCCTGTGATAATTGCCTGCATCAGATTCAAGAACTTGGTGAAACTAATAACTTGGGTATTTCTGTTAGTAATGTATCAGAACATTTGGCAAACGCTTTAGTTTTTCCAAACTCAAAAAATAAAAATTAAACAACATATTAAATTCATAAATAAAATGGAAGAAAACAAACCTAAACGGATGGCAATAATTGCCTCTCAAGGAACATTAGATTGGTCTTACCCTCCTTTTATTCTGGCTTCTACAGCAGCTGCCATGAATATGGAAGTAACCATGTTTTTTACGTTCTATGGGCTTACTTTACTTAAAAAAAAGGTAAAAGGTAAAGTAGCACCACAAACTAATCCGGCAATGCCTATGCGCATGCCGTTTGGCCCTAACTGGTTTCAAAAACTAACATGGCCGATACCTAATGTAATAATGGGAAATGTACCTTTTTTCGAAAATCTAGCAACAAGTCTTATGAAGAAAACATTTAAAAACAAAAATGTCATGTCTATTGAAGAATTAAGACAGATGTGCTTGGATTTAGGTGTTAAAATGGTGGGATGCCAAATGACAATGGACGTGTTTGGATTTAAAAAAGAAGAATTTATTGAAGGTGTTGATATAGGTGGAGCAGCATCCTTCTTAAATTTCGCTTCAGAAGCAGAAATTCAGCTTTTTGTATAAAATTTTAAGAACTTAGTTTTAAAAAGGGTTTTGCGAAATGCTAAACCCTTTTTATTCCAAATAAATCTTACGAATTAATATTTATAAGTATAATAGTGTTTTAATTGCTTTACGTAGTAGTTAAAGCAAGAGCAGGAATTCCTTTTTTCGCAAAAGGATTAAATGTTAAATGGTACTTATTTAACGAGCAAGGTAATAATTCCAAATAATTTGACTTGGTTGCTTACCCTGTAATATGATATCCACCATCAACATGCCTGATTTCTCCAGTAATCGTAAGGTCAGGTCTAAATAAATGAACAATTTCATAAGCAAGATCCATTGGTTTGGCATTTCCTAAAGGACTCATTCTATCGGAAACCTGAACATCTTCTTTATTTAATGTCGCATTACCCGCCTTGCTTCCCATATAAGGAGAAAACCTAACTACATTAACACGAATATTGTGTGTTCTACCAAGTTCATCTGCTAACTCAATAGTGATTCTTTCTAATGCAGCCTTTGCAATACTAATATTTCGGTAAGGGTGAAAAGTAACTTTAGCAGCTGCGATATAACTAAGAGAACAGATTGATGCGCCTGTTTGTAGAACTTTGTATTTCAGTAAATAATGAGTTAACCTAATAAGAGAATAAGCAGATACGTCCATAGTATCACAAAATTCCTCTTTAGTTACATCTAACAAAGGTTTTACTTCTTTATTGCGAATGGTTTTGTCCATTGCAATAGCATGAAGTAATCCATTTAATTTAATATTTCTATCTGAAAGATTTCGCGCAAAAGAATCTATATTTTCATCTAGAGTGACATCTAGAATTTCTACAGATGCATTGCCCAATTCTTCTGTAACTGCCTGTTTAAAGTCTTGAAAGTTTTGCGTTAGGAATGCTTTTGCTTTTTCCGACAAATTAACGTGATGTTTACTCACTCCTAATCCAGTACAAATGACTCTGCCACCTTGTTTGATAATCTCTTTGGCTACGTACATTGCAAGCGAATGTTTATCGGCAATGCCAGTAATTAAGAATGTTGTATTTGTAAGCATGATATTAGTGTTTAAGATTAGGATAATTTGATATTACCATTTATATAAGGCTGTTCCCCAGGTCCAACCTGCACCTATAGCTGCGAATAATAGTAAATCTCCATTTTCGAATTCGTTATTTTTTATTGTTTCATCAAGAATCATGGGAATAGTACCTCCAGATGTATTAGCGTATCTGTCCATATTGGTTTTTACTTTTTCAAAAGGCATATTGACTCGTTTTGCAACTTCCTGAAGAATTTTTATACTTGGTTGATGAGGTAAAAGGAACTTGATTTCATCAATGCTACGTTTATTTTTTGTCAGTATTTCATTAATACATTTTGGAACCAGATCAATTGCAGTTTTATAAACTTCAGGGCCATTCATTTGAAAAAAGTGGTCTCCGTTAGCAACAGTAACATTAGAAGCTGGTTTTTCCGATCCACCGGCAGGAATGGTGAAATGTTCCTTTCCAGTGCCATCAGTATATAAAATAAAATCAAGAAACCCCTTATCTTCTGTTGTATCTGAAAGCATAATAGCGCCTGCTCCATCACCAAAGAAAACTGAGTCTCTTTGAGACCAATCGGTAATATTAGAAAAAGTATCTGCACCAATAACAAGTACGTTTTTATACATACCTGATTTAATATATTGAACTCCTGTAGAGGTGGCGAATAAAGCACCTGAACAAACTGCTGAAATATCAAAAGCAACAGCATTTTTTGCATTCAATTTTTCCTGTACAAAGCACGCACAAGAAGGCGCTTGTCTATCTGCTGTAGCAGTGGCCAGAATAATAAGATCAACATCGCTTGGTAGCAAACCTGCATTTTGGATTGCAGATAATCCAGCTTTATAGGCTAAATCGCTTGTAGTTTCCCCAGTAGAAATTCGACGTTCCTTAATTCCAAGATTTTCATAGATCCATTTGTCCGAAGATCCAATACCTTCGAAAAAATCATTTTTGACAATGTTCTTGGGTACATAAGAACCAGTACCTCGTATATAAGCGTTTATCATAGGTTAATTTTAGCCGATAAAATTCAATATTTTTTAATAGAATTTACAAAAATAAATAAATTGAAGATAATAAATATTTTTTCGGCAAAGTTTTTCGAGATATCAGATTTCTTTAGGTCAGAATAAATATTAATATTTCCCCATTTTTCTTTTTTACTGAATATTCCCATTAAATCTCTATGTTTTTTCTAATGTGGCACAACGTTTTTGTAAAAAATTAGTTGCGTGTGTAAGCAACTAATTTAGCAAATTAAAACCGAATAGAAACTCTACGATGATTTTCGTAAGTAGACTTGTACTTGCAATTAATTTTATAAGGTGTTGTAATATGTTAATTAATAGAAATTTGAATTGAACTTTACTATCCTATTGCTGTCGAGTAGAAAAATGTATAAGTCTAATAAAGAAGTATATATTTAGGATAAATTTTGAGAAAAGAGCAATCAAATAATTCGTCTTATAGTTACTACCAAGGCAATTAATAGCCCCTAGAAATTCAAATAAAAGGAGAAGCATCATAATAATAAGCAAAAATAATTTAGCTCCTCGACCAGCTCGCCAAATTTTCATTCGTTTTTTTACTCGCTTTATGGCAAAAATATTATATATTATAAAAAGAATACCAAAAGACAACCGAAAGGTGATTTCATTACTAAAATAACCCAAAAGAATTACTGGAAGATAACTAAAGATTGAGACTATACATGCTAACTCAATCATCATATAAAATCTGACTAAATTGATGTTATCAATATCTTTCCATTCACCTTTTTGTGGTTTAAGAATAGAAAACAAAGCTGCAAATCCAGCGATGGTTATTGTTATCTGACTTAATGCGTAGAATTCATCCATTATTTAAATGTCTTTTTCTGAAATATGTTACAATGGTCTGTATAAGAATAGTAGCTGATTTTGGAAGTAGAATTTTTCAATTTACTACTAATGTTGATGTGGACCACTATGTTCATATTTACTGCTATTTTTGTGTGTGCCCAGCATGGGCATCTTTTACTTACGAAAGGTAAGTTATTAATCTAGAGGGTGCAAGACCCTTATGGGCAAGGGTAACGCCTTAAACCATTAGTAAGCTGCAAGGTTGCTAACCGTGAGGTTAGGACTGAAGGAAGCAGGACTACAAAACTCGGTACTGACGAACAGGAACCGTATACGAGGCATATTAGCTCGGGTAAGCAAGCACATCATTGTAACGCCCAAAGAACACCAAAAGGGCAATTATGTAGATACGGCAGCGATTGAGTGAAAGAAGATGCCATTACCTGGGGAGATCTCCGTAACCACGAGTTGGTAAAGCGGAGAAGTCAGCAGAAGTCGTAGTAGCTAATAACCTGATATGTTAGTGAAGGACAGAACGATAATGGTCTTTAATAGACAAAGGAGCGATTTTACGTTACGGATAGCTTTCCAGTAAAATAGTAGCCTTTGACTAAGCGAGACAGCAAATCAATTTTAGTATTAATGATTAAACAATTAACAAGTAAAAAGAATCTAAACGAAGCCTATTTACAGGTGTATCGCAACAAAGGAGCAGCAGGAGTAGACAACGTTCATATAACTGAACTTAAATCTATTCTGAAATCTCACGGAAAACAATACATTAACCAAATAGAAAGAGAGACTTATCAGGTGTCTCCAATACTAGGCGTTGAAATACCTAAGAGCAATGGAAAAATGAGATTACTCGGTATTCCTACAGTTACTGATAGAGTATTTCAACAAGCATTACATCAGATATTGCAACCGGTATTTGAGCCAGAGTTTCAAAAGCATAGTTATGGATTCAGACCAAAACGTAATGCACATCAAGCAATTACACAAAGCCTTGAGAATATCAATTCAGGTTATCAGGATATAGTAGATATTGATTTAAAGAGTTTCTTTGATGAAGTAGAACATTATATACTACTGGAACTGATTTACAAAAAGGTAAAGTGTAAAGCAACGATGAGATTATTGCGTTCATTTCTTAGATCACCGATACTGATTGGAGGGAAACTTCAAAAACGAAGAAAAGGAGTACCGCAAGGCTCTCCCTTGAGTCCGCTATTATCTAATATTCTACTCAATGAGTTGGATAAAGAATTAGAAAAGAGAGGACACCGTTATGTAAGATATGCCGATGATTTCAGTATTTATGTTAAAAGTAAAAAGTCTGCAAAACGAGTAGGTAATAGTATCTATAAGTTTCTACAGGACAAACTCCAACTTCCAATAAACAGAGAGAAGAGTGGACTACGAAAGCCTTTAACTTTTCAAGTACTAGGATTTGGTTTTGTACCAACCTATAAGAAAGGAGAGAAAGGTAAATATCAGCTTGTGGTTAAAAAGTCAAAGTGGCAGGAATTTAAAGCAAAGCTTAAATACTTAACCAAAAAGACAATACCCGCAAGTTTTGAAGAACGTATCCATAGAATCAATTTGTTAATCCGAGGCTGGATCAATTATTTTAAACTTGCATCCATTCAAGCTAAACTTAAAAAGTTAGAAGAATGGCTAAGAAATCGATTAAGGTATTGCATTTGGCATGACTGGAAGAAGCCCGATCGAAAACGGAAAAACCTGATTCGATTAGGAATTAACCAAAATCAAGCCTATGCTTGGAGTCGTACAAGAATGGGAGGATGGGCAGTTGCTCAAAGTCCCATACTACGTACTACCATTACCATAAAACGGTTAAAGATGAAAGGTTATGTTAGTTTGATCGAATACTATAAATGATAAGTTTCATTATCGAACCGCCGTATACGAGACCCGTACGTACGGTGGTGTGAGAGGTGCATTCCGGCTATTCTAGTCGGAACCGCCTACTCAATTGTGTTTTCGTACTTTATTTTCCACCCTGTTTGGAGCGTTGGCAAGCCATACTCTTTTGCAATTTTGGCTTATGTAATGGCCTGTGTGAATTGCAAATGTGTATGGCTTATGCGCAGGCTATACAATGATAACAAGACTATAATTATTATTAGTTCTACTTTCTCCGTATAGTTCAGTGTTTTTTCATTCATAATTAACCTTTCATATTAGATGATTGTTTAATATATTTTCCAACCACAATAGCAGTAATGACCACTAAATACATTTGACCTACCAAACCAATTAAAATGGATGCTTTTCGTGCTAATATAGTTATTGGCAAAATATCTCCATAGCCTATAGTTGTTAATGTGATATAACTGAAATACATCTACTCTTCTGTAATGGCTTCAGGATTTGTACTTGTTAACACTAAACCGCTAAAAGAGTTTGGATGTATTAATTCAATAGTTAAGAATATGAAAAACCCAATTAATCCAATTGAAATATAACCGCTGATAAGTCCGAAAATCACATTTTTATTGACCAGTTTTGCGTTCCAAACTTGTTTTATTATCTCTAATGTTACAATGATGTAAAACAAAAAATAAGCAGTCATTTGTATAAACCCAAAAAGACTTTTATTTTTAACTTCTATAAAATCCGAACCAACAATAATACTTGTAATTACAAGTAATACTACCAAAAAAACATCAATTTCCGTTTTTTTGAAATCAATAAAATTCCTGCTAAAAGATTAATTTGAAATAAAATTGGTGACGCAATATTTTCAAATAAATTTAAAGGAACAAGTAATGAACCAAATAAAATAGCAATTTGACTGAAAAAGAAAATTTCAAAACGATATGGATACAATCTCTTTAGCATTTTAATCTAAAAGCTCATTATTAAACTCATAACCCTTATAATCTACTTTATAAAGCACACTGTAAAATGCTGGAATAAATAATAATGTAATTATAGTACCAAACAATAAACCAATCATAATTGTAACAGCCATAGGTTCCCACATCTCTCCTCCTCCAAGATACAATGGAACCAATCCTAGAACAGTAGTAAATGTTGCCAATAAAATAGGTCTAAATCTTTGCATACAAGCTGCTATTATAGCGTCTTGAGGTTTGCGTTTTAATTCATCCTCTTCAATTTCAATTCGATCAACTAATACAATAGCGTTATTAATCACAATACCCGCTAATGAAATCACACCCAAAAATGCCATAAACCCAAATGGAACACCAAAAATGAGTAAACCTATTATCATACCTATAATACCTAAAGGAATAGTACAAACGATCATTAACATTTTTTTCAGAGAGTTAAATTGTATCATCAATAATACCATAATTATTATTGCAGATAGCGGTAGATATTTAGCTACAGCTCCCATATTTTCAGCAGAGCTTTTAGCATCACCACCTAAACCGTATACGTAACCCTTTCCCCAATTCTCTGCTTGTTCATTTAACCAAGGCGTAATTACTTGCGTTATTTCTGACGCATTTCCTGTAGTTGTTAACTCACTTGATATCGTAATAGTTCTTGTAAGATTCGAACGTTTAATTTTAGAGTATTGCCATTCAGGAATTATTGAAGCAACTTGTAATAAAGGAACACTTTTACCAGAGTTCTGTGCATATATATTTAATGTTTCTAAAGATGCTATAGATTGCTGATTACTTTTATTGCTTCTCATTATGATAGGGATTGATTTATCTCCCTCTCTATATTCTCCCGCTTGAAATCCATCCAATACAGTTTGTAACGAAGTTGCTATATCCTGATTAGTAACTCCTGCTATTTGAGCTTTGTTTTGATCAATATCGATGACGAATTTTTTTCCTTTTGGCCCCCAATCATCTTTAATATTTTTTGTTCCTGAAATTTCAAATAATTTTGCTTTAACTTCTTCAGATATACTGGATAACATATTCGGATCATCACCAGAAATTTTAATCTCAATTGGTGTACCTCCACCACCTGAGCCGAGCAAGCCAACTTTAATATCGGCATCTGAGAAGTTTTTTAAACCATAGGCATCTAATTTTTCAATCATATCATTATTGATTAAAAAAGAAGATGTATTAACCAAAATATGAGCATAATTAGAATTAGCTTCATCTGCATTATATCCTAAATCGTACGATGATGGACCTTCACCAATATAAGCTGCCCAGTCTATTATTCCATTAGTTCTATTTTCAGAAACCTTTAATTCTGTTTCCATAAAGTTTTCGAGTTCTAAAACGACATCAATAGTGTTTTCTATTTTTGTGTTTTCAGGTAAGTTAACATCTATAGTTATCATATTTCTATCACTATCTGGGAAGAAAACAAAACTCAAGAAACCAAAACTATAAATAGATAAGAAGAATAGTAAAACGATACCTACCAGCATAGATTTTTTCCAACCTAAAGCTAAAAGGATAAGGTCTTTGTATTTTTTCTTCAATCCGTTGATTAACTTATCTAAGAAACTCGTTTTTCCTTCTTCCTTTGGTTTAACCTTTAAAAAATATACACAAAATAAAGTAACTATACTTAAAGCGATTACCCAAGATGATAAAAGCGCTATTGTAATTACTACGAAAATAGGTCCCATTATATCTCCCATTACAGATTCTGCCATAAAGAATGCTAAAAATGCAGCAGATGTTGTTAATGTCGAAATCAATAATGGCATAAATAATTCCGAACACGAATCAATTGCGGCTTTCTTAACAGGAATATTAGCTTCCATTTTAACCATAATTGATTCGGCTACAACTATTGCATTGTCTACCATCATACCAAGTGCCATAATTAGTGCAGCTAAAGATATTTGATTTAATCCTACATCAATTAAGCCCATAATCATTAATGTAGTAATGGTTACAATAGGAATTAAACTTGCAATTACTAATCCTGTTCTTAATCCTAAGAAAAATAGCATTACAGCAAGAACAATAGCAATAGCTTGCATAAGATTCCCAACGAAGTTATTTATTTTTAAATCGATGTATTTATCAATTGATGCTAAGCGGGAAATTTCTAGACCAGCTGGTAATTTCTCATCCCATTCTTCTAACAGGACATCAATGTCTTCTCCAAGTTTAATAATATTAGCACCATCTTTAAGTGACACATGTAAAGAAATAGCATCTTTACCATTTATACGAACTATCTGTTTTGGTGGATTGATATATCCTTTTTTTACGGTTGTAATATCTTTGAGGGCAACAACTTGACCATCGTTTCCAACAGGTATAAGAGTTTCTCGTATGGATTCAATATTATTAAAATTTCCTGTAGGCTCTAATATTATACGCTCTGCTTCTACATTTATAGTACCTCCAGAACTTAAAATATTAGTTGTAGCTATAATGTTTTTTAATCCATTGGATGTTAATCCATAAGTCCTTAATTGTGTGTTTTCAAATTCTACAAAAACACGCTCTTCTTGTTCTCCATTTAATTCTACTTTTGCAGCATCATCCAGTTTAATCAAATCGTTTCTTAAATCATCTGCATAGTCCTTAATTTCTGAATAATCGAAGCCATCAGAGGTTAAACCAATTGCAATTCCGTATACTTCGCCAATACCTTTATCTTGTAATTGCGGATGCACATTACTTGGTAATCCCTCAAGTGTATTTAGATCACGACGTAAACGATCCCAAACTGCTTGTAATTCTTCTGCCTTCACTTCCATTTTCAGTTCGACTTGAACAATAGACAAACCAGTTCTAGAACTACTTTTAACTTCTTTCAATTCTGGATATTCCTGTGCTGCTTTTTCGATTTTGTCACTTACTAATTCTTCAACTCGCTCTGGACTTGCTCCAGGAAATGAAGAAACTATGGATGCAACCCTTATTGTATAAGGAGGCATACTGTCTCTAGATAATGAAGAGTAAGTCAACAGCCCCATCACAATAACAATAACCAGTAAGCTTAAAACTAATTGGTTTTTATTTATAGATAATTTTGTAAGATTCATATGTAGTTGATTAGATGCTATGTTATTGTTTTAATCTTACGTTTTGACCATTTAATAGGGATTGTAATCCTGCAATGACTATTAGATCTCCTTTCTCCAATCCTGTTTTAACTTTAAAGCCATCTGTAGTTAATTCTTCTAATTCTATATATCGTTTACTAACAGTCCCCTCGTTTTGGTCATCAGAATTAATAAGAAAAACATATCGTCCTTTTCCATCTTCGCCAACAGCTTTCACAGGAATAATCAGTGATTTTTCATTGATTTTATCGCCGTCTGAAAAATCGAAAGTCACGTTGGAAGCCATTCCTGGTTTTATTTCTTTAATTGGTAAATCAATACCTATGGATGTCGTATATGTTTTAGATTCTGAATTAATACTAGGAGACATTTCGATTACTGTCCCTCCCATTATTCTTTCTCCAAGTGCTGAAAATTTCAATGTCGTTTTCATTCCAACCGTAACTTTATTCACAATATTTTCAGGTAGTCCAACTTCTATTTTAAGTTCTTTGCCAGCATTTAAAACCGCAAATTGATGTCCTGCAGAAACACGTTCTCCAACACCGCCATCTGTACCTGCAATAACTCCGTCTTTAGGTGCTTTAATAACACCATAACTCAATTGTGTAGCTTGAATGTTTTTATTAGTTATTGCAGTTTCATGTTGATCTAAAGCAGTTTGATAAGAATTTCTTGCAGACTCATAATCACTTAAAGAATTACTCCCTTTTTCATATAAAGATTTGATACGATCTACATTAGATTTAGCCGTATTCATAGCATACTTAGCACTTTTTAATGCTGAAACACTTTTTTGATAAGCTAGATTCGCTTCAACATTATCAAGTTTAGCTATAATAGCTCCTTTCTTTACTTTGTCTCCTTTCCAATGGTTGACTTTAGTAATAACTCCACTATTTCTAAAACTTAATCCTATTGCGTCTCCAGCCAGAACAGTGCCACTAAAAGTTCTAATCTTATTTGCGCTACTGACATCTACAGACGTATACTTCACTAATTTTGAAATCGCTTTTTTCTCTTTGACTTCTTCCTTGCAAGAACTGAATGTAATAAGACTTAAAACAGTTAGTATTGATATTCTTTTAATGTTCATAAAAAATAGTTTATTAGTTTCTACTTAAGATGTAAGTATTGATTTTTTGAATAAAATGTTGATTTTCAATTTCATAAAATTTAGTTTAATATAAATAGATTAGCTCTTTGGGTAAAAGCTTGATTATCAGTTTCAGAATGCATTATGAAAAAATATCCTATAGCACGTTCTAATTGCATTGAAGCAATTAGATAATTATAA
>RCNC010001991.1_pt1 | contig 13680 bp, 12 predicted proteins | sample 2041301 | NCBI WGS metagenome assembly RCNC01 (sample SAMN09708231, study PRJNA481090) | Marine sediment metagenome, whole genome shotgun sequencing project. | biome: marine sediment; feature: ocean; material: sediment; isolation source: Sewage treatment plant 13A marine sediment (STP13A) ... | reverse complement strand
ATAGTGGCAAACCGAGGCCATATGCGATGGTGGGGTTTTCTTGGATGAATTTTTTCATGCTACCGCCCAGTAATTTGGAGCCAACCATCGCAATTGTAGTTCTTCATTATACGCATATAGCTTAGTCAAACTCGGTGAAGAAATCGATCGCCCGCTCGTATTGAAGATGCAATAACTACGCCGCATAAGACCGGCACAGGTTATCCTGACGAAATGACCCAACATGTGATATTTGCGGCGCCATTCTTAATGGCGGCTACGCTGCGCTTCCTTTACGGTGCTGCGAGCTTGCCGGGTGTGGCATTGACGCTGGTCAGCCAGGATCCAGAAGCTAAACTGCCCCCGGACTTGCGCTCGGCCATCGCCGGCCACTGGCGGGTCGATGATGCCCTCGACCCGCAGCAGCTCGTAGATGCAGCGCGTGCATTGGAGTCCCGGTTTGGCAAGGCGATCAGTTACATGGGGCCGTTGGAGCAATTGCAGGTGCCGCTTGCAGTAGCTCGGGAGGTTCTCGGCATCGATGGCCTGTCTTCCGAGGCAGCGAGAAACTTTCGCGACAAATCGCGTATGAAAGATGTGCTGCGAAACGCAGGCATTCCCTGCGCGCGTCACGCGCTCGTTGGCGATCGTGTGGCGGCTAAATCGTTCATCGAGCGAGTTGGCCTGCCGGTGGTTGTGAAGCCGCCTGCTGGTGCCGGTGGCAAGGGGACCTACAGGCTGGATCGGCCGGAGGAAGTCGATAGCTACTTGCAACGGTCACCGCCAAATTCACGCGAGCCAACATTGTTTGAAGAGTTTGTTCGCGGCACGGAACATTCTTTTGACTGCATTTTTGTTAACGGTAAACCTGTGTGGCATTCGATATCGAGATACATGCCGTCGCCACTCGAGGTTCTTGAGAATGCCTGGATACAGTGGTGCGTGTTGCTGCCACGCGATGTCTCCGGAGCAGAGTACAATTCGATACGCACGGCAGGATTCGCAGCAAACGAGGCACTTGGCCTGCAAACAGGATTGAGTCATATGGAATGGTTTCGCATGGCAGATGGCAGTATCGCCATATCGGAAGTTGGCGCGCGGCCACCGGGTGCGCAGTTCGCATCGCTTCTTTCCTATGCGCACGATGTAGATTTCTACAAGGCATGGCCTCGATTAATGGCATTCGGAGACTTCGATCCACCGCAGCGAGAGTACGCCGCCGGCGCGGCATACATCCGCGGCCAGGGACGCGGTCGCATCAAGCGTATAGCCGGCATTGACGAAGTACAGCGACGCTTCGGTGCAATCGTAGTTGAAGCAAAGCTGCCGCAGGAAGGTCAACCGCCGAGCGACAGCTACGAAGGTGACGGTTACATCATCGTGCGTCACCCTGATACCGACGTGGTTCAGGACGCTCTGCAGCAGATCGTCGGTACTATTCGCGTAGAGCTGGCATGAATACGGGCACTCCCTGGCGGATATTATTGGGTCCGCAACGGCCGCACATCAATCTCGACAGTGCGATCGCACAATCGGGAATCGGCGATGCCCCGATCGCCGTCATTTCGGCCGCGTGGCAGGAAGCCGAAGGCGACATCGGAGATATCCAGCGTCTGGTCAGAAATCCATTGCACGACCTCGGTGTTTACCAGCGTGCCGATTCTGTATTTGCGGCGGATGATGCACTGCTGGCCGCGTACCGAACGCGGCAAGACCAATTGATTGAACAACAGAGAATGTACCGACTGCGGCTACAGCAGCTAATGATCGCCGCCCGCGCAATTTTGCTTGTCGAAGGCAACGTCACAGCCGTCGCCGAGGAGCGAAGGCATGCAATTTCGCAGCTGCGCGCTTTGGACAAACATCATTTACGTCAGGTTCGCAAAATCAACGCGCGCTTCGATGAGCACTACAGTGTCCAGCGTCATCAACTGCTCGCCGACAATGTCGCTGCACTCAGAGAGGAAATGTCACAATGCGAGACGGTTTTGATTACTGGCGGAAATGTCGTCGTCCTGATGAATCGCCTGAGTCTGTTTGGCTTCGACTCGTTGCTTAGGGATAAAAATATTGTTGGCTGGTCCGCCGGTGCCATGGTGTTATGCGACCGCATCGTGTTATTTCACGATCGTATGCCGCAGGGTCGCCGAGATCCGGAAGTAATGTGCGAAGGACTTGGCATTATTCCGAGTACAGTATTGTTACCGGATGCGCGCGGCCGACTACGGAAGAATGAGCCCGTACGCAGCAGTCTTTTCAGCCGCCGTTTTTCGCCGGCAACTTGCCTGACGCTGGATAATGGATCGTTGCTGCGTATGCAGGACGATAAAGTGACCACCAGCGAGGAAGTACAACACCTGTCGCGCGACGGAAAATTCGCGCGGGTAAATTCAGTATGAATACCGCCTTGAGAAATCTGTTACGTAAAGCGAGCCCGGATGCAGCCGATGTCGATGCAATGATTCGGGAAAACAGCTTTCCGTTGGTCGACGGAACCGACGTCACGTTTGTTTTTCGTGGTCACGCCGACGCGGTTTTCCTGCGTTGCTGGATATCCGGTCTCGATACGGCGCAGCCGTTTCAGGCGCTTGCTGGAACCGATCTTTGGGCAACAACCATCGAGTTACCTAAAGGATCACGAATTGAATACAAGTTCGAAGTGGTCTCCGGCGATACGAAGGAGCTGATTCTTGATCCCCTTAACGGCGTATTGGCGCACGACCCGTTTGGCGCAAATTCGGTTTGTCAGGGCTATGGTTACCAACGACCGGAATGGTCAGAACACGACCCGGTGTCACGCGAGGGTTCGTTGCTGCACAAGCAAATACAAAGCGCCGCATTCCAGCAAGCACGCGACCTACAGGTGTACTTGCCTGCAACGTATCGCGAAAATCGACGCTATCCGTTGCTGGTCGTACACGACGGCGAAGACTACTTGCGATACGCCGACCTTAAGGTGGTGCTGGACAATTTAACGCACCGTCTCGAGATTCCGTCGGTTATTGTCGCTCTTGTGCAATCCCCTGACCGCATCAAGGAGTATTCGGGCAACGACCGGCATGCACAGTTCATCGCCGAGGAACTGCTGCCGTTTATGGCTGCAGAATATCCGTTGATCGATGACACAGAATCGCGTTTCCTTATGGGGGCCAGCTTCGGTGGTGTTGCTTCCCTGCACACCGCCTGGCGCTACCCGGATCGTTTCGGCTCGTTGCTACTCCAGTCCGGCTCGTTCGCATTCAGTGATATCGGCCGCCACAATCGCGGTCCAGCATTCGACCCGGTTGTGCGCTTTATGAATGAATTTCGTGAGCAACCCGAACGGCCCGCGGCGCGAGTATTTATCAGCTGTGGTATGTACGAGTCGCTGATCTACGAGAACCGCTCTCTGGTCCCGCATTTGCAGTCAAAAGGCGTGGAAGTACGCTTTGAAGAAGCGCGCGACGCTCACAACTGGGAGAACTGGCGTGACCGCCTGCGCATTGGCCTGTCGTGGATCATGCCGGGCCCCGCATGGCAGGTTTACGAATAACGTTTACGTACCTGCTATATTGACTTCTGCTCCACTCCAGCAAGGAAAAACCGTGGCTAAACAAACAAGACACATCGGCCTGTCCCTCGGCGCCGATATTTGCTGGCCGATTTGTTATGAGGCTCTGCTTAAGGAACTCGATCTTTCGCTGCAGATCGGCGAGAACAGCGTTAACTTCGAGGTTGAACGTATACAAATCGAACCGTTCGATCTGATGCAAGATTGTAAGTACGACGTCGTGATTGACCGACTGACACACTGGTACTTCACGTCGCGTGAGTGGATTAAGAAGTCCGTAGTGGTCAACGACCTTTATGTCCTCAATAATCCATGGACCTTGCAGTCTATGGAAAAGCACACCTCGTATTGCGCAATGATGCGACTCGGATTCCCGGTTCCCAAAACCTGGATGGTACCGCCGAAGGAATACCTCGAATCGGCCGACCTGCAACCGACGCTGCGACGCTACGCAAAACTATTCAACCTCGGCGATATTGGCGACAAAATCGGTTATCCGCTGTTTATGAAACCTTATGACGGCGGCGCCTGGGTTGGTGTCACAGCGATCAAGGATCGCGAAGCACTTCTCGCAGCGTATGAGGAAAGTGGTACCCGCGTAATGCACTTGCAAGAAGGGATCATTCCGTTCGACGGCTTCGTTCGCTGCATCGGTCTGGGCGCCCAATGGCGCTGCGTTAATTACGACCCGGATGCGCCATTGCATGACCGCTATCGAATGGACGTCGACTTCCTGTCGAGCGCGGAAGAACAACGCCTCAAAGACATAACCATGGTGATCAACGCGTTCTTCGGCTGGGACTTCAATTCCTGCGAATCTTTGCTGAGCGGTGGCGAGTGGCACCCTATCGACTTCGCGAACGCTTGTCCTGATTCGCAAGTGACATCGCTGCACTTTCACTTCCCGTGGCTGATTAAGGCCAATTTGCGCTGGTCAATCTTCTGCGCCGCAACCAAGCGACGACCCGACACAGACCTGCACTGGCGCGAGTATTTCGACATCGCCGATAAGGATATTCCGTTCGAAGAAAAACTGGCCGCGTATGTGAAGATCGCACGCAAGCGATTCGATGTTGATGAATTCGACGCGTTTTGTGACCAGCACCTGAGTCACCTGGACGAAGTCGCCGACGCCTATTTCGCGACCGAGGGCGTGCGTGATGCGATTCGCGAGAAAGTTGAAGCGCTCTATCCGGAACACGAGTTTGACGAATTCACCCAACTGTTCTGGGATCGAATCCAAAGTTCGCTCGCAACGTCGTCATGAAGGATATTTTTCGCTGGTATTCCGCAAACGTTGAGCAGGAAGTGCAGCTTGTTCGCTGGGGCCACATGGGTACGCCGGTTTTGTTGTTTCCGACTGCGGGCGGCGATGCGGAAGAAATCGAACGCTTTCACCTGATTCGAGTGTTGCAGCCGTTACTTGATGCGGGACGCATCAAGATCTATTCGACAGACAGTGTCGCCGGAAAGGCGTGGTTCAGTGGCGAGCACTCGGCGGAATATTGTTCGCGACTGCAAAACTGTTTCGACGCACTCATATACAAAGAGATAACACCGGCTATTCGAAAAGACTGTCAATCCGACGACATTGAAATCATTACGGCCGGCGCTTCGATCGGGGCGTTCAATGCCGTCGCGGCACTCTGTCGGCACCCCGACGCTTTCAAGTTAGCCATTGCAATGAGCGGCACCTTCGATCTATCGAAATACCTTGAAGGCAGCTTCAATCAGGACTTCTATTTTTCGTCGCCGCTGCACTACTTGCCGCGCCTTGAGGGCGAGCAACTGGAATTGCTGCGCAAGCGGCTCGTGTTGTTGCCAAGCGGCGAGGGAAATTACGAGGATATTGGTGAATCATGGCGCATCGCTCAGACTCTGGGTGCCAAGGGCGTCCCGAACCGCGTCGACCCATGGGGTGCGAATTATCATCATGACTGGGTGACATGGCGCGAGATGCTGCCAAAATACCTGGACGAGTACGCTTAAGCGCTGCTATTCAGCAAACATTTCCAATTCCGAACCAACAGCATCGGCCATCTCTATGGTGGTCTGTAAATCCGGGTGGCGCAGCATAATAAAGCCGTCAGAAACCAGCGTCTTGCGCCAATCCCGGCGCGGCGTGCCGGGTTGCAGCAGGGTATTCCAGACGACATGTTCGCCAAATCGGGCCTGCAGTTCATCCGTACCGTCAATATGCGTTATTCGCCCGACACCGCGTGCGCGTTTGAAAATCGTCGCAACGTTGTAACGACGACGATACGACTCCAGAATTTTGCCTTGGGTAAGGGCTTGCCCCCACGCTTTGAACACGTCGAAGTCGCAGGCGTATTTCATTTGATCAACTTGATGTGCGCCGGGCGGTCGCCCGCCGATTTCGCCGAATACCACTTCGCCGTCGGCTTTCCGATACCACTCCATATGCGTGAAGCCGGTCCCGAACTGCAGCGCCTTGATCACATCGAATCCCATCTTCACGCCGCCAGCCAGATCGGGGTGATCAACATCCTGCAGCGCAATAACTTGTGGGCTGATCCATTCATTGCTGCGCGCAATAAGTGGTCGCGGCCGGTACCAGGCGATATTGTAGTAAGCAACCTCACCGTCCACCGTAATGGTGTCGAAGGTATACTCTTCGCCATCGATGAATTCCTCAATGCTGATCGTGGGTACGTGGCGCAATAAAGGCAGTACCGCGCGCATTTCCTCTCGCGAGTCGACGCGGTAAGTGTCCGCCGAGCCGGCGCCGTCGATTGGCTTCAGGATGACGGGAAAGCCAATCGCCTCCACGGCTTCCCAGCATCCCGCAATGCTATCCACCGCAATATGCCGCGGCGTTCGAATGCCCGCATTGTCGAGCGCCACTTTCATGGCTTCCTTGTCACGAAACAAGCGGGCGTGCTCAACGTTCATGCCGGCAACACCAAAGTGCTCGCGCAACTCAGCTGCCAGCATGACGCCTGGCTCCCACAAGCATTCGATGTGATCGAGTTGCTGGCCCTTGAGATGCTGCTGCAACTCGGCGATGACTTTGGCGCTGTCCCACAGCGACGACACCTGTACATACTCAGATAAGTGATGTCGCACCAGGTCTGGCAGGCCGCCAGCGTGCTGATCTCCCACGCCAAAGACGCGTGCGCCGGCCTCCGCCAGGCCGCGCGTGAATTCAGGCATGTCAGCGGGATAACCAGGGGATATGATTAGAACGTTCATGCCGTAGAATAACATTCGTGACCAAAAGCAAAAAATTAAACGTCTGTCTGGCTACCTCAGAATTCGCTCCGCTCGCCAAGGCAGGTGGACTGGCTGATGTCAGCGCCGCGCTATCAGCCTATCTGCATGGCTCCGGGCATGATGTCCGCGTGCTTATGCCCTACTACTCGACGCTCAATCGAGAGGGACTGGCTATCGAGCCGCTCGATGATCTGCAAAATCTAACTATCAGCATGGGCCAGTGGGACGTTGAATACAGTATCGACTGGACCGTTCTGGAGAACGACACTCCCGTATTCTTGCTGCGCTGCCCGGCTTTGTATGACCGCGATGGCCTGTACACGTCCGCCGACGATGAACATTTGAGATTCTTGTTGCTGTCCCGGGCGGCGATCGAAATGTGCCAGCACATGGAGTTTTCTCCGGATATTTTTCACTGTCATGACTGGCACACCGGACTCATACCGCTGTATCTCAAGACTGTGTACGCCTGGGACAAGCTGTTTGCGAATACGAAGTCGGTCATGACAATTCACAATATCGGCTATCAGGGCATGTTCAGCAGTGACATAGTTGCCGACCTCAGCCTTGGCGAAGACGAGCGCAAGCTGCATCAGGATGACCTGAAGAAAGGGGTCGTCAATTTTCTTAAAACGGGATTGCTGCACGCCGACTTGCTCACGACGGTCAGCCCGACGTACGCGCGCGAAATACAGGGCGCCGAGTACGGCATGGGACTGGACGATGTATTGCGTGCCCGCGGTGACGCATTAATTGGCATTCTTAACGGTGTCGATGAGCATGAGTGGAATCCTGCAACGGACTCCTTGATTCCACGCAATTACACAGCAAAGGATCTCAGCGGTAAGGAGGTCTGCAAGCAGCAGTTGCAAACGGAACTTGGCCTGGAAGTAAACGCTTCGCGGCCGTTGATCGGAATTGTCAGCCGACTGGTTGGACAGAAAGGCTTCGATCTATTGGAGCGCGTCTTGCCACGCCTGCTCGAAGCGAGAGATTTTTCACTGGCCGTGCTTGGCGGCGGCGAGCCGGGCTTTGAAAAATTTTTCGCAGCCGCGCAACAACACGCGAGTGGCCGTGTCTGCTTCTATCGCGGCTACAACAACAAACTGGCACATTGGATCGAGGCTGGGTCGGACATGTTTCTGATGCCGTCCCGTTACGAGCCGTGCGGCTTGAATCAGATGTACAGCCTGAAATACGGAACAGTTCCGATAGTGCGTGAAACAGGCGGCTTGGCAGACTCGGTTCAAGCAATTAACCCGCGTGACGGTAGCGGTACAGGCATCCTGTTTCGCGACTACGATGAAACCGGCCTGTATTGGGCGGTCAACACAGCGCTGGACCTGTATGACGACAAGCCGTTGTGGAAAAAAGTCGTTCGCAATGGCATGGCCATGGACTTTTCCTGGCAACAACAAGGGGAGCAGTACGTGAATATATTTCGCCAGCTGTCTGGCAAATGAACGTTATTTTTGTAGAGCCATCGTTTCCGCGTAATCAGCGCGAGTTTGTACGTGCATTACATGCGAGCGGTGCGAATGTAATCGGCATCGGCGAGCGGCCGGTCGAATACCTGGATGACGAAATGCAGGCCTGGTTGAGCGAGTACGTTCAGGTGCGCTCCGTTGTACACGAGCCGTCATTGCTTGAGGCCGTTAAAAAGATTCAGAGCAAGGTCTGGGTCGATCGCATCGAGGCGACGATCGAAGCGCACATCATGCCGGTCGCCGCCGTGCGAGAAGCGCGCGGCATACCAGGCACATCTGTTAAGACGGCATATTTGTGTCGTGACAAACCGGCAATGAAAGAAGCATTGCGTCAGGCCGGTATTTCCTGTGCACAGTCGACGCGCGCCGAATCTCCGCAGGATGCCAGAGACTTCGCGGCATCGGTCGGCTATCCCCTAATCATCAAACCACCAGCCGGTGCCGGCGCCGCGGGTACCTATAAGGTCAGTAGCGACGCAGAGCTGGAAGGTGTAATTGCCGAATGTGGTCTCACCGATGGCCACGCAATGGCGATCGAAGAATTTATCGAAGGACACGAGGGGTATATCGACACGCTCTCGATTAGTGGTGAGGTCAGGCATGAATTCATCACTCACTACTATCCTAACGTTCTTGAGGCCATGCGCGAGCGCTGGATATCACCACAGATGGTCACAACCAATCGCATTGACGCACCGGGATATAAAGAAGTTCGCGAGATGACTCGCGAAGTCATCAAGGTATTGGACATTGGCACATCTGCAACACATATGGAGTGGTTCTACGGGCCGAAAGGACTGAAGTTTTCCGAGATAGGCTGCCGCCCACCGGGTGTCGGTCAGTGGGATGTCTACAACGCGGCGAACGAGTTTGACCTTTTCTTCGAGTGGGCGTGCGCGCTGGTCAAGGGTGATACACATAAAGATCCATCGCGTCGCTACGCCGCCGGCATGATTGCGCTTCGACCTGATCGGGACGGACAGATCAGCGGCTATTCGGGTATTGATGAAATCAACGCGAAATACGATGACTGCATCGTCAAAGCACACCTACCGAATCCCGGAACTCCGACGCAGCCTGTTGAAGCAGGCTATATGGCGAACGCGTGGTTGCGCGTGCGCCACCCGGACTATGACACTCTACGTAGCATTCTTGATGACATCGGGCAGACGCTCAAGGTACACGCAGCATGAGTGGCAACGAGAACAAGTAGTTCAAGAACCTGCAGAAACATTTTTTGTTTTTCGGTGTTGGATACTTCCGCCGTGTCCATGAGCTATCGGTAGGGCTCTTTATTTCCGAGCACCACTCCGTTGTCAACCGCATATTGCTCCCAGGCATTTATTAACGAACTTAAAATTTCTGGAAACTCTTGCGACAAATCCTTAACTTCACCTGGGTCTGTGGCGAGATTGAACAACTCCCAATCTGCAGAACCCTGCGGCTCCAGCAACTTAACGGCTTTCCAATCGCCGCGTCGATAACCCAATTTATTGAATAGCTCCCAACCCAGGCCTTCGTCATCAGTACGAACTTGAGAATTGGAAGAGTTCAATAAGCCCAACCAACTCTTGCCCTGTAGCTCATGCAGTTCACGACCTTCGAATTCGTTGTCCGTTTCATCAAGTCCGGCCAGGTCGAGAATTGTCGGAACAACATCAAGCACTGAAACTAAACCATCGTATTTAGCTGCTTGATTGTTGGCTTGGGGATAGTGAATAAATCCAGGCACTCTGATCCCACCATCGGTCGGCATGCCCTTGTAAAGACGGTTGGGGGTATTGCCAACCACAGCCCATTGCTCTCCTAAAAAAACATAGGAAGAGGCTGACCCTAAATTTTCAACGCCATTGTCAAAGTTCTGCATCCAGGTTGAAAAAGGCGGACCAGCGTCTAGTGGAGCACCTTCTGAACCGTTGTCCGACATGAAGACAATGACCGTATTTTCGAATTGGCCGCTTGCTTTCAAATATGCAATCAACTCACCAAACTTTCTATCCAGGCGGTCGACCATAGCAGCATAGATTTCCATGCGTTTCGCCTCATACAGCCGACCTTCTTCAGACAAATCCTGCCAACTGCCAATAACGTTGGATAAGCTTGCAAGCGTTGCTGTTTCTGGCACCAACCCCATTTCCTTCTGGCGCTTGAGCCGGGCATCCCGGATTGATTGCCAACCGGAATCGTATTTACCCTGGTACTCCGCGATGTCTTCCTGTGGCGCTTGCAATGGCCAATGCGGCGCGGTGTATGCAAGATACGCAAAAAATGGATCGCTCGAACCCTCAATGCTCTTTAGATAGCTTATTGTGTCGTTCGTGTAAAAATCAGTGGAATATGAAAAGTCATCACTGAGTTGGACGGATTTGCCATTTTCACGATAGGTGGCGGGATGATATTTGGCGTGCAAGCCGCTTTGGTCAAAATGGCTGGCTCCACCATTGATGAGGATATAGGACTGATCAAAACCGCGTGCTGCCGGAGACTGCTCTTCGGTTTCCCCAAGATGCCATTTACCGGTCATAAAAGTATTGTAATTCGCTCTCTTTAAACGCTCTGCAATGGTGAGAACATGATCGTTGAGGAAGCCTTCGTACCCCGGCAACCCAGCTTGGTTTTCTGCAATATGGACCGCCATTGCTCCTATGCCCGCACGGTGGTGATCTACGCCCGTCATCAGCATTGATCTTGTTGGTGAGCAAGTCCCGGCGACGTAATAATTTGTGAACATCAAACCTTGCTGCGCAAGGCTATCCAGGTTCGGTGTCTCTATTTCGCCACCATAGATCCCGAGGTCGGAATATCCGAGGTCATCGGCCACTACAATCAAAAAGTTGGGTCGTTGCTGCGGAGTCCCATCAACACAGGCGGTCATAAGCACAACGAAAACCGTGGCCCAGCACGCTCCGTCGTACCTAGTACGTCGGCCCTTGGGGTTTTCCAGTGGATGCTTCATTCAATCAAAGACTATCACGCGAGCGGCTGCTTTCGGGTTTGTAGCGTGGCCCAGTGAATTAACGGACTGATAACAGACGAAAAAAAGCAAATCCGAAGATTCGCCCTTGTATAAATTGTACGCATATCTTAATGCTACAAGTCTTAAGCTGTGCTGGCATGGGCCCTGACTGCGAAGTCCCAACCGTGAGCATGCAATCGTTTCGTCCGATCGCCTCCGACTTGGCGCAGTCGTGGTTGCAATTTCCTGAAACAGGTCACACCTGAACGACCTTCTTAGAGGTTAATATTCTAGATATCAGAGAGATACACCCAAGGAGAGCGTAGATGAACGCGAAACACATTCTGTTTGCCCTAGGCATATCTTTTATTCTTTATTCTGCATTCAAGAAAGCCGACGCCGTCCAGAGCATCGAGTTTCATGGCGAATCCTACGAACTGAGTGACACGCTAAGACGTTCAGGGTCGACCGTTCATATGTACACCCCGGGCGGGGCCAATTTCGCGCGTGCTGGAAAGTACATTCAAGTTGTTAGTATGCCCGAGGTGGACATTTCGCCCGAGGACTATCGCGGGCGATTCATCGACATGGTGAAGAATGCCGACCGTTACAAGAAACTTTCCGACAGTGCTTTCTTTTATGTAGAGGCGAATACGTCCGTGCACTGCGTGCTCGTCCAGGAAGGCGACATCTTCAAGCTCTACGGCTACGCTGTGATTCAAACCGAAGAAGAACAACGTGATCCGAATCGCGTGGTCGCCAAATCAGCGATCGCCAATGAGTTCGAAAGAACCGTTAGCAGGCTACCACCGCCGCCATCATCAATTTCGACCTGGTTCTAGCAAAGTGAACTACAAAAAAGCTGCCGTGTTGCTAGTTGGCTGTTTATTGGCGTACAAGTTCTTGTACAGACCTGCTGAAGTGGACTACGGGCAGTTCACAGGGGCGGAGCAAAGCGCTCCTGGGCTGTCGGGTAGAGAGGTCGTCGGTCGATTGCACATCTATTTACGCAGCCAAAGTTATTCTGCTGGGCATGGTTTTATACTCAACGTGAATTCCCGGAAATACGTCGTCAGCGCATCCCATGTGATCGCAGGGAGCTTCAAGGATGTCGATAGTGTCGATGTAATGTCCGGTACAACCGCCGTCGTATCCAATGCCAAACCCGCACTCGGACCGTCCTACAGTACCTGCAACATGAAAGACGCTCGTCGTGACGTCACTTTCTACACAACCGATTCTGTCCCGAATGGCGGGGATATTTCTCTCAGCGCTACACCGCCACAGGTGGGCGAGAAGGTATGGTTACTTTGTACGCAAGACTCTAAGGGAGAAAAGAAGAAACTGATCTCCGCGGAAGTAACTTTCTCAAGCAACCGGGCATTAATGTATAAGTTTGAATCCAATGTGGGTTTTCACGGCACCAGCGGTTGCCCCGTCATAAACAGTGCCAAGCAGCTGGTCGGTGTAAACGTCTGCGGACACTCGCAAGCTGGAGTCGCTGTACCGATTCCGACGATATTGGATAGCCTGGACGAGATCTAATGGCTTCGGGTCAGACCCTTTCTTCTCGTGCTGCGTTAGGAATACAGCAGTCAATACGCGATTACGCCGGTAGCGTTCAATAGAGTAATATCAACCGCTCCACGCCACAATCAGGGAGCCCGGTGATGAACACAACCAGATCGCGTCCAGTAAAGAAACTCGCCTTACTCGTAACGGCCGCTGCACTGTTATCCGGCTGTGCTGGCATGGGCTCTGGATACGAAGTCCCAACCGTGAGCGTGCAATCATTTCGTCCGATCGCGTCCGAAAGTGGCTCGGGGTTGCCATCCTTTGAGATAGGCCTGCATGTTATTAATCCCAATCTGGACCCGCTTGAGCTCGCAGGGGTTTCCTACACGATTACCCTGGACGGCCAGGATCTCATCAAAGGTGTCGGTAATGACCTTCCCGTAATTGAAGGATATGGAGAAGGAACATTCACACTGACTGCAGGCATCAACGTTATCGCAGGAATTCGGCTGATCCGTTCGCTTATGAACAAGGATGGCGACAGCTTCGACTATTCGTTCAAGGCCAAGCTCGATCCCGGCGCATACAAGCGCAAGATCACCGTATCGGATAGCGGCTCAATATCGCTGCCGATTCAATAGTCTCTAATTAGAATGCAACCGCCTGCTATCAATCACGAATGGACTACCGGTGATGGCACACAGGTGCTGATCCGTCCGATCCGACCTGAGGATCGCGAGATCGAACGAGCGTTCGTCCGAGGCCTCTCGTCTACCTCCAAATACTTCCGATTTTTTTCGGCGGTTTCGGAGCTCTCACCGAAGTTGTTGGATCGGTTCACACAGATAAATTATCCAACTGAGATGGCGTTCATAGCGACCATACAAGTGGAGATGGCGGAGCTAGAGATCGGCGTGGCTCGATATGTGACAGGGAGTTCCGAAGGCATTGCAGAATTC
>RCNC010001990.1_pt1 | contig 13682 bp, 10 predicted proteins | sample 2041301 | NCBI WGS metagenome assembly RCNC01 (sample SAMN09708231, study PRJNA481090) | Marine sediment metagenome, whole genome shotgun sequencing project. | biome: marine sediment; feature: ocean; material: sediment; isolation source: Sewage treatment plant 13A marine sediment (STP13A) ... | reverse complement strand
ATGGGCATGTTGGTCGCACATATCAGGCGAATATCGATATTGCGGGCCGCATTCGACCCCAGGCGGGTCACCCGGCGCGTTTCCAGGACGCTTAGCAATTTTGCCTGCATGGCCAAAGACAGATTGCCGATTTCATCTAAAAACAGCGTTCCGCCGGAGGCCAGTTCAAATCTGCCCGGACGGTTTTCCCAGGCATCGGTGAACGCCCCTTTCATATGACCGAACAGTTCACTCTCAAAAAGGGTTTCGGCGATGGCTCCCATATCAACGTTGATAAAAACCTCATTTGCACGCGCGGATTGACGATGCAAAGCCCTTGCCACCAGCTCCTTGCCGGTGCCGTTTTCACCGAGTATCAGAACATCCGCATCGGTAACGGCCACTTTGTCAATGGTTGCAAAGACCTTCCGGATAGCCGCGCTGATTCCGATCATATCGTGATATCTCTGGTCGATATCATGACTTAATTGCCTTTGCCGGGAACGAAGCTTGTCTACTTCCAAGCGAGAATATCGCAAGCTCAAGGCTGAAGATATCGTGGTCAGCAGCTTTTCATTTTGCCAGGGCTTGAGCACAAAATCTGTTGCTCCGGCCTTTACGGCCCGCACCGCCATTTCAACATCACCATAGGCCGTAATCAAAATAATCACGGCGGATGGATCGATTTGAAGAATTTTTTCAAGCCACAGGAAACCTTCGACCCCGCTGGTGGCATCCATGGTAAAGTTCATATCCAGCAGGATGACATCGTAATTTTCATTATTCATCAGCAGCGGGATTTTTGCGGGATCCTGCTCGGTATGAACCACTGAAAAATGCTGTTTTAAAAATAAGCGCGCTGCCAATAACAGATCGTCATTGTCATCCACGACCAGTATGTTGCCGGTTTTTTTGACCATCATATGTTCCAATTTCTAATCTAATCTAATCGAATTTGAAGTTATATTATCCCAGTTGCTAAAATCGTTCCAATCATTCAATTAAACTTCCGAAAAGGATCTGTTTTGTCAATGTTAGTGGCAGAATGTCTAATCGCTTGTATTCATTGGTTATTTATTTTATATTGTCATGAAATTTTATCGTTTTGATAAAAGCGCAATGTGTTGTTGCAACAATGGTATAGCACAACTGTACGATTTCGTACACTTTCTGTATCGTGAGCGGACACTCGGCATGCTCCCGTCAACCCGTATTCGGTAAAATAAATACTGGAATCTAATTGACATCAAAATATTCACCAATTTTTTCAACAGGTAAAGGACGTTTCAGGAGCCAAACACCGGCAAAATGAGCCCTGGCACACCCTTTGCTTTAAAAGGATTAATATAGTGGAGGAATCCAATGCTCAAAACAAAGAACCTGACGAAAGTCTTTACCACCGAAGACGTGGAGACCACCGCATTGGACAGCGTCAATGCGGAAGTGCAAGAAGGCGAATTCGTGGCCATCATGGGGCCATCGGGATGTGGCAAATCGACTTTCCTGCACATAACCGGGATGCTCGATAACCCGACGGATGGCGAATATTTTTTCATGGGCCAGGAAGTCTCAAAACACTCCGAAAAAAAACGAGCCAATTTGCGCAAAGGCAACATTGGATTTGTCTTCCAAAGCTTTAATCTTATCGATGAATTGACGGTGTTTGAAAACGTAGAGCTGCCGTTGCTGTATCTCAGGGTCTCTGCGAGTAAACGCAAAAAACGGGTCAACGAAACCCTGGAGCAACTGGAGCTGATGCCGCGCAGAAATCACTTTCCCCAGCAAATTTCCGGTGGGCAGCAGCAGCGGGTGGCCGTCGCAAGGGCCGTTATCGCCAACCCCAAGGTCATTTTAGCGGATGAGCCAACAGGTAATCTGGATTCCTCCCATGGCGATGAAGTCATGAAGATTTTAGTAGATCTAAATGAAAAAGGCACCACCATCGTCATGGTGACTCACTCACTGGCCTATGCGGATTATGCAAACCGGGTGATCCATCTGTTCGACGGGCATATTGTCACTGAAAACCTGAAGAAAAAGTATGACGGCCATATACGGCCGTTGTCGGAAGGATGAGCAGGTTGCGGGCAATCCGGTGGATGCATTGAAGTGCGAATAACAACGATATAAGGCGCAAGGCGCAGGGCATGGCATAAGGGTCTAGATCAGAAGGTTAATAGGAAATGGAGCGATGGAGATTCAACAGGTAAGCACCCCGGCTAAATTTCTTAAGATTTAGCAGATTCAGAAATCTTAGGACAAAATGATGAGCTCTTTGGCGATTTGGTTTATCGCTCCGCAGATTTTGCGAATATCAAAAGAATTAATGAGCAAACCGTACAGGTATTCTACAGTTATAGAAACACCTCATGAAGTCCATGGCTTTAATAAGCGCTATCAACTGACAGGAAAAGGAGGTTATCATGAAAAGATTCTCAACATTATTTTTGCTAGTAACGCTAATTCTTTTCGCTATAAGCTGTTCTTCAAATTGGACGAAAACCCTTGGCAGTTATGGGCAAGATTCCGAAATCACAAAAATGTTTGAAACCCACGAATATGTTTCAGATTACCACTACTTTTATACCGGCGACGCAAAAGCGCCTGAGGCCATCCTAGGAATCGAGAAAGATTTCGATCTTGTGAAAGTTTCGGGTTGGGCGAATGTCACAAACTGGCAAAAGTTTGAGCCCGGCGGCGAAAAACTGAAAGAATTGGTTGATGCAATGAGAAACCAGGGACGGCCTTATGGATTTTTCATTAATGCACCTGGCGAAGAGCAAGTAGGGGTTATGTACACTACGAAATGGGGATTCAGATATACACCTTTCATCCGATTGAAGGACGAAAACCAATTAGAAGTTACGCCACATAAATATAATTCTAGCTGGGCGCCATCTTGAATAGGACCTCAGGTTGCATGAAAAATGCAATATTTTAAAAGAAAAGACTTGCGGAGCCCCATGAATATTGGTTTAAAGGAAATTGTAGAAGAAATCCAAACCAAATCCAAGCGGTCACCGCAAGTGTAATCCAACAAAGCACAAATTCATGCAAAATTCCAGATGTTTCCACTATTTTCCGTGCTCTTTCTCAAATGGAAGATGGGGACGTCGATAATTAAAGACAACTGTCTTGGGACCTCGTTGCCGAAGGCCTTATACGCGAAAGGTTACCCCGGCTGACTTTAGACTTCGACGGTTCGGAAATCACGACAAAGGGGCATGCAGAATGTACGGCTGTCGGATTCAATAAGGCCAAGAAAGGTGGCCGCAGTTACTATCCACGATTCTGTTCGGTGGCACAAACCGGTCATTTGAAAGTATTATCAACCAAAGAAAGGGGAAAAACAGTGAAGATCCAAAAAGCTTTCATATGGACAATTTTTATCCTGGCATTCCTTGCTGGGTGCTCGGGCAACTATGGAAAATTGAAAAACCAATCAAGGGCTGATTCGAAAGAAACTCAGAAAAAATTGATCGCGAACTGGTCAAACTACACTATTTGGTATCAATCAGCTGTTATCGTTTTTGATCCCAAGGATGACGATAAAACCCTTTTAGTAAGCGGCAGTTGGGGTATGGTCAAAGATCAAAAAATGTGGACTGAGATTGTAAAAACAAGCACAACCGAGGATGGAGATATCGATCCACGCTGGGCAGATTACGCGATGACAGGCATCAGAGAAATATGGTCGCCTGACAACCAGTTTTATGGGTACATCATTCAGCAAACACAGGATGGGGTAAGTGCGAAGGTGGTTGACGCTAATACGATGCGAATATACTACCGTCGAGCCCGCTTTGGAGCAGGTCCATAATCCATTGTTTAATTTCAGTATCCTGGCGTCGTCCGGCTCGAGGAGGCGAAAAGTAAGCCACCATAATAGAATTGTTATTTAATTCAGATTTCTGGTACCTTTCCTATAGGTAGATGTTGGGCAGGCGAGCGAGCCCGAAGGGTGTAGCTCGCTCGCCTGCCCAACTCTACAACATATACAAATTTTGGGAGACTCCTGAAAAGTTGTGATATCACATTGTCAATCGAAATTCTAACTCGCTTTCCAATTCTGTCAACTCAAGTATAGGTCAGGGTATAAAATTCTACCCTCTAAAACCAGAAACCCAACTTTTATGTTCACTCATTATCTAAAAATCGCTTTTCGAAACCTCATTAAATACAAGGGATATTCACTTATAAATATTGTCGGTCTTGCAACCGGACTGGCCGTCTTTGCCCTGATTGCATCATATGTTGATTTTCATCGGACCTTCAACCGGTTTCATAAAAATGTGGACAGGATTTTCAGCGTTGTCCAGGTGCTTTCCGCGAGCAACCTTGATGAAAGGCACTCAGCCAGAATCCCTGCCCCTCTCTCACCTCTGCTTCTAAGAGAATTCCCGGAAATAGAAGATGCCACAAGATGCCTTTGGACCTCAAGGCCGATTATCCGTCATAAAAAGAAAGCGTTTTATGAGGAGGAAGGCTTTTTATGGGCCGTAGATTCAAATTTTTTAACCTTTTTTACGTTTGAGATAATTGCGGGCGATCCAGCCGCCGCCCTGGCTGAGCCTAAATCTGTTGTATTAACACAATCGGTCGCCCATAAATATTTTGGCAACGAAAACCCCCTAGGGCAAAGGCTCACTCTGTGGAACGATCTTAATGTCGTGGTAACTGGAGTAACCAGGGATGTCCCTTCCAATTCGAGCCTGCGGTTTGATGCTTTGATTTCTTTAAGTACATTTCAATTGGAGACAAAATGGGATTCCATCTGTACGACGTTTGTGCGCGTTGCTAAACAGGCAAATCCTGAAACGCTGGAACGAAAATTTGCCGGTTTTATTAATCAGCATTCAGCGGTTTCAAAGGCGTTTCCGCAAAAGATGTATCTTCTTCCCTTTGCCGATTTGAATCTTAATTCCCGAAATGTGCAGGGCATTTGGCGACAGGAATCTCAGGCGGTAATATTTTTGACATTCACCATTGGTATCGTATTGCTGATGATCGTGTGCTTCAATTTCATGAACCTGGCCACGGCCCAGTTTATAACCAGGGCAAAAGAGGTTGGCGTGCGAAAGGCTTTTGGTGCAGCTCAAACTCAGTTAAGGTGGCAGCTTATCAGTGAATCCATCGTTATCGCCCTGATTGCATTCGCATTGGCACTAGTGCTTTATGAGATTATGCGCCCTCCGTTTGTTTTTCTCATTACAGAGGATCCCACACGCGCAGGTCCCGGCCTCTGGAACAATCCGTTGTTGATATTAAAGTTGATCGGTGTGACCATTTTTGTAGGAATGCTGGCCGGCAGTTATCCGGCAATCTTTCTATCCCGTTTGAAGGCAGCCCGGATTTTAAAAGAATACCTTCCGGGAGGTAAAAAAAGCTCCCGCGTTCAGCAGCTACTCATTATATCTCAATTCATGGTTGCAATATTTACCATATTGGTCTCCATCATGGCCTTTAAGCAATCCAGCTTTCTTTATACTCTTGACCTCGGATACACCAGAGATCGGGTATTGGCTGTGATGTTCGCAAAACCTTTTTCCCGGGCCCAATTTCGGTCTTTGGCAGAAGACCTGCAACATCATCCGGATATCCTCGATGTTGCCGCAGCCGTCTGGGCCCCTACCAACTGGAACGCCGGGGCACAGGTAATTCTTAAAGATGGAAATGATCAAGAAATCCGGCAAATGAATACCTACGGTATTGACTACGATTTTATTGAGCTTCTTGAAATGAAGATCGTGCAAGGCAGGAGTTTTTCACGTCCAATGGCCGACACCGGAAGCTATATTATTAACGAAACCGCAGCCCGCAGGCTAAACCGAGAAAATCCGATTGGAGAAAAATTGTCACTTTGGGGAAAAGAAGGGCCGATTGTTGGTGTGGTGAAGGATTTTCATTTTAAAAGCCTTAGTTTGAAAATTTCACCCACGGTGTTGTATTTACACCCAACTTATCTCAACACATTGGTTATAAAATTAACGGAAGCCCCTGTTTCCAGAGTACTGAATTCCCTCGATAACCGCTTACACATTTTTGCAAAGGAAGTGCCCTTTAAATACTCGAATCTCAACGAACGTCTCAATGACTGGTTGCTCGATGTTAGAAAATGGGCAGCATTGGCTGCATACATTGGAATCATTGCTCTGTTGTTCTCCTGTTTTGGTTTGCTGGGTCTCTCCTCGTATGTCACAAAACAGAAAACAAAAGAAATTGGAATCAGAAAAGCCTATGGAGCAACCCTATGGGACATCATCCAGATTCTTCTGAGCGATTTTGTCCGGTTGATTCTTATCGCCAACATTATTGCCCTACCCGTTAGCTACTATGTCATTACGATATTGTCGCAGCGCATATTTGCTTATTCAACACAGCCCGGCATCGGTGTTTTTTTGCTTACAGGCGCTCTGGCAATGGTAACCGGAATTACTGCCGTGTCAACTCAAGCTTTTAAAGCCGCCAAGGCGAATCCGGTAGAGGCGCTACGCTATGAGTAAAAATAGACTACAAAACACATATTTTTAATTTGATGATTTTCTCACACCCGCTTCCTTCGGTCGCTCTATCACGCAGAGAACGCGGCGGGAAAGTACTTTATAGCTAAACTATTTTGGCAGGAGAAGATTATGAAAATGAAAACGTTTCAACTTCCGGCAATACTAACATTTATTGCAATTTTGACTACCAGCTGCATAATCGTTGTTAACGGAAAGTCGGCACAAGGGTCCGGAAATATTATCACAGAGGAAAGAGAGGTTTCGGAGTTTAATAAAGTACACTTGAAAGGCTCCGGGAATGTTTTTTTGACCCCGGGGGAAAAGCGGGCGCTGATTATTAAAACCGATGATAATATCATGCCGCTTATTGAGACCGATGTGAGTGGAAAAAAGCTGACAATTTCAAATGGTAAGCACCATTTGAGACCCACTGTATTTGAAGTTTTTATCACCGTTAAGAATCTGAAGGGTGTCGCCATCTCGGGTTCCGGAGATATAAGCGGCAAGGGTCGATTTGTGACGGATACATTTTATGCGGAAATCAGCGGATCCGGTGATGTGGATTTAGAGCTAGAAACGGGCAGGCTGGAGAACAAGATATCCGGCTCCGGCACCATCCGTCTTGCGGGAAAAGCAGAGGACTATACGGTATCAATCAGCGGATCGGGAGAAATCAATGCCTTTGACGTGCAGGCTAAAAACATATCAGTCAAGATCAGCGGCTCGGGTGATTGCAGGGTACAGGCTGCCGAATTATTGGGTGTAAAAATTTCCGGCAGCGGTGATGTGTACTACAAGGGCCGGCCGCGGATCAACACCAAGATATCCGGCTCAGGGTCCCTTATAAGTCGGGAGTAAGGCACTGAATTCAATTTTAACGGCACCTTTTGGCAGGATTATCTTTGGGTTTTATCACTTTCCGGAATACCCAGTGGTGAATATCCAAAAAAATCATGTCGATTCTATCTAAAACACTATTAAAAATTATCATGATGAACCCATCCCCAAAATATTGGCCTACCATTTTGATATTTCTACTTATCATGGGTTGTGGCGATAACGAGAGGATCACCGCATTTACAAAAGTCAACCTCGTGCCCATGACGGAAGAGAAGATCGTTGAGAATCAAACGATTTTGGTCAAAGACGGCCGAATTTTTGAAATCGGCAACACTGATAAAATCAGGATACCGCAAAATGTCAAAATCATCGATGGACAGGGCGCATACCTGATGCCGGGCCTGGCGGATATGCACGTTCACTTAAGGAACGATTGGCCGCTGTCCCAGTTGGATATGTATCTGGCCAACGGCGTCACCACTGTCAGGGATTTAGACGGGCGTGATTTTATGCTGAAATGGCGCGATGAAATTAAAGCAGGCAAGCGCTGCGGACCCGCCTTATACATTGCAGCTCAGATGATTCGAGGGAATGAGCAAAATCCTTCCGAACTCGTATTAAAACGGAGAACCGGATATAACTGCATTAAGCTATACTCATACTTGTCAAAAGAAGATTACCAAAAGGTCATGGAGATAGCTAAACAGCACCAATTATATACGATTGGACATATTCCATTTGCAGTTGGTTTGGATGGCGTTATCGCGGCCGGCATGGACGAAATCGCCCACGTTGAGGAATTAGGTTTTGAGCTCATCGATTTCGACAGAACCAAAAAACTAAATCCGGAAGAGTGGCTGCCGTATGTCATCAATAACGCGATGCAACAAAATAAGATGTCTATGGGATTTAATATAAACGATCTGAATAATGATCAAAGCAAGCGTTTTGATTCTATCATAAATAAGCTAAAATCAGCAAACATCCCGGTATGCACCACCCTGGTCGTAGATGACGTAATCGTTCAAAAACTATTCAAACCTGACGAGTTTTTGGCACGCCCCCCAAACAGGTATTTACCTCAAAAGTATAAACAAGCATTTCTGCAGGGAAGGGAAAAGCATCAAATTCAATTTAAAGGAATCAAGGAACTGGCACCCTTTAAGTTTGGCCTGGACCAAACACTCTTGCTTGAATTACACCGAGCGGGAATCCCTCTTGTTTTGGGTACGGATGCCGGCACCGGTGCAATGGGTATCGTGCCGGGGTTTTCAATTCATGACGAGCTTCGCATTCTGGTGGAAAATGGATTCTCCCCGTATGAAGCCATTGCGGCCGGCACTGTCAATGCGTCAACTGTCGTTGAAGCGATGACCGGCAAGAATGATTTTGGAACCATCGAGGTCGGTAAACGCGCCGACTTTATTTTGGTGAATATAAATCCTTTGGAGGATGTTGCCCATATCAGGGATAATCGTGGTGTCATGGCAGCGGGTGAATGGTATGACGCAGCATATCTGCAAGCCGCGGTAAGCCCTGGATTGATACCGGGTATCCCTATAGAGGGGAATGTCATCTATGTCCGTAAGCCGGACAACAGTTTCAACACTCAAATTGAGATTGTTATTGGGGATGATTTCCGCGGCAATCTACCGGATGACATTGATTCCATCTCCGTGGCAATCACGGATCCGGACGGCGTGACAACTTCCCTGGCGCTTCCTCGCCCCCAATATCTTGAGCAGTTTAAAGATTTTTATTATAAAATTGACGGACCCCCTGTGCTGGGAAAATATACTTTCCAGGTTACGAGCAAAGGATCGAGCGGGACGACCACCGATTTTCAAACCGCTAACAGAGCGATTCCACTTCCTGATTTTACAACCTTCTCGCCTGCCGAAGGAGCCATGCTTACGTCCAAAACGCCAACCTTTTCATGGGCTCCGGTAGAATATCCGGATGGCGAAATTTACTATCGCCTGGTGATCGAGGATCTAGCCGGAAAACGTATCTATGGGACCGGCAGGGTTCAGAATATGCTTTCCCACACCGTCCCTGAAGACATTTTAAAGCCGGGCCAGACGTATCGATGGAGAGTGCGAGCAATGGATAGCGAAGACTGGGTCGAGATGCAGAATCGATCCGACAGTCAGTGGTTGAGCTTCACAATAGCCGATAAGCTAGATGAATTCCGGGTTTTAGCGAAAATTTATAACGATGGCTAAAAAGCCGGAATAAGAATCGAAATGAGTTTAAACTCATTTCGATGTTCTTTGTTATTCGTTTTGGCAGAACGATTAAAATTGAGGAGCAGAACTTAGGGCCTCGGAAATAATAAATTATCCCGTTTCCGGTTCAGGTGTGATTATTCCTCATTATCAAATTGCAGGTTATCCATCGAACATACAAGAGGATCTATTTTATTAGTTAAGCCATCATTTTCGGCGTTGACTTTAAGCACATCGACAAAATCCCGCAAAAAGTCTACAGCAGTAATTTGGGCATGTAATGAACGGGCAAGCAATAGAGTAGAAGAACCTGTACCGCAGCCTATATCCGCAATCTTTAGTGGTGTTGACGGATTTAGCATGGCTAAGTCGATTGCCTTTCTCGTTTCTGCATCCCCTCCCGGTCCTTGTCGCTTTGCTCTCTTATGCAGGTCTATTAGAAGCTGATAATCTTCCATTGTTTTGTCCTTTTTACTATTTGTGACTATAACGTCGCTAATCAGCCGCGCGGCTTTTTGCGTCGGCTGAATTAGCCTTGTTAGATAAAAATTTAATTCTTAAATCACAGTATTTCGAACCAAAAACCTTCCATTAAATGTCATGGGTACGCCTTGAGATCCTTTTTCCGCATGTATATGAAGATGTGGTTGACTGGTGCTACCGGAATTTCCCACCTTCCCAATTGGTTGCCCCACTTTAACTATGTCACCTTGTTTCACCACAAGACTCCCCTTCATCATATGCGCAAGATAGACAACTATACCATTATGGTTTATGGCTACATAGTTACCAAATGGTTTTTTTTTATCCATCTCAAGAGGAATCATATCTGGCCGATCACCAGCTACTTTTATTACTTCTCCGTCACAGGGAGAAAATATAATATCTTCGAATATTTCATATCTTGAAAGTTGTTTTGGAACAATACCTTTCGCTCTAATTCCAAATTCATTAAGTTTTACAATATCCAGAGCATATTTTTGAGGTGGGTATGTATAATGATGATTAATTTGGATGCTATTTCCACCATGTGAGATATAATAAGTCCCATTTTTTAATGGAAATGCTAATTCTAAAGGCTTTTGATTAAAGTAAAATCCTTTTATAGTCGAAAAATTATTTATACTGTATACGACAGTTAAAAATATAATGATCGACAATGAAATGTATCTTTTATAATTTAATCGTTTAAGGAAGGGGCTTATCTTTGCTTTTTTGTAGGAGAAAAATGCTGATAGAAAAAATACCGCACTCAAGATATATCTCAAATAATAACTGACCCAATCCCATCTACCTGTGTTAAAAATAAATAATATATAGGCTGTTGTGAATAGAAACTGAAAAATCCAATCTATCTTACTTTTGTAGTTTCTTTTCGTTAGCCAAATTATAAAAATGGCAGGAAGTATCAATAGATCAACAAAAATAAGTGATATTGATAAACCCATAATAATTACCTATTATTGATTAATACTCATTATATTATTTTTTTTGTAGATCTTGTTTTGAAAAAAATACGAATGGAATAGCTAAGGGGCCAAAAACTGCTCCCATAATTGCCCAGAACATAACTTTTGCCCCTCTTTTTTCTGCAATAGTGCCTAAGAGAAAAGCAAAAGCCAAACTAATTAGACTTCCAATTATTATACCCACCATTTCAAAATATCCTCCATAATATTATCTGTAAAATCTAACAAGTGATTATGCAGATCTACATATCATGAGCTTTGCGATGTTATGCAGCCTAAAAGACAAATCGTTTTCGAAAAAACCACGTATAAGCAGATTGCAGATAGATCGAGTATCTGAAAGAACTAAAGACTGTCGAATACTGCGATAAATAGCAGTTGCAACACTTCAGCCCTGAAATCTGGAAATTATAATATCACAAATTTTGGTGGTCCCTGATATTTCCAACTTAGTCTAACGACATTTTCTTTCTGATGATGGTCACCTTCCGGCTCACTGATGAGTGCGTTAAACTAAATAAATCTCCAATCTGTAATCACAGATCAAGCCCTGACTCCATTTTTTCTTCCTCAAATAAAGTAAAATGATGTATTTATAGCCGTTAATCTATTCCGGCAAGGGATAAATTTCAATAATAGATGGTCTGCGCGTCACAGTTTGATCTACATCTCGTCTTTTCATGATACCCTCTCGTTGCAATAATAATATATTTTATCCCCTTCTGGTATTAAAAATAGCCTGAGTAAATAGGGCTTAAATCAAAATCTCATAAAATATACATAAACTGGGGCCGAACCAAGGTAGAACGCTGCCAACTATGGCATGAGCTTAAAAACAAGGCCGTTTTCAGTCCTTAAAATGACCTTTTTGCCGTCAAAAAGATGCATTTAAGGGAAAAGGTAGCTTGTGCAAGTCCAGTGGTTGGCTTTTTCTTAAAACACCCTTTTTGGTGTCAAAAACATCACTTTAAGCCCAAAATACGGGACTATTTTTGGCATAAATCCCTAATTGTCAGACGTCTATCGTGGTCCGACCCCAGTTACTCTCTCTATTCTTTCCCGATGTATTTGACAAGTTCGATGCTCCACTCAGGAGTATCACGGACAGACAACAGAGCTTGATTTAACTTTTCCAAGTGTGGACTTTCATCCGGTAGTGCGAATGCGTAGTTCTGTTTTTCGAATACGAAGGGAAGAACCGAGAGCGTCTCATATCTTCCTTCCGCTTGGGCTTCTTTGATCTTGTATTTCAAGACTACATCGTCGCCGACCACTGCATCCAGCCGACCGTCTTCAAGGGCCGCAAGGAGTTTTTGTCTGTCGCTGAAAGTACGGCTGTTGATGCCTTGCTCCTGTAAGTACTCAAAAGATGTCGATGTTTCCATAGCGCCCACTCTGACTTTGGCCAAGTCCTGCGGTCCTTTAATCTCTGAACGCATTTGGTCGAGCGTGAAGGCGCTGGCAAGGAGGCCGGTAATGCTGGCAATCAGAATTGTGCTGCCAACCGCCAGAAACGCTGTTAGTATCCGCCCGCTCAGTGTCTTAAATTCATAATATCGGATGGGGCCAGATGTTACAAACAGCAGTCCCGCAATGAAGGCTTCCATCAGCCTGCCGCCTTTGTTTTTCATCGAATAGAGTTTATCGTTGATGTTGTGCTCCAATAAATAAAGAATACCACCGATCAAGGCTGCCACGCCGACAATGATTCCCACGACGATAAGCAGTCTCTTATTGTAAAAAAAGTTTTTGAGTGTGTGCAGAAATCCTTGCTGCTTCACCGCAATGGCAAGATGCGTCTCGAAAAAAGGATGGGAAAAATCAATGATTTCTTCGCGTTTCTGAGTCATGGAGAGGCAAGAAACCGCTACATCCGCCTTGCCCTGCACGACGGCCTCCAGCATCTCTTTGAGACCGTATTCCTCAATACTGTACTCACGGCCCAGTTGTTCAGCAATTTTATCCCAAAGATAAATGCTTATTCCTGAAAACTGGCCGGCATCGTTCATGACGAAAGGTGGACAAATACGCGCTGCGACGCGCACTGGATGCTCCGCTGACTGAGCGCAGAGTGGAAAAGGAATCAATAAGAAGAGGGTCAGAAAGAAGAGTGCAGTCAATGAGACTTTGAGCCTGAACTTTAGATACAACATATCAATCTCCTCAAAACAAAATACAAATCAGCCGAATACAGATACATTGAGATAGTCTAAACCTCCGCCAAATTGAAGATATGCTCTAAATTTGCCCCCAATTTATCTGATAGCAGATGTTAGGTTGCTTGCCAAGATCATTAATTCGAAGGCTATCGAAATTTATGATGATAAGTTTTGAATATCATAAGGTTTTACAGGATGTCAATTGTTAAGCAGGTACATTAAATTCAGTCCCAAGAACTGGGCACGATGATATCATCAATTTTTTAGTCTTGTAAAATTACAGCTTTGTTGGAGATCGGTAATTTTGAGTTTTGTAAATATGGAAGATTACCAAAGGATATACATCTTGTAATTTTATTTTGTCGCAGAAAACCTGGTCCTCTGGGCCAGGTCAGAGATGATCGGCACTGCCATCAGTCCAATTTTTTCATGGTGTCAAGTGTCAGTAACCAGTAGGTTTCAGGTGTCAGGTTTCAGGTGTCATGAACTCCACAACAAAACCTG
>RCNC010003004.1_pt1 | contig 13685 bp, 8 predicted proteins | sample 2041301 | NCBI WGS metagenome assembly RCNC01 (sample SAMN09708231, study PRJNA481090) | Marine sediment metagenome, whole genome shotgun sequencing project. | biome: marine sediment; feature: ocean; material: sediment; isolation source: Sewage treatment plant 13A marine sediment (STP13A) ... | reverse complement strand
ATGCCGCGGGACTGCCACAGCCGCTTCTCAGCATCATCGAAAAGGGTAGTATGGCGCTCCAGGCGGCTGTCCTCGGGAGCGAGTTCGCGGAACCGCGTCAGGGCCTGACCGGCATCCTCCAGGCCCTCCACGGTGCCGGCAGTGACCCCCCGATCGATCCGGGTTGCCAGGCCCGCCAGTTCCGCCTCATCGGCCAGTGCTTCATCCGGGGTGGATTCGGCGGCAGTCTCGCTCTCCTCCCCTTCCGTCACGTTCTCCTTACCGATGACCGGGAGGTCCGGTTCCTGCTCAGTCACCTCGGCCTCGGAAATCACCTCTGGAATTGTCTGGACCGGGGCGGACACGGGCGGCTGCTCCACTTCCTTCTGTTGTGCGGGCTCCGGGGAGGTGACCTCGGTGGGACGCACGGTCCGCGCCCCTTTCGCCGACTCATCCTCCACCTCCGCCAGAGCCGGCTTACCACCCACTGCCGCCGGCTCCGTGGTACGAACAGCTTTCCCCGCCGGCAGACCGGTCTCTTTTTCAGCACTCTTTTCCGGCAGCGACTTCTCGGTCCCGGCCGGGGTATCACCGATATCGCCGGCAATCTCACCAGCCTCACCAACGGCCTCATCAACGGCCGTTTCACCGGCAGCCTCTTCCCCATCCCCGGGCGGAATCAGCCGGGCGCTCTGTTGACCCTCTTCCAGGGTGACGGGGCCGGTGTCCCTGTTCCACCAGACCACCACCAGCAGGACCGCCAGCAGGATGGCCATGGCCCCGATCCAGGCCAGGATGATCCTGCGCACCCCGAACCGCTTGGCCAGGCCGGGGCGCGGGGCGCCGTGCACGGCGTCGGCGGCAGGCAGCTCTTCCACCGGCTCCAACGGCAATACGGTCTCGCCGGTTTCTGTGGGAAGTTCCAATCCACCGACGGCAACCGTGGGTGGCGGTTCATATGCCGGCGGCTCCTCTTCCGGGGGCGTTACCACGAGGGGTTCGTCCACGGACAGCGGCTCATCAGGCTGTTCCCCCACCACCCGCAGAGCCTCGAGGACCTCCGCCGCGGTCTGCGGACGGTCATCCGGGTTCCGGGCCATCATGCGCATCACCAGCCGGTCCACGGCCCGGGGTACCTCGGGATTGATCTCGCGCACCGATTTTTCCGGATCCTTGATCCGCTGGTGCAGGATGGCCATCGGCATGTCCGCCTCGTACGGGGGCTGTCCGGCAAGCATCTGGTAGAGCACGCTGCCCAGCGAGTAGAAATCAGCGCGATGATCAACATCGTCGCCTTCCAGCTGCTCCGGCGCGATGTAGATCGGGCTGCCGAACATGGTGCCCGGCCTGGTCAACCGGGTTTCCTCGAGGGTCAGGGCGATGCCGAAATCGGTGAGCACCACCTTCTGCTCCCGGGGATCGACGATGATGTTGGCCGGCTTCACATCGCGGTGAATCACCCCTGACTCGTGGGCCGTGCCCAGCGCGTCGGCCAGCTGCCCGGCAAAGAGCAGGGCCCTGTCGAGCGGCAGGCGGCCCTCCTCCTCGATGTATTCGTCGAGGGTGTCGCCCACCAGAAATTTCATCACGAAGTAGTAGGCGCCCTCGCTCTGGCCGATGTCGTAGATGGTGACGATGCTGGGGTGATCGAGGGCCGCCACGGACCTCGCCTCGCGCAGAAAACGCTCAACAAATTCCTTGTTCCGCGCCAGGTTGGCGGGCAGGATCTTGATTGCCACGAACCGCTTCAGTGCCGGCTGGACCGCACGATACACCACGCCCATGCCACCGGAGCCGATGACGTCCTGGATCTCGTACGGTCCAATCTTTTTCAGTTCAGGGTCCATGGTTGAGCAGAGACAAAACTCTGAAGGCCGGCCGCGGCCGCCGCAGCGGGTCGTGATTAAAGAATAGTGTTGTCCCGGAAAAGCGTCAAGCCGTTCCATTGGAAATACCAACGCCCCGGAGGGATTCTCCCCCCGGGGCGTTGGTTGTCAGGTCAACCGCTTCAGGGCGAGATGCCCACCACGGTGCAACTGCCGCCATCGGTGTCGCCGGACGGCATGTAGGGCGGTTGGTTGTAGGGCGCCGGGGTTACATCCTCCACCGTGAGAGTGAAGATGTTGGATCCCACCAGTGTGGGATAGGCGGGCAGGTTCTGCTGCCAGCTGGTGCTGTACGTTTCTCCCGGTCCGAGGTTGGTATAGCCTGCGCGCCAGTTATTGTAGACCGCGCCCCCGGCCAATTCCGCCCCGATCCGGCCGGCCATGCGGCGCGTGCCGTCGGTGGCCAGGTTCTGCATCTCCACGCTCATCGAGAGGCTGAAGGGCAGCACCCCAAACTGGGGCAGGCAACTCAGCGTGGCGCCAACCGTCTGGTTGGAGGTCACCGTGATCACGTTGGTGAAGATGTCGGGATTGCCGTTCTGGGTCGAGGGGTAGCAGGGGTAGACGTAATCACCACCCACGGCCAGACCCATGTAGTCACCGAGGAACTGGCCTGACCCGCCGGCGTAATAGCTGTCAAAAGAGGCCGGGGTGAGCCGGTACTCGGTGAAGCTGGCGCCGCCGTCAACGCTGAGGGCGTAGTAGGCATCGAACATCCCGTGCTGCACGCCGTCGTTCTGCACCGTGTGGCGGGTGTCAAGATAGAGCAGGTGCAACCGCCCCTCCTGGTCCACCTCGATCCAGGGCCAGAACTGGTCGCCGGCCGGGCTGGAATCGCCGTTGACCACCTGCGGGGTGCTCCAGTTGCTGCCCTGGTCGGTGGAAATGGTCAGGTAGATGTCGACGTTGCGGTTGCCGCCGTCCCAGTTGGTGGTGTCGAAGTAGGCACAGTAGAGGGTGCCGTCGTTGGGGTCCACCGCCAGGTAGTTCAGCGAGGGGACACGAAAGGTGCCGGGGAAGCGGTCGGAGCCGTGGGTATCCCAGACGTCCATGCGGGTGGCGATGGTGATCGCCGGATCGAAGGAGACGCCGCCATTGAGGCTGCGGCGGAGCATCACCCCGTCGTAGTAATCCCAGTAGGCCACGTACAGCTCGCCGCCCGGGCCCACCCGGGGCAGGAAGCCGATGCCGCTGCCCAGCGACGTGGGCGAGGTCCAGCTGTCACCCATGTCGGTTGAATACTGGCTGCCATAGTTGAACGTGTGGTAGACCCGGGTGCTGTCCGGGTCACCCGGTTCGATTCCCGCGGCCAGCCAGCCCTTGTCGATGCCGCCGTCAACGATGGTCATCACCGACGGCTGGAAGGTGGATGCCCCGGGGTTCTTGCGGGCGACAAAGACACCGCCGTTGCCGGTCCAGGACATACCGCCGGCCCAGAGGGTGCCGGTGCGGTTGTCGTAACAGGTCATGGGATCACCCTCGGTGCTCCCTTCGTGACCGGCCGGCGGGCGCAGCAGCATGTCGGTCCAGGTCTGGCCGTAGTCGTTGCTCACCGATATGCCGGTGCGGTACTGCCCCATGCGGTAGTCGTTCCAGCCACCCACCACCTCGTTGGGGTGCAGGTGCAGCGAGGCCATGGTGGTCTCGTTGGCCGTGGCCGAGCCGCCATCGTCGATGCGGACCTGCGGCCCCACAGTCACTTCCTGGGCCGCGGTCCCGGGGGAGAGAAAGAGCAGGCCGCAGAGGGCCAGCCCGAAGATTCCGAACCGTATTCCGTACTTCTTCATCATTGCTGGCACTCCTGTCATTTCGCCGGTTCCGGCATCTTCTTCTCGAGCAGGGGGAGGAACTGGGCGGGCATCTGGTAGCCGAGGGACCGGGCCTGGTGCACGCCGGCCCAGGCGTTCTCGTAATCCCCGCAATAGTAGTCGACGATGGCCAGGCGGCCGTGGGCCTCCGCATCGGACGCATCGAGGTCGATCACCCTCAGCCAGGCCTGCCGTGCGGCCTCGTAGTCACCGCCCATCTGCATCGCCCAGGCCAGCTGCTTCTGCGCCTCGAAGTGGTCCGGCGAGAGATCCAGCGCGGTGTTGAAGGAAGCGATGGCCTCCTTTTCCTTGCCCTTGCGCAGCAGAGCCTGCCCCAGGTCGGTCAAATACACCGGGCTCTCCGGATCCATGATCACCGCCCTGGTCAGGGCACCGATGGCAGCAACACGGTCATTCTTCTCGAAAAGGTAGTAGAGACCACGCTGGTGGGCATCACCGGCGGAGGCAAAAACCTCGGCATCGGGAAGCGGGTCGGCCGCCGTCCGGTCCACCACCACCCGGCCCGAATCATAGGAGAGGCCGCGCAGGGCGTCGGCCATCCGCTTCTCCTTGTAGCTCTGTCCGGCGGCCGGGGGTGAAAGCTCGCCGCTATTGGCCGTAGCCACGGCTCCGGCTGCCACCGGGGCCGCGTCGTCGGTCACGGCCGACTGCTCTGACGGCTCTTCGCAGCTGCAGCCGCTGAGCACAACAGTGCAGACCAGGAGCGCCATTGCACAGAATCTGAGGGTGATCATTGCTTTCCTCCATTGGAGTCTTCGGGACCCGGGCGGGGTCCGCACTGAATATACGGTCCTGTGGGACCTGATTATCATCTTCGGCAACCCGGAATCCGCGGTGGCGAGTCCGCGACATCGGCTGGCTGGTCAGCGGCGGTGATCCGAAGCGGGTCATTCCGTGCCGCCGGGCGGAATCAACCCGGTTGTGACAATAAATCTAATGCCGCAAGGGCGGAAATGTCAATCTTGGTGTTTTCAGTCAGTCCTTGACCGGCTTGCCGGTCTTATACATGGTCTGGAAGCCATCCTCGGCCACTTCGGCCGAAAACTTCCGCACCCACTTGACCATCTTGTTCCAGGTATTGGTCAGGGCCGTGCCGCTGGTCACCCTGGTGTGCAGGCCGGCCAGCAGTTCCCCGCTCTCTTTGTCAATGAACTTCATTTCAATCCTGGCCAGCCCCTTGCCGGCCATGGTGGGGGCCAGAAATCGCACCGCCTTGTTCCCCCGGGTGCAGTCGACGATGCGGCCGGTGACCAGCACATCGCCTTCCTCCAGCGAGACGCCGGCCCGGCCCACCAGATCGATGCCCAGTTGCAGTTCGAGCATTGCCGGCATCTCGCCGCTGATTTCGCGAGCCAGTTCCAGGTCCTCTTCATCGCGTTCGCCGGCGTCGGGGCCGACAAACACCGGCACCGGCCAGGGCTCGAAGTGAAAAGTGTGGTCATCGACTGAGAACCCGGGACTGACCCAGAGGTAATCGACGGATGACGATTCGCGGAACTCCCTCGCACCGCCAAACCACTCCGGGTCCAGTGTCCCCTTGTCCAGCACCGCCTGGCCGGCCACGGCCGGACCGCTGCAGAGCAGGGAAAGGCAGACCACCGACCAGAGAACCGCCGCCGGGGCATGGTGTCCAGAATGCCGTGTCATCGTCTACTCCTGTCAAAACCTCCCCGCCGCCACCGTGGCACCGCGAACCATCCCGCTGTCAAAGGCATCGAGAGCGAACCACTGGCTCACCTCCGAACTGTTGTAACGGAACACCACCACCGGTGAGCCGAGGGCCGGATCGGGCCCGCCACCCACCACGATCTCGTCACGGCCGTCGCCGTCGAGGTCGGCGGAGGCGAAGACCCTGGCGCCGAATCTGGCCGAGGCTTCGGGCAGGGCGAAGAAATTCAGGCCGGGAAGGGCCTCGAGGGAGGTACCGTCGTAGTTCCAGCCGCGGACATGGGCGGCGAACAGACCCGAGGGCCCGGGGGCGGTGATGATCTCGTCCACGCCGTCACCGTCCACGTCGCCGCACGCCACATTGACGCCGAACTTGTTGGTACCGTAAGCCATGAAACTGACCGCGGACAAGGGTGCGGCGGTGCCGCCGTCCACGTTCCAGCCCCGCACGTGGGGCCCGAAGACCGCACCTGGCCCGGCGCCGGAGATGATCTCGTCATAGCCGTCACCGTCGATGTCGCCGGCGGTGATGTTGACCCCGAACTTCAGGGTGCCGTAAGCAAAGTAGCTCACGCCGGCCATGGACGTTATCGCGCCCGCTCCGTCGTAATGGAACGCCCGGACGTGGGGCCCGAACACGGCTCCCGGGCCGGCGCCGGTGATGATTTCATCACGGCCGTCGCGGTCCAGGTCACCGGCGGTGACATTGACGCCGAACTTGAGGGTGCCGTAAGCGATGAAGTTGAGGCCGGCCATCTGGGTGCCGTCGGCGTTGAAGCCGCGCACGTGGGGGCCGTACACCGCTCCGGGGCCGGCGCCGGTGAGCAGTTCATCGGTGCCGTCGCCATTGACGTCACCGCAAGTGACGTTCACGCCGAATCCGGTGGCGCCGTACGGGGTGAACTCCACCTCGTGCACCGCACCCTCTTCGGCCGGGAACACACGAACCATGGGCGGGTTGGCCGAATCGGGACCGGGCCCGGCCACCAGTTTGGGCTCTCCCCCGCCGCCGGCAATGGTGATCACGTTGGTGAAGATGTCCGGGTCGCCGTTCTGGGTCGAGGGGTAGCAGGGATAGACCCGGTTGCCGCCCACGGCCAGCCCCATGTAGTCGCCGAGAAACTGGCTGGAGCCGCCGGCATCGTAACTGTCGAAGGATTCCGCGGTGAGCCGGTATTCGGTCCAGGTGTCGCCCCCATCCTCGCTGATGGCGTAATAGGCGTCGAACATGCCGTGGAGGGCATCGTCATCCTGCACCGTGTGACGGGTATCGAGGTAGACGGTGTGCAGCCGCCCCTGCTGATCCACTTCCAGCCAGGACCAGAACTGGTCACCGGCCGGATCGGCATCGCCGTTGATCACGTGGGGCGTGGTCCAGTTGCTCCCCTGGTCGGTGGATTTGGTGAGGTAGACATCGACGTTGCGGTTGCCGCCGGACCAGTCGGTGGTGTCGGAAAAGAGGCAGTAGAGGGTGCCGTTGTTGGCGTCCACCGCCAGATAGCTGAGGGACGGCACACGGAACCGCCCGGGGAAGCGGTCACCGCCCTGGGTCGACCAGTAGTCCATCCGGGTGGCGATGGTGATCGGCGGTTCGAAGGATACTCCGCCATTGAAACTGCGGCGCAGCTTCACCCCGTCGCCAAAATCCCAGGACGCCACATAGAGTTCACCGTTGGGGCCCACCCGGGGGAGGTAGCCGATTTCGGAGCCGAGGGAGACCGGGCTGCTCCAGCTGTCACCCATGTCGGTGGAGCGCTGGCAGCCGTAGTTGTAGGCCAGGTAGACGCGGGTGCTGTCGGCGGTGTCCGGGCCGCGGCCGGCGGCCATCCAGCCCTTGTCGATGCCGCTGCTGTTGTAGATCATCACCGTCTCTTCGAACTCGGTCGAACCGGGGACTTTGCGTGCGGCAAAGACACCGCCATCGCCGTTCCAGGACATGCCGCCGTACCAGATCGTGCCGGTGCGGTTGTCGCTGCAGGTCATGGGGTCACCACCCCAGCCCAGTGAGGCCCCGGGAGGAGTGGAGAAAATGGAATCGGCCCAGGTGGCGCCGCCGTCGGTGCTCACCGACACCCCGTTGTTGTTTCCCGACCGGTAGTCGTTCCAGCCGGCCACCACTTCGTTGGGGCTGACATGGAGCGAGGTGATGGTGGTTTCGTTGGCCCAGGACGTTCCCCCTCCGGCATCCAGGCGGACCTGGGGGCCCACGGTGACATCCGTTGAACCGGCGGAAGCCGGGGCGACCACCAGCGCGGTGAGCAGCGCCAGGGCAAAGAGCCTCGACGATAAACTGTACAAGCGATACATCAGGTTTACCTCCTCGATCCAGGCAACGGCGGCGGGGGGGAAGCGACACCACGGATTCTCCCGGTCCGGCACCAGGCGGTATTCAGGCAAGGCGTACTTTTGGCTGGAACGATTCTATCATGAGACCGGGGCATGGAGCGAAACGGAGAATAAACGCAACACAAGGTGCCTGACCCCATTTTGTTGCGTTTTTCCGGGGAGGAGGGGGCTCAGTACTGGAGGCGCGATCCCCGCTTGCCGGGAACAACCTGCTGCTCGAAGGTGATGGCGGCCACGGCACCGCGGTCGTTGGTGAGTTCCAGTTCGCCGCGGAGGCTCTTCTTGACGATGCCCCGCAGCAGATCAAAACCGACGTTGGCCGTGCTGAAATCACCGTGCACCAGGGCCCCCGGGTACCCCGGCCCGTCATCGCTGAACACCAGCCGGATCCGGGAACCCGAACCGGCGATACTGACTTTGATCCGCACGCCACCCTGGTCGTCGAGGGCGTGTTTCACCGAATTGGTGGCCAGCTCGTTGACGATCAGGGCCAGGTGCTGGGCCTGATCGCTGCTCACCAGCAGCGGCGAGGGGGTGATACGCACCCGGATCCGGTCGGGATGGGGCACCGACTGCACCGCGGCGTTGACGACCTGCACGCAGATATCGGTGATCCGCAGCGGCCGCCATTCCACCGCGGAGAGCATGCCGTGCACCTTGGCCAGCCCCATCACCCGTCCCACCAGGCTGCGCAGCACCGGGAGATACGAGGTGTTGCCCTCCTCCTCCGCCCGGCGCTGCTCCTTGAGCAGGACCCCGATGATCGCCGCCAGGTTGTTTTTCACCCGGTGGTTCACTTCGCGAAAGAGCACCATTTTCGCTTCGGCGTTTTCGGCCAGTTCCGCTTCGGCTTTCTTGCGCTTGGTGATGTCGCGGATCATGGTCATGCTCGCCGGTTCGCCCTGCCAGCAGATCCGTGTCCCGGTGATTTCCAGGGGGATGGTGGAACCGTCCCGGTGCAGCAGTGTCGATTCGTAGCGAACGGGCAGTTCCCTCCCCGCCAGCCGCCGGCCCAGCCGCTCCAGCACCGTGTCCAGCTCGTCCGGCGGCACCAGGTCGTGGAGCCGGCGCTTCAGCAGCTGCTCCTCGGTGTACCCACTGATCCAGGCGGCCTCGCGGTTGGCGTAGAGGAACCGGCCGCTGCGATCAGCCACCAGAAACCCCTCGCCCGCCCCGTCCACCAACTCCTTGAACCCGGTGTCGCTATTGCGGCATCCGGACTCCAGATCATGGCAGCGGGAGCGAAGCGCTTCCAGTTCCTGGAGCAGTTCCTCGCGGGTTTTTCCTGAATCGGTCATCTCGGGAGCACTCCGGATATATCACCTACGGAATTGTAACCCGCACCTCAAGTGGTGTCGACCGGGAACCCGTGGTGAAACGGCGCCTGAAATCTGATATCCTATGGATGTTGTATTGTTTACGCGGTGCACTGCCGGAATGATGTTCCCCTCTGGAGGTTCGTTTCCACTTGAAAATACATACTCTTTTACTGATTGCGGGACTTCTCTGCGCCACGGCGGCCCAGGGCGGATCCCTTTACATCCACACCTCCGGCGCCGACTCGTCTCCGGTGGCCACAGCCCTTCCCACGGTGTCGATCACCTCCGAAAACCAGGGTCAGGCTCTTTTCAACTGCAATGGTGTGCAATGGATCGGTAATCCCGGCGAGCCCCGTCTGCCCTGGCAGGTGATCACCCTGCTGCTGCCGCCGGACACGGACACCTCGAGCCTGGCCTGCCGGCTGGCCGGTGCGGACCATGAGTCTCTGGATGGACCCTGGCAGGTGCCGCCCCTTCCCCCACCGGCCACCAGGAATGACTCGGGAAAGTCAGTATTGTCCTGGCCGGCGGGGAAGCGGATCGTGGATGACCGGGATGACGATATTTACGGGTCGAACGGGCTCTGGCCCGCGGCGGGCGCCCGAATCCTGGGCTGCGGCCGTCTGCACGGCTGGCTGCTCTGTGAGGTGGCGGTGCCCCTGGTCCGCTGGAACCCGGCCAGCGGTGAACTGGTCCGCCTGGTTTCCGCGGACCTCCATCTCGATTTCAAACGCCGCCCGGCGCTTCCGCTTCGGGACGTCAAAGGCGACACCCGGGGAATGGAGCGAGCGGCCCGTCTGGCCCTCAACTTCGATTCGGTCAGCGCGGCCTATGGCAGCGGCCGCTCCGCCCACCGGGCCAGCGGCTACACCATCATCACCAGCAACGCCATCGCCGGCAGTTCCACCGCCCTCGCCGATTTCATCGCCCACAAAACGTCCCTCGGCTTCACCGTGCGGCTGGTCACCGAGGATGACTTTGGCGGCGGCCAGGGTGACACGGCAGCGGAGAACATCCGTTCGTGGCTCCAGGCCAACCACCTGGCCGACGACACCCTCTACGTCCTGCTCATCGGCAACCCGCACCCCGGTGACGGCTTCATACCGATGAAACGCTGTTACGACAGCGTGGAGGGGATGTATGAGACACCAACCGATTTCTGCTACTCCGACCTCTCCGGCGACTGGGACCTGAACCAGGACGGCTACTCCGGGCAGTGGGAGGACATGGGGGACGGTGGCATCGACCGCTACTGGGAAGTGGTGGTGGGGAGAATTCCTTACTACGGCCAGATCGCCGACACTGACCACATCCTGCAAAAGATCATCGACTACGAGCTGGCCACCGACGTCCAGTGGCGGCGCCGGGCCCTGCTGCCCATGGTGCCGCTGGATGACGCCACCCAGGCGTTTCAACTGGGCGAGCAGATGAAGGCCGGTTACCTGGAGCCGGGGGCCATACCCTCGCACCGTCTCTACCATGACGACTACGGACTGGTGCCCGAGCCGGAGACCATCCCCTCCAGTTACGACAATGTCACCGATGTCTGGAGCGCCACCCCCTTCGGGCTGGTGGTCTGGATGACCCACGGCTGGAGCGAAGGCGGGGCCGAGGTGGCCACCAGCGACACCATCCTCGCCCTTGACGACAGTTTCCCCGGCGCCACCTTCCACGGGTCCTGCAGCAACGCCGAACCGGAACACCCGCGGAACATCGCCTACGCCGTGCTGCGCCACGGCGCCATCGCCTCCAACGGGGCCACCCGCTCCAGCTGGTACTACGTCGGGGAAACCACCTTCACCTCGTCCACCAGCATCGGCGGGCTGGGCTACCAGTACGCGGCACAGCTGGTTGCCGGTGAACCCTGCGGCCGGGCCTGGGCCAATGTCCGACAGGATCTGGTCCCCGGCATCTGGTCCAACTTCTCCATGCACAACATCTATGGCGACCCGTCGGTGGTGGGTCGCCCACCGACCTCTTTTCGGTCTCCGGTGTGCGCCACGAAACCTGGCACGGCGGCCAGCGGACCTACACCCTGAAGAACAACGGCGAGACGCCCCTGAGCTGGTCCGCCGTCGCCTCAGCCCCCTGGCTCGAACTGAATCCGGCCGGAGGCACGCTGGCCGGCGGCGAGGATGTCCAGGTGCTGGCCAGCCTCGGAGCCACCTCCAACGGACTCTCGGTGGGCGTCCACCAGGGGCAGATCACCTTCAGCCAGTCATCCGGCGGCGCGACCATCACCCGTGACGTGCGGGTTACGGTTTCACCGCGGGTGATGCTGATCCACTGGAAGATGGACGAGACGAACGGGTTCATCGCCTATGACGCCAGCGGGTTCAACAATCGCGGGTTCCTCGAGGGCGGGCTGCGCTTCCAGAATGATGCGGTTCCCGGGCACTTTGGCGGCGCGCTCCGTTTCCACGAGAGCGGCTACCGGATCAACATGGATCACTTGGGGATCGACGACATCCCCCCGCCCTGGACCGTGGCCATGTGGGTAAAGAAAACAGCCGACATCTCCGGCAGCAACTGCCTCTTCTCCTCCCCCACCGCGGCACTGCGGCTGGAGCACTGGAACAACGACGACGTGGGGCTGACCATCTTTGGCGGTGGCGGCGACCACAGCTTCGGCTACTCCGCCCCTGTGGGCCAGTGGGTTCACCTGACCTTTGTCGGCACCGACAGCGGAACGGCACTCTGGGTCAACGGCCTGCCCTGGGCCACGGTGGAGGCGGTCCTCCCCGCGCCGATGAACACCCTCTGCACCTCGCTGCTCAGGCTGGCCGCCGAGGTGGACGACGTGCGGATCTACAACCACACCCTTTCCGCCGACGGGATCAAAGCTCTGGACCGTGGTGGCCAGGCCATGAACCCCGCACCGGTGGACGGCGCGGCAGGGATCATGGATGGTTCCGTTCTCAGCTGGCAGCCGGGGATCACCGCCATCTCCCACGATGTCTACTTCGGCACCGACGCCGGAGCGGTGGCCGCCGCCGGCACCGGTTCGCCGGAGTATGCCGGACGGCAAAGCGGCACAACGTTCGAGCCCCTGCTGACTCCCGGAGTGGACTATTTCTGGCGGGTGGACGAGGTCACCTTTGGCGGCGGCAGCCTGGAGCCGATCAGGGGGGAGGTCTGGACCTTCACCACCGCCGCGGTGGAAACGGTGAGCGTGCAACTGGCCTGTGTGCCGTCAGCGGGGACCCTGCCTTTCAGCAGCGGTTTTACCGCCACGCTGAACAACATCGCCCCCGGGGAGAACCGGCGGGTGGCGGCCCGGCTGAATGTCACCACCGCCGGCGGCCAGAGTTTCCCGGGGTGGCGGGCCGGCTGGAGCAACCTGGATGATGGGGAGATTTTCGTCGCCTTGTGGTCCCAGCAGTTCCCGGCCCTGGGCTCGCTGATTGGCGTCAACAGCTTCACCCTCCTGGCCGAGGATGTGACACCGCCGCCGTTCAACCAGCCGCCCTATCTTCCGGCCGGCGACAGCGACTGGGAAACGTGCACGGTCACCGGAACCGCCCCGTGAGCTGTGCGGGTCAATCGGCGATCTTCGCGCCGATGACCTCGCCTTTCACGGCTCCGCCCCCGGAGATATGGACCACCACGTCCAGGTCCTTATCCCGCACAATCACGTCACCGCTCACCACCGAACCGTCGGTGATATCGATACGCAGTTGCCCGCGCTCGCTGTGCGACCCCTTGTTGTCCTCCACCACCAGGTCACCGAGAACCCGGCTCTCCGCCTCCAGGTGGATATCGCCGTTATAGGTTCGTACGTTGCCTTCCACCCTGGTGTTCTGCAGTTTGATATCGCCGTTGACGGTGGTGACCTCCCCGTCCACCGTGGTGCCGCTGTGGCAGTGCACCGGTCCGTTGACCGTGTCCACGTCGCCGGCCACGGTCACCTCGCGGCCCAGGGTGATCCCGCCGTTCACCGTGCCGAGATCACTGACCCGGGAATCGTCTCCCACTTTGATGCGGCCATTCACAGTGCGGCACTGGCCGCCGATCTCGCAGTCGCGGCCGATGGTGATGGAACCGTTGACCGAGTTGAAGCCGGCGGCCCGCTTTTCACCATCGGGGATGGTGATCGACTGGTTGACACTGACCCCCGAGCAGCCCATGAGAAGAATCGCAATGGCCGCTGCCAGAACGGCCCGCATGACGGTGTTCATGATTTTCATCTCCCTCCTGATACGGTTTGACTACACCGCATCTTACGTTACCGGCCGGGGAATTGTTCGACAGCGAAATATCAGGGCGGGACTGGACGGTCAGAAGAGATCGTCGGCGCGCGGCATCAGCATCCTGGCCCGGCGCTGGGCCAGGACAGTGAACAGCCGGTATCCGGGGAGAATATCGGCCGGGGCATCGAGAACAGCCTGGAGCTCCGTCTCAAACAGCTCCCGGTTCCCCGCGGCAACGGCATAGTGCTGGGCATGGAGGACCCGGGCCAGGAGGAACGTGCCCTCTGACAGTTCGGCGGCCCGCCGGAATCGCCGGTCGCTCTGCTCCAGCGACCCGCCCAGCATGGGTGGAAGCCAGGCATCGGCGATGCCCAGCAGCAGCAGCGGCCCGCCGAAGAAATAGGCCTCGTCCAGTTCCCCCAGACGCAGGGCCAGCCGCCGGTTCACCGGCACTGCCCGCAGGGCCGC
>RCNC010001989.1_pt1 | contig 13685 bp, 13 predicted proteins | sample 2041301 | NCBI WGS metagenome assembly RCNC01 (sample SAMN09708231, study PRJNA481090) | Marine sediment metagenome, whole genome shotgun sequencing project. | biome: marine sediment; feature: ocean; material: sediment; isolation source: Sewage treatment plant 13A marine sediment (STP13A) ... | reverse complement strand
TAAAAGTTAAAATGTAAGAAGAACAAAACTATAATTATAAATGAATTCCGAAAAAGGGGATAGAGCTTTATGTATGAATATTGATTGGCCAAATGAAATAGAAAAGGCTTATATTGGTATTTATATTTGATACTAGGTATCTGACAGAACAGGACTTGTTTCAAAAATCTAAATAAATCCCTGCATCCCGATGAAATCGCCTTCCAATAAACTACGCATGGTCATTCTTACCGGGCTTGTGCTGATTTGCACCTCTGGACTCATGGCTCAACGCACTGTCATTGACCTTAATGGTACCTGGGAATTTGACCGCACTGAAAGAGCCTTTCCCCCGAAAAAATATAGCCGGACCATTCCTGTACCCGGGCTCATCCACCTGGCTGAACCAAGGATTGACGATTATGATATCTGGTTTAAAAAACCGGAGGTCGTGGAAGCAAAGCATTCCCATGGAGTATATGACATCGACTACAAGCCTAAATACAACTGGTACAGGAAAATGGTCAGGATCGGGGAAGAACTGAATAACAAGGAATTCCTCCTTCGGATTAAGAAGAGCCAGTATGTGACCCAGGTTTATGTGAATGGAATCGACATGGGTACTTCCATGGAGTGCTATACCCCTGTTGAATTTCCAGTGACCCGGGCATTGAGGATAGGAGAAGAGAATGAGATTCTGATCAAGGTAGGCGACCGTTTCTGGCTTCCTCCCCAGGCAGCCGGATCCACAGACAAAGAGAAGGAACATTACCTGCCAGGTATCTGGGATGATGTGGAACTCATCGCGGCTGGCAAGATTCAGGTAAACAACACACTTATGTTGCCCGATGCTGCAGGGGGAAAAGTTCTTGCCAAAGTCCGTATGAGATCCTTTTATCCACAGCAATTCATGTACGGTGATCCCAAATTTGACTCAGTAATAGTGAAAGTGGAAGTTTATGAAAAACTTAGCGGGAAGAAAGTGGGAGAAAACAGCATTCAGGCCAATGCACGCAGGGAACATTTTACTTTGGCAGAAATACCTGTAACAATATCCGGCCCGAATCTATGGAGCCCGGACCATCCATTCCTATATACCACAAAGACAATCCTATTGGCCGGGGATCAGGCCATTGATATGCAGGAGGACCAGTTCGGACTCAGGGATTTTGAACGCAGGGGTAAATATTTCTACCTGAACGGAGAGAAGATTCTTCTACGGGGTACCAACATTACCCTGCAGCGCTTCTTTGAAGATCCTGACTGTGCAGATCTGGCCTGGAACCGTGAATGGGTAAAGAAACTGATCATAGATGATCCCAAAGCCATTTACTGGAATGCCATGCGCATCTGTGTGGGAATCGTTCCCGATTTCTGGTACGACCTGGCCGATGAATACGGCATGCTTTTCCAGAACGAATGGAATTACTGGCAAACCCATGGATGGGATGAGCAGGTAAGGGATGAGTATACTAATTGGGTATGGAGCGACGGGAACCATCCCAGCATTGTGATCTGGGACGCCATCAACGAGAACTGGGATGAATACATCGGGAACACCCTGATCCCGGAACTACAAAAGCTGGATCCAACCCGGACCTGGGATGCCGGCTACATGAACGCATCCCATATGGGCATTGATGAGATGGATGAACCCCACCCCTACGAGGGAAGGGTACCATGGAAAAGTGAAGAGGAGCTCATCCAAATGGATTACCCCCTGGGTGATCTTGATTATCGGAATGAAAGGAACATAGCCAGTATAGAATCGAGTGCTGCCCAGCTGGTGAACGAATATGGCTGGGTCTGGCTCTGGCGCAATGGGAAGCCCTCCAAACTCACCACCCAGGTTTACAACTATTATGTGAAGGAAAATTCTACAGCCAAAGAAAACCGGGCCTTCCAGGCTTACTGGCTTCAGTGCGAAACCGAATGGTTGCGAAGCATACGTGCCCATGCTGGGGTACTGGCCTTTACGCACCTGACCAACAATTATGGATATACTGGCGACTGGTACATCAATGACATTTCAGAACTGGAAAGTGGTCCCACCCTGAGCTGGTTCCGTCATGCCTTTGCCCCATCGGCAGTTTTTATCAACCACCCCGACGAGCGTTACATGAAGCAATTCGAGCCCCACAAGCCTGGTTCCCGCATGCTTTTTACCCTCAAAGCCATCAATGATTTAAATGAAGCAGAATCCGGTAAGGTGAAAATAAGCATACTGGATTATAAAGGGAAGGCGATTTGGAGTCAGGAACAGGAAGTACAGGTGGCCCCTTATGGTGAAAAGAACTACCCGGTGGTAATCGACCTGCCCTCAGAAGCTGGAGCTTACACCCTTGTGACAGAATTTGCTGGAAATTTAAGTCCCTTGAAAAGGCAAATCAGCCGCAGATACATCAATGTGGGGACAACAAATAACAAATTTTTTGAAGTCGCCTACTGATTTATAGTATGGAACTCATTTATATTCCTGTTGTTTTTTTCAGGTAGTCCCTGCTCATTCTCAGAGATTCCTTCAATGGCCTTGTAGGTTCAAATCCATTCTCGAATGCCAGTTCAATAATCACATCACCAGTAAAATGAATTTCCTCTAAGGTATCTCCAATCTCTGCAAAATCCACAACGCCTTCACCCAAAGCTTCTGACCATCTTCCATCTGCATATTGATCTCGCAGGTGTAAAAAACAAATTTGCTGCCTGTATTTTTTCAGGAATTCAATGGGGTCAACCCCTGCCCGTAGCAACCAGTTTAAATCAGGCCCCAGTTGAATATCCGGGATTCTTATCAATGTCCCCCCCAGGTCGTGCATCTCATTCTCCACTTCGGAGGTATGGTTATGAAGATTTAAAACAATGCCCTTTTCATTGCCCAATTTTACAAGCTTTTGCAAAAGTTCAGCCTGGACATCCAACTCATCTTCAGTCTTCAATCTACCGTGTGGTTCTCCAACCGTTGTTCCAAAAGTTCGCCCTCCCAACGATGCCAGGTTTGACATCACCAGATCCACATCATCATATATCTCGCTGTGTTTGCTTTTGTCCCACATTTGACCTCCATAGGAAGTTCCTATCAACCCTATTCTATACTTTTCAATCAGCTCTCCAATTTGCCTGGAATAGCTTTCACTTCTTAGAGGATGCTCCATGGTTTCCACTGCATCAAAGCCTGCATAACTTAGTTCTGAAAAGATCCGCTCCAGAATTGGGGACACATCATATGCTGGTTGCTTACTTGCATAAACCCAAACATGTGCACCCACCGTTAACCTTTTCTTACTTCCGGCACCCGGAAAGGCGCTGGCAAGACCAGTTCTAGCCAGCATAGCAGCCATGATGAAAAGTGATGTGTTACGTAAAAATTTCCGTCGTTCCATTTTCGAATATTATAGAAAATCAGCTGATGTTCATCCGTTTTGAATTTAGTAATTAATTCCATCATTTGTAAAATCAGGATAAGGATACATTTAACCTACTCGTAAAATAACTCGAAATAATATTGCGAAAACGCAACCTTATGAAGACAAAAACAATCTTATAGAATATCAACCCACTCAGACATGAAACACATTAAATCTTTACTCCAGATATTGGTCATTATACCAATATTCTTTATTAGCTCCTGTGAAAAGCAATTCGAAGTTAAACAGGAAGGGACACTCGAACTTGGAGTTGTCCTAGATCAACTGGATGGACCGCTCAAAAGTGCCATCGGGGACAGCAGTGATGTTAAAACACATTTTGTGGTGATCAGTGTTGTCAATGAAAATGGTGATCTGGTACTGGATCATGAACGCCTGGAATTATATAATTTTAGCGGCCATTGGATCACAAAGGAAATCAAACTGAAGGCAGGGCAATTTGAGGTTGTTAAATTCCTGGTTGTCGATGGGGCTGGAAATGTCCTTCTGGCCGCTCCGGTTAAAGGATCACCGATGGCCTACCTGGTTGATAACCCTCTACCCTTCCCATTCATCATAAGGAAAAACCAGACCAGCAGGATTGCTCCGGAAATACTGGTAGTCAATAATAATCCTCCTGAAGCTTTCGGTTATGCGAGCTTCGGGGTCAATGTGGTCAGGACCCTTGATTTCTTTGTTGCCGTGTATATAGATGATCCAAGGATCATGGCTCCTTCTAAGTTTACCGATGCGAAACTCACGGTCATTATTGATCCCGTCTGGAGACATTCCTTTATGCTTCAGGCTAAAGTGAATAGGGTCAGGGTTCGCGATAGCAACCAGGATTATATTCTGGTTGTTCATAAAGAAGGATTTGCACCAAAGAAGCTATTAGTGTCGAAGGATGAGCTGCTGAAAACGAGTCCTGAAAATCCCTTACTGATAAAATTGCCGGTGGATGATCTTCATTTGCTGGTCCTTCAGCCAGGACCGGATGAAGGTAAGGATGCCATGATCAGCAGGAGCCTGCCGGATGCTAATTTTGGGAAATTCCCGTTTTTCGAGACTACAGCTGTCTCTCCAGTTAGCAGTGATATACAGCATAAACTTACACGAAGCCTGATTGAATTTGATTTAAATCAGCTGCCTAAGAGTGCCACGATAAAGCAAGCCATCCTGACATTGTATTACCCACAATACGATTATACTGATACTGTTTATCCCGTTAGGGACACTCTTACACTTTCGTCAGTGGATCATTTAGCCGTATTGCAAAGAGTAATCTCTCCCTGGCAGGAGCATGAAGTCACCTGGGATAAACAGCCGGAGACAAGCACTGAAAACCAGGTTTTTATCCCGAGGGTTTATTATATCACAGATGCCAGTTGTGATTGTTTCGTACCACCTGTCAGCGAAACCGTCGATGTCACGAAATTACTTATGCCAGATGTATCTGGCGTAAGGCAGTACGGCATGCTGCTGAAACTTGTCAAAGAAGAATACCCAGATTGGTTGAGATTTGCATCAAGTGATTACAAAATGCTCACTACCAGTAACCAGGAGCTGGGAAAACGCTGGCCAAAACTGGAGATCTATTATACCCTTCCATATAGTGATAGCAAGTAATTGCCTAGCATGCAGTACACACAAAATTCCCCGGTCAAATCATGGTCCGGGGTTTTTTCTGCCTGTATGAAGAACTCTAGCGCTCCAAGTGGTGAGGGGTGAAGACCATTGATGGACCTGTAAGATCACCAGATGGCAGAGGCTCTACGGAAGTAATTTTACCATACCTCTCCTCCAGGTCTGAAAGTTCTCCCCAGTCCAGTGCCCTGAGTGGACATGCATCAACGCAGGTGGGGTTTTGTCCCAGGAAACGGAGATCCGCACACATATCACATTTACTCATTTCACCTGTCTCTGCACTATACTGTGGTGTATCGTATGGGCATGCATCTATGCAGGACTGGCAACCAACGCATTTCGACTGGTCTACATGAACAATCCCATCATCCGCTTTGCTGATGGCAGAAACCGGGCATACCTCGAGACAAGCAGGCGATTTACAGTGCTGACAGGAGAGGGTCAGATGATACACAAAGACTCCCACAGGTATAAGGTCTTCATTTTCAGCCACCCAAGTCCCACCTGTGTGTTCGATCACCCTGCGCCAGTTCAGTTCATCCGGTAGATCATTTTTATCCCTGCATGAAGTCTGACATGCCTTACAACCGATACAGGCCCCTATATTGAGGTAAAATCCAAGTTGTGTTTTCGCTTTCATCCCTTGTTTCTAAAATAGGATTTTGGGTTCCTTCTTATGGTCAGGAATTAATTCCATCTCATATTTTTCCACTTCCAGCAAACAGGAGTTCCAACCACTGGTTCCCTGTCCGGTTGTTATAGCACCAGTCAATATGTTGGCGCTCCCAGCCGTGTCAGCACCAAGATTCTCATCCATATCGGACCATGCCCCACTACCCATGCAGGTCACACCGGGACGAATCCTACTGGTAATGTGAGCTTTGCGGATAACTACCCCATGCCGGCTTCTGGCCCGGATGGTATCGCCATGCTTAATGCCACGTTCTTTGGCATCAAGAGGATTCATGAAAAAGCCCTGTGGCCATGCTTCCCTGAGCCAGGTGACATTATCAAAAGTCGTACCTGCCCGTCGCAGGTAATGGACCGAATAAAACTGCAAGGGGTATGTTCCCTTGGTTTGGGTTTCCCAATCTGAATAGCTTGCTTCATAACCCTCAACAGGGGTAATGTATTCGGCCGTTGGAGGGATGGTGCTCCAACCACATCCGGCAACGAACTCTGCAAGTTCGTGGCAATGTATCTCAAGCTTCCCACTCCTGGTGGTAATGGGATACTTCTCTGGATCTTTCCTGAAGTTTTCAAGCGGGATGTGCCTGAAGTTATCATTGGGAGACCGGGGTACCTGATAGACACCCTTCTCTTTGAGCTCTGAAAACAGAATTCGTCCTTTCTGAGGTTTCCCCACTGCCCCCATATTTTTGATGTTTTCCTGGGTAATGGTTAGCAGGGGTTCATACTCCTTTCCATTCTCCTTGATGACCATTGCTCCCTTAGCGGCGTTATAAATTTGCTGAGAGATGGTAAGCGGCTCTATGAGAGAAGTATCCAATCCCAAACGGGCGCCTATCTCTCTGGCGATCCACATATCATCTCTTGACTCATACCAGTGTTCTACTGCCTTACTGCCCATAAAAATGGCTTCTCTGTTTCCACCTGATTGAATGAGGCCATCCCTTTCCCACTGGGTGGTGACAGGTAGTACCAAATCAGAATATTTAGCTGTTGTATGTAAAAAATGCGCGTGGCAAACCATAAATTCGAGTTTACGAACCGCATCAATCCCAACCTTTTGCCCTTCCCTTGAGCCAAGCATGTTGGTTTCACCTGCATGGTACATCAAACGTATGTCAACTTCGTTGATCTTATCTTTTCCTGCAGTATACTCACCGTTCAGAATGGCATTCCAGAGCTGATTACCAGGAATACAAATACCAGACTCAGGCCGTCCATGAACATAATTTTCGGCCGCCCCCACAGGATTTGGAATTCCGGGAAGTCCTCTGCCTCCGGCGTAAACCAGGGGCGGGCCACCATTTCCTGAACTAATATGTGTGGAGGTTCCAGTCATCCTTCCCGACTCTCCTATATGACCCGTCATACAACCCAGTGTCATGAAGGCCTGAGGCCAGGAGTCGGCATTGTTCACACGTGCAGGGGCCCAGCTGGCTAGCAAAGCTACCTTCTTTGTTTTTGCGATTTCCCGTGCAAGTGATTTAATCCTTTCCGCAGGTATCCCGGATATTTCTGAAGCCCATTGGGCATCTTTGGGTTGGTGATCCTTTGTCCCCAATAAATAATCTTTGAAATTCTCAGCTGGATCTACCCCTTCAGGCATATGTTCAGCATCAAAGCCTACCGTGCAACGGTTGAGAAAGTCCCAGTCAATAAGCGGGTTGTTGTTCGGGTTATCTTCCACCAGTAGGGTAAACATCATACCAAGTACCATGGCATGATCTGTTCCAGGGCGTACCGGGTACCAGTCGTCGCCCAGAAGACCGGCGGTGGAACTCAAAAAAGGATCAATAAAAATAAATTTTGCACCGGCCTTTTTTACCTGGAGAAAATGATAGGTAGGGCTGCCTGGACTACTCCATGCCGGATTTACACCCCACATCACAACAAGTTCACTGTTTCTGAGGTCCATCCGATCTCCTATGGAAGTCCTGGTTTCAAAGCCTCCAGGACCTGTTTTTTTGTAGAGGCCAATGCGTTTACCAGTCCCCATCCATGAACCTAGAGAGTCAGTTACCCAGGTATCAACACAGCCACCAAAAAGGTTGATGGCTCTCTTCACCTCCCCACCCCTGCAATAAATGGATTCATTTCCGAATTGATTTTTAACACGGTTAAGCTCACTGACAATGGTAGTCAATGCTTCATCCCAGCTTATACGTACCCATTCATCTTTACCCCTCAATGATTTGTCTCCTCCACCAGGGGACCAATGTTTCCTTCGCATGGGATACTTGAGCCTGTCGGCTGCAAACACCTGCTTTCGCTGGGAGCGTCCCCGTACACAGGCCCGCTGTTGGGGATAATCAGGAGTATCTGCATGTGTATCATCTGTCTTAAGACGTAACACCTTGTCGTTCACCACCAAAGCTTTCAAAGCACAGCGCCCCCCACAATCGTGCCAGCAGACCACCGGCACCCATTTCCCTTTGGCAAGTATTTCCGTTCTTTTTGCCAGATCTGCAGAGGGATTCAGTGCATACAAATCTCTCTCTGCCACGCACGGATGAAGCGCGATCCCAGCTGAAATAAGTCCGGCTTTTTTCAGAAAATCACGGCGTGTGTTTGATCTATTGTTCATTCCGTTTTATTGAAGGCGCTATTTAAGAACAAGGTGCTGGTCAGGATTCACCAGGACCCTCTAAATTTAATAAATATTCCTTCTAAAACGTATTTCATATGGCCCCATTCCAATTTACTTGCATCACTGATGATCAGCTATTTGATCGCCAATCCCTGATCCTTGATTATTTGATATAAACCTACCGACCCATTAATTTGAAAGTCCTATTTGAATTTTACTCCCCCTTGAAAACTTTTGCCACGGATAACATTTTTTTATGTTCAACGTTTTAAGAAAACCAAATAATTATTGAATGTGTTACTTAAATTCCAGAGGATGAAAACAATAAAAATGTTCGCGTTAACAGCCATACTCCTCATGGGTATTGGTTCCATTTTGTATGGTCAGGAAAAAGTCAATGGCCCTACTAAATTTTCTGCTGGAGTTCTGACCGGATATAACAGGGGATATGGGATACAGGCAAACCTGACACTCCATAATGCTACCAATGAGCTCCCGTTTGAGCTACGGTTTGGCCTTGGATACACCTTCCTAAACCCTGGTAATGCAGCGGATGCCCGCCGTATATTCATTAATAATGCCACCAATGGAGAACCTGAAAAAAAAGGAAGATCCATAGATTACAGACTTGATTTCTTATTCTCTAAATCTATTTTCGGTTTACCTCATTCTTACATCTTTCTTGGTCCCAGGGGATCCTCCTTTAAAGGGAATTTTAAATACATTGGTGGGAATGAGGATTTTGATGTCACCTCCCAACAATGGGGAGTTGGTGGAGGAATTGAAAGTCATTTTAAAATGAAACAAAATCTGCATCTTGTAATCGCTCTCGGACTTGACTTTTATTTGCCGAGTACATTGCATGGTCATGATACCTCCTATAGTCCGGATAATGACAATGTGAATTCAAGAAATGACAATGTGAACAATGATGAGCCTTTTACCTACAAGGATGCAGATAAGGCGATAGACCAACCCAGGATAATGCCATTTGCAATGATTGGCCTGACTTTTGGCTTATAGAAATATTCCGGGAATCTTCCTTTCACCAACTTTTCCAGCCCAAGCATATGGAGTTCGGAGGACCGGTTCAAAATTATGTTGCTAGTTTTCAGGATGCCCTCATTGCAAACCAGTATGTTATTGCGAACTGCTTTAGTAAATGGAATGGGATTTTCCTCCTCTTCCCATTGGATGCTACTCTTGATGGAGAAGCTCTCATCAGAACAATAGCAGTTATACAGTTGATCCAGAGTTACAACATCAATCCAACCTTTCTGTTTACCGATCAAGATGGTATGTTTATGGCAGTGAGGGCCGAGATTTATAAGTGCAAAATAAACGTTTTTCATAATATGCTATCAATTATAAACGTTTTTCATGTTTTATAAATGTTTTTCATGTATATTGGCAATAAATGAAATTCATGGAAGATGACATATATTAAGTGCTTTTCACAAAATGATCTTGAAAATATACGTTTTTCACAAAAAATAAAGTCTTTTCGCGGACGACAGACACCTGAAGAAGGATTCCTGGTTGGTAGCGGAGCAATGATAGATGCATTAAAATTACCTATCCCATTACCAAATAAGCTGGCCATGATAAGTGAAAAGCACAGGCAATATCAAAAATCAAGCTGGCTGGTATTTACGCTTCGCCACAAACCGAATGATACGCTATATGGACATCTTGTCTTTAGCCTCAAATATGAGGGAATAAATCTTCTATTTATAAAAAAATTATTTGAAAAAATTGAAGAGAAGGTTATAGAGAGCATGGTAAGGAATGAACCGTTAAGCCAGTATAGCCGGAAGATCTGGTTCCTGTATGAATGGCTTATGGGCAAAACACTACAGGTTTCTGATTTGAAGGAAGGAAACTATATTCCCTTAGTAGATAAAAGTCTACAGTATGCTATAGAAACAGGGGTGAACTCAATACGTCATCGCATTAGAAACAATCTGCCTGGCACAGTAGATTTTTGTCCTATGGTAAATAAGACCATTAAGTTGGACAACTATATAAAAGAGGATTTGTCGGAAAAAACTGTTGGTATAGTTCAAGGAATACATATTGATATTTTATTGAGGACATCAGCATTTTTATTAGTCAAAGACTCTAAAGCCTCATTTAATATTGAGGGAGAAACACCCTCAAGTACTCGTGCAAGTCGTTGGGGAAGAGTTATAGGGCAAGCTGGTTCCAAGCCGCTTTCGAAAGATGAGCTTCTACGTTTACAACAAATCGTTATTGAGAACCAGCGATTCACTAACATGGGATTTAGAACTGAAGGTGGTTTTGTTGGTGAACATGACAGGAGTACTGGAGAACCTATACCTGATCATATTTCAGCTCGTTGGCAAGATTTGCATGTTCTAATTCAAGGTTTATTAGACTCAGGGACACTTTTGGAGAATTCCAATTTTCACCCGGTTCTTACTGCAGTAAAAATTGCATTTGGTTTTGCTTTTATTCATCCTTTTTCAGATGGAAACGGGAGGATCCACCGCTATCTTATTCACCATATTCTTGCTAAACAGAAATTTACACCTCAGGGGATAATATTCCCGGTGTCAGCTGCTATCCTGGAACGTATTGACGATTACCGTAAAGTTCTTGAAAGTTACTCCCACCCTCTTCTTGACTTAATCGAATGGGAAAAAACTGCGGACAATAACATTAATGTCTTAAATAATACTATTGATTATTATAGATATTTTGATGCTACCGCACAAGCAGAATTTCTTTTTGATTGCGTAAACGAAACTATTGAAAGGATAATACCACAAGAAGTATCTTATCTGAAAAAATTTGATGATTTCAAAGCCTGGTTGGACGACACATTTGAAATGCCGGATAAAACTGTAGCATTATTGGTAAGAATCCTGGAACAGAATAATGGGTCCCTCTCGAAACGAGCAAGGGAAAATGAATTTAGTGAGTTAAAAGCTGAAGAAATTCAAAAAATCGAATCAAAGTATGGAGAGATTTTTGATTGATAAAGGTAGAATACAATTTTTGCTTTCTAAATATCTAAACCCATACTACATAAATGTTCAATATTACTACAAATAATTATTCTTATCCTATTTGCAATCCTTGTGATAATTTCTATTTCATCTCCAATATTATTGAAATATACTCCGACGGTTTTTCATTTTCATCGACAAATTTTCATCGACTAAGTCCTGATGAAATTGATGAATATTCTTAGATTGCCTCAGGGTTATCCTTCCAATTAAACCCAGGCAACCTTGAACCAAACACAAAACTGAAACGCATGATATATCAGATGATAAATTGTTTTTTATATGTGGAGATCCAATTGCAGCCAATAAGCTTGAGATCAATATATTGTACTGAAAATGTTTGAATATCAACCAAAGACAAACCCCATGTGCGTGAATATCAAACCATTTGTGGTTTCAAGTGAGGTCGGTAGCGGAGTGTAACTTCTTACACTTTTTTAATTCTATAGATGCAACAGAACCCTGGAACCCAGTTAATATGTAATTCGCTGACATCTGGAAGTGTGTTTCCGGAAAATTGAATTCTTTGAAAGTACGTGGTTATTCAGGCATTGGGAAGGCCAACATTTCCCCCATTCCTAATGTAAATAGCCAACTTCCATAAAGTGCATGTTCTACAGAAGTTAACAGTAATGATCTGGTTCGAAAAAAGGTGATTGCAAAAATTACCCCCCCAATAAGCGTGATGATTAAGACAAAAAGGTTTTTAAACACTATATGAGCAAAAGAAAAAACCAAAGCATTAATTGCGATCAACAAATAAGGATTTCTAAATAATGGTCTGTAGCGACTAAAGAAAAAACTGCGATACAAAAATTCCTGCGGATATACTGATACAGTGGAGTAAAATATGCTAACCATAAGCCACAATATTGGATTTGTTTTTACTACAATAAATAATTTTTCATTATCTGAAAAATACATTAGAATTGTGGAGAAGATGATCAATAGCATGAATTTCAAAACAATAGCTTTCCAATTTGATTTTAAGGGCAATGTATAATATGATCTTCGGGTGAATAATTGATTTTTAATGACTGTTCTGATTACATATGCAATTCCTATTAGCACAAATCCAGCCTTAATAAATCCGGGAATATCGAAATATAGCACACAAGGTATTAGAATAAACAGAAGTGTGAGTTCACCAAGTAAATATGTTTTGTTGTATTTCATTATGAAGACTGCTAAATTTTTCTCTCTGAAATCTTACTTACCCCGGACCGAACAAGCAACATATGTAGCCAGAGTTCTCTTAGCAAGGAGAACATCATTCATGTTAATAATGAAATCATCTAGGTTCTGTTGCATCTGTTCAACTAGTCGCTAAAATATTCAATTAAACCCTAAGCCTTGTTGAATGCGCCAGACACCCTTCATATTGATATATGTCTCATGCGCGCATCATCTTTTAATAACTTCCTTCATTCTCTTGCACATCTGGATTTATATTTCAGGCAAGAACTTATATACCCATCTCCGGATAGTGGCATGATCCAATTCGACTCCCCTTATTCTCATTGATAACCTCAACTTGAAATACACTGCTTGCATGATAATTGTTTTTGGGAAACAATGACCCTTTGTATCCATTAATGCTATTTTTAGTTCTGCGCTAAACTAAAGAATTTATGGTTATAATTCTACAGAGGCGACAGAACCGAGAAATGGTGGGGAAGAATTATCTATAAGAAATCAACTTCCTATTATATAAGATAATTGCGAATCATTCTTTGAGGTCAGTAGCGGAGTGTAAATTCTTACTCTTTTATAATTAGGGTTTGCTCTCGGAAACCAGGCTTGCATTGCTGGCTTTAAAGCACAGTATACCAACATGGCCAAGCTTATAGCCAAGCTTAAAATGGTCTAAGCCGATGGATCCTACCTTCGTGAAATTACCCGAATGGAAAAAGTTGACCTGCTGATAATCGATGACTTTGGGTTGCAACCACTTGATAATCAAAGCAGGCTGTCTTTTCTTGAGATCGTCGAAGATCGACACGAGAAGAGATCTACCATCATTACCTCACAGTTATCAGTTGAAAAATGGTACGAAATAATAGGAGAAAAAACTGTGGCAGATGCAATCCTGGATCGCCTAGTATACTCATCACACAGAATGGAACTAAAAGGAGAGTCTTTTAGAAAACGCAAAAAGCAAATTAAAGTAACAAAAAATGACTAATTTAACACTGAAGTAGTGGTTATGGAAGGTGGTTCTATTTATCCATTATTTGCACTATATACATTAAACATCGAGAAGCATGAAAAGCAAGGTTACAAAGGGGCTAATACTTTTATATCTAATGTCGCTAACAGTTGCTTGTGCAACAAAAGAAGCAGATACCT
>RCNC010002991.1_pt1 | contig 13686 bp, 10 predicted proteins | sample 2041301 | NCBI WGS metagenome assembly RCNC01 (sample SAMN09708231, study PRJNA481090) | Marine sediment metagenome, whole genome shotgun sequencing project. | biome: marine sediment; feature: ocean; material: sediment; isolation source: Sewage treatment plant 13A marine sediment (STP13A) ... | reverse complement strand
CATACACAATTTCCGCTATTTATGGGCACGGAAATTGCAAATCACTACGAAGGAGCTTTGGCCAAGGTCAGCGCACGAAAGTGGTCAAGTTCTTCTGTAACACAATTAACCATAGTTGGCTGACAGCGTCAAGGAGGAAAACTCCGGGGGGAGGACATTGATATATCCAGGCACTTACTCGGATATGGGGGAGGTCGGATATGCAGGGAACTGGATATGTTCGTGTAGGCTGGCGGGGTTGCGATTGGCTGGCATTACCTGGGTAAGAGGATGGTTACATAGGATGGTATTGAATCATCGTGTGGTCGCAAGCTACAGAGATAGAATAGGATACCGAAGGTTGGGCCGAGAATGGCAATCGAATAAACATCCTTCCCTATGGTGAGGAACTTAAAAGTCCATTTCAGCCAGTCTTCATCACTCCCCGATGATCTTCACTAGCCCCCTTTTCTCACAGTAGTACTTGAAAAAAGCCCCAACTGTTGGCATAAGTTGTTTTGTACCACCAAGACAACACCAACAAGAAAGGGCTTCTTATGAAAACAGAGTGTATCGAGCATCAGTTCACATTTCAAGGACTGAATCGTCGTAATGTGGAGGCGAACTTTAACGGCGGATCGATCACTTCCGATGCCGGCGGGCTTCTTCTCCGTGAGACAGAGAAGCGGGTTGGTGTCATCGAACAGTTCACCCAGTGTTTCACCGATTATCGATCGGCGACATTAATCGAACACAGTGTTGAAGAACTGGTGGGCCAACGGATCTATGGCTTGGCGCTGGGCTATGAGGACCTGAGCGATCATGACGATTTACGTCACGACCCACTGCTGGCCACGCTGGCGGGCAAGGAAGATCCCACGGGCGCCAACCGTATCCATGAAAGAGATCGAGGGAAAGCCCTGGCGGGCAAGAGTACGTTGAACCGTCTGGAGCTGACTCCGGCGGATGCCAACGTTGATAGCCGTTACAAAAAGATCGTGGCTGACGAGGACAAGATCGAGCGATTTTTTGTTGAGTTGTTTTTGCAGCAGCATCCGAAGGAACCGGGAAGAATCGTAATAGATCTGGATGCCACGGATGACCTGATCCACGGCAACCAGGAGGGGCGGTTCTTCCACGGTTACTACGACCACTACTGCTATCTGCCGCTCTATATGTTCTGCGGCCATCACCTGCTGAGCGCAAAGCTGCGCACGTCGGATGTTGATGCCGCCAAGGGATCGGTGGAGGAGCTCAAAAGAGTCATCGGGCAGCTCCGTGAGGAGTGGCCGGAGGTGCAGATCATCATCCGCGGTGACAGTGGCTTCTGTCGGGAAGAGATTATGGCGTGGTGTGAGGAGAACGATGTGGACTACCTCCTCGGCCTGGCGCGCAACAGCCGGTTGGTCGGCATCCTACAGGAAGACCTGGATGAAGTGCGACGGGCCTTCGAACTGAGCGGTCGAGCGGTTCGCCTGTACAAGGACTTCCAGTATCGAACGAAAAAAAGCTGGAGCCGTGAGCGACGCGTGGTGGGCAAGGCCGAGCACCTTGCAAAAGGAAGTAATCCGCGCTACGTGGTAACCTCGATCCCTGCGGACAAGATGGATGCCCGCACCGTTTACCAGAAGGAATACTGCGCCAGGGGCGACATGGAGAACCGGATCAAGGAACAACAGCTTGGCCTGTTCGCCGACCGGACCAGCACCCACTGGATGCGATCGAATCAGTTACGCTTGTGGTTCTCATCCGTGGCCTATGTCCTGATGAACGCCTTGCGCTCCCTGGGCCTGAAGGGAACAGCCATGGCCAGAGCCCAGTGCTGGACTATCCGTGAGAAGCTGTTCAAGATCGGGGCCTGTGTGAAGATCAGCGTGAGGCGAGTGTTCCTGTCCCTCTCCAGCAGCTACCCCTATAAAGGGACGTTCACATCAATCTACCGAAACCTGCGAGCTCTCGTGCCGCGAGCGACCTGAGCGCAGGAACGGTAGATCGTAATAACCTGGGACAAGGAACCAATCCAGGGGCAGGTATGCCCAGAGCACGACCACATACGACCGAAATGAGATCGCAAAACCAAAGTACTCACAGGAAGGATCAAACCGAGGGGGTGGAAGAAAAGAAGTCAAATCAAGCGCGATCAAACACCCCTCTCGCTCGACTGTGAGAAATGGGGGCTAATGGCTCAGAGCGTACATGTCAGGGATGAAGTTGCGATCCAGATGACCAGAGAGCGTTGGCAAAAAACTCAAATCGAGTTACACACTACAGTATGGTAAGACGTTGAATTTCTTGACTTCGATGGCGGTCGCGTAAGTCTAATGAAATGAACGCGGACGGAATATTCAGGAGGGACACCACATCAGGGTATTACGCTTCACGTCATCGAGGTGATTGCAAATGTCTTGACGTAAAATAGTGTTTCATTCATCCCGAATATTCAACGTATTTATTAGGTAAGACGTTGAGTTTCTTGACTTCGATGGCGATCGCGTAAGTCTAATGAAATGAACGCGGACGGAATATTCAGGAGGGACAGGCAAGCAAAACTCGCCGGATGGATACACCCCCCGATGTTGGAGGTGCTTCATTCACCAATTGTTGTTAATCAGTACAAAGCAAGCTTGAACCTGTTGATTTTAAAGAACTATTCGCCTAGCTTTACAGTAATTGGAGGATTTTCAGTCAAACTTCAGTGTATCTCTAATTATTACAGTACGTTAAATAGCAGTCAGCAACAGTTCCCGGATGAAGCACCCCCGTTTGTGGGCCTCGACCGTTGTGGGAAGACGCAGCTACACCAATGCGAAACGGCTCCTGAATGATGTGGCCAGCCGGTGCAAGTTCGCCGAACCTCCTCTGATCACCACCGATGGCTTCAAATACTACGCTCGGGTGATCCGTCAGGTCTTCGGCCATGGCTGCGTATATGGCGTTGTCATGAAGACGAGGCGCAAGGACCGTGTGGTCAAGGTTGATCGGTATCGTCTCATCGGTTCCCGCTGGCAGCTCGAGGAAGCCCTTCTTCGATCTGAGGACTCGTCGAAGCTCAACACCTCATTCATTGAAAGATTGAACTTGACGATCAGGCAAGGGTCGGCATATCTTTATCGAAAGAGCGCGTGCCACGCACGAGTGGCAGAAAATCTCGAGCATCATCTGGATCTCCTTCAGTGTTATTACAACTTTATACGGCCTTACCGATCGTTGAGATTTGGTCGGGAGCTGTGGACGCCGGCGATGCAAGCTGGGTTGGCGAACCGGCGACTGTCGTTCCGCGAGATCTTTACTGCCGTGGAGGTCGTGAGGTTTTTCGTTGTTGTTGGAATGGTGGTCATATTAAACCGAGGTAGGGCAGGGGATCGGCTTCGTCAGGTGGCTTAGCAACACTTCCCGGATGAAGTTCCCTCGAACCGATAACGACGGAGCAGCCGATGGTGCGGTCGTTCAGCCGAAAAAGTCTCCTGGCACTGCTGATACTGGCAGCCGCCTTCTGCATCGGTCTCGCCCTCTTCCTCTTCGGTTCCCGGCTCCGGCCGGCCGACTACGGCCGCCCCGGCTGTAATGTCATCCTCGTCTCTATCGACACCCTGCGCAGCGACCACCTCGGCTGCTACGGCTACCAGCGGAATACCTCGCCCATCATCGACCGTTTCAGCGAGGACGCCGTCACCTTCCTCTCCACCTTTGCCCAGTCCTCGTCGACAACGGCATCCCACGCCTCGATCTTCACCTCCCTGCTGCCGACCCACCACGGCACGCTGTACTCCGGCCCGACAGCCATGCCCGACCGGCTGGTCACCATGGCCGAGTGTCTCAAGGCCGACGGCTACCGGACCTTTTCCTACCACGACGGCGGGCAGCTCTCGGCCCGCTTCGGCTTCGGCCAGGGATTCGACGGGTACATCAATCTCCGGCACGGGGCCAGCGGCCAACCCAGTTTCATCCACACGGCCTTCAAGACCATCAACTGGCTGCGCCAGCGGGATGACGGGCGGTTCTTCCTCTTCCTGCACAGCTACCACACCCACCACCCCTACACGCCGCCCGAGCGTTTCGTCGAAGCGATGGCCGAGGACTACCACGGCAACCTGCCGGACGAGATCTCCTTCGAACTGCTGGAACAGATCAACCGGGGCGACCGGCTACTCACCCGTAGCGACAAGGCGCACATCGTCACGATGTACGACGCGGAGATCCGGCAGATGGACGTGGGCTTCGGCCTGATCGTGGACGAACTGAAGGAGCAGGGCCTGTATGACGACACGTTGCTGATCCTCACCTCGGACCACGGCGAGGAGTTCGGCGAGCATGGGGTGATGGGCTGGCACTCGCTTACGCTCTACGACGAGCTGCTCAGCGTACCGCTGGTGATCAAGTTCCCGGGCAACGACTTCGCTGGCCGGAAGGTGATGGACCAGGTGCGGAGCATCGACATCCTGCCCACGGCGCTCGATATCCTCGAGATCGAGATCCCGGAGCAGTGCGAGGGGAGAAGCCTGCTGCCGCTGGTCAAGGGCCGCAGGGATGCCCCCCGTCCGGCCATCGGCCAACGGGATGTCCCGGGCCTGGGGCCGGTGTCCCTGCGGTCCGGCCGCTGGAAGTATTACCGCCCTGAGGCGAATCGGCGGCCCATGCTCTTCGACATGGATAACGACACCGGGGAGATCCACAACGCCTCAAAAGACCACCCTGAGATCGTCGCCGATCTGGAACAGCAGCTGGCCGCCCTCCTGGCCCAGCGCCCTGCCGTCCAAAACGGCGAAGAAGTGGAGCTGCCGGACGAATTGCAGGACCAGCTCCGCAGCCTGGGGTATGTGGAGTAACGCAGCGCCAAAAGGAAGATCCAGAAAAACGATCGGTTTTGTCAATCGAGGGCGTTTCATCGTTCGCCGGAGGATGTCGAGCTGTTGCCTGAGTGCCAGGTTCTCCAGGGCCAACGCTTTATGAGATTTCAGCCCTGAAATGATCGTTCGGAGGAGTTTGTACATCATTCAAGGATGATACACTCCCGCAGCGATAAGCTCTATGATCTCAAGTAGTACGTATTTTTCAGGAGGCACAAGCTTGAGGAGGCACTTGACCGGTCGGAGGATTCATCGAAGCTAAACACCTCTTTTATCGAGAGATTGAACTTGACGATCAGGCAGGGTTCGGCCTATTTATGTAGGAGGAGTTCCTGTCACGTGCGGTCCCGGGAGTATCTTGAGAAGCATATGGATCTCCTGCGGTGTTATTATAACTTTATACGGCCTCACCGATCGTTGAGATTTGGTGGGGAGATGAGGACGCCGGCGATGCAGGCTGGGTTGGCCGGCCGGCGGCTGACGTTCCGAGAGATATTCACGACCGTGGAGGCAGTGAGGCATTTTGTTGTCGTTGGAATGGTAATTGTATTTAGCCGAGGTAGGGCAGGGAATCGGCTTCGTCTGGCGGCGTAGCAACACTTCCCGGATGAAGCACCTGCTATCGGCGTAGCAACAGTTCGTGAATGAAGCACCTCATGATGAGTGATTCCGCCAACTTCTTGATTTTATACATGCACCCAATTTTGGCGAGCGACAGGGGGAAATTATGATTCTGACAACCAAATGCACGGTCACCGCAGCCTGCGTGGGCCTCCTTTGTCTGATTGCTGGTCATCCGGCCTTTGCCCTGTTCAACCTGGGTGCCGGAGAAGTGGTTCAGGCCGGGGGTGAGGATCTGGTGGTTGACGGAAACTCCGTCCCTTCCTATGTGGATTGGAACAACGATGGCCTGGCAGATCTGGTCATCGGTGATGGGGGTTGCGAGGCTAATATAGGAAGGGTTCGCATTTATCTGAATCATGGTTCGTTGGAAGTGCCTGAATTTACTGATTTCTTCTATGCCCAGTCAGAGGGCCAGGACCTGACCGAGATTGCCGTGGGCTGCATGGGCCTCTTTCCCCGCGTCGTTTACTGGGATGATGATGACAATAAGGATCTGCTGATGGGCACCTCCCATGGGAACGTGAAAATTTATCTGAATGTTGGCAGCGATACGGAGCCAAGCTTCGACGGCGGAGTCCGGCTTCAGCTGGGACAGCCCCCTTTCACCATGGACATTGACGTGGGCGATCGCGCGACGCCCACAATCGTTGATTGGAACAATGACGGCAAGCGCGATCTGGTGAGCGGGTCCTACGAGGGCCTGATCTACGTGTTCATCAACGAAGGCACTGACACTGCTCCCGTCTATCTCGAGGAAACCTACGCCCAGGCGGACGGCGCGGACCTGATCGTGGAATCCAACCGTTCCAGCCCCGTCATTGGTGATTTCGACAACGACGGAAGGAAAGACCTGCTTGCCGGGAATACCGAGGGGCAGTTGCTTTTCTATCCCAATACCTGGACCGATGCAGCCCCCGCCTTCTCCGGGTACAAGGAAGTGGAAGCCGATGGGATTCCAATTCTTCTGGAGTCGGGCCGCTCTCGACCTTTTGTCTGCGACTGGACACTGGATGGATTGCCCGATGTGGTTATCGGCGCCATCGACGCCAAGATCTACCTCTTCCAGGGCAGGCAGATGGTCTTTTCCGCCGGGTTGGTCTGCACACCTACATCGGGGACCCTGCCCTTCATGACCCAGATCAGCGTCTCGGTGACCAACCAGATCGATTACGGCCGGGTTTTTGCCGGTCGGCTGGACTGGGAACTGGCCAGTGGCAAGATCATCGACAACTTTCGCAGCGGCATTGTCCTGGTTCCTCCCCAGGGCACGGTTACACGCTCTTTGAATTACCTTGTGCCCCACAACGACAATCTCGTGGGAGAAAATGTGGGAACATTGACCATGGAGGACATTACCCCGCCACCGTACAACCAGCCACCCCGACCGCCCTCGGGAACTACGGACACAGACAATTGCTCCCTGCAGGGAATAGCTGTCGCTCGCCAAAATTAGATACTCGTGTACCCCGCCACCGAGTTTAGGGTGCCGAATCAGACCTTCACCATGGGGTGTAACATCTAAGAGTAAAAAGACTTATATTGTCCTCTGTGATGATGAGCGTGAGAGAGTTCATGGAGGACCAAAATGGCTCAAATCACCGAAATCCCTTCTCAAAAGAAGTTGCCATTCTCATTGAATGCCGATCCCCTGTTAACCAAATCCACTACCCAAACAGAGAGTCAGAGAGTTTTGGTAATTTCGGGGCCGAAGCAGGGGGTTCGTCTCGGTGACCGGGTGTAACCCTCTCGAAAAAGAGAGTCGGCTGGGATTAGGGAGAGGTGCGTAACTGCTTGAATACTTAAGGATATAGGGAAGTGTGGATGGCCGTAGGCTTTTGGCTTCCTGTTAACCCGTCGGTGCCTGAAGTTCGCGGTACAAAAAGCTGGCTCCCCGGGTGTAACCGGTAACGAACGACTCTCACTTTTTCGGAGCCAGAACTCCTTCAACGCTAAGTCCAACGTTATCATGAACTACGCATTTTTCAGGAGGCACAGGTAAAGTAAAGGATCGGCTTCATCTCGCGGCTAAGCAACACTTCCCGGATGAAGCACCCCTCGAAGCTTAACACCTCTTTCATTGAAAGATTAAACTTGACGATCAGGCAAGGGTCGGCCTATCTTTATCGAAAGAGCGCATGCCACGCACGAGTGGCAGAAAATCTCGAGCACCATCTGAATCTCCTGCGGTGCTATTATAACTTTATACGGCCTCACCGCGCCTTGAGATTTGGTCAGGAGCTGAGAACGCCGGCAATGCAGGCCGGCTTGGCAACCAAGCGGCTATCCTTCCGTGAGATATTCACGGCCGTGGAGGTCGTGAGGTATTTCGTTGTCGTTGGAATGGTGGTTGTGTTTAGCCGAGGTAGGGTAGAGGATCGGTTTCGTCTAGCGGCGTAACAACAGTTGGTGAATGAAGCACCGTTCAACTCGAGGAGTGACTATGTCCAGTCCCCATTCCGGATCTCCGCACGCACCTCCCATTCATCATGATCATGCCGACGGAAACGATATGGCGATCTTAGCCCTGCCGCGGACCGCTGGTGAGCAGGAACGAGCCGCCACCGCGGTCATCTACTGTGAAGCGAACTTCGGCGCCATCGACGGCAAGACGGCCAATGGGCTCGTCCGTTACTCTGAGAAGTACGAGATCCTCTCGGTCATCGACAGCGAAAAAGCAGGCCTCGACGCCGGCGTGGTGCTCGGTGAGGAACCGAATGCCATCCCCATCTGTCGCGATCTCGCCGAGGCACTAGCGCATGCGGGAACGGTCCCCGACTACTACATCTTCGGGATGGCCCCGTCGAGTGGCATGTTGTCGACGCACGAGCGCGGCCTCGTACTCGAGGCCATTGGTCTGGGGATGAACGTGGTGAACGGTCTCCATGAATTCCTGAACGACGACCCGGAGTTCGCCGCCGCGAGCGCAGCAAGAAACGTGGAAATCCGCGATGTCCGAAAACCCCGGGCCAAGAAGGATCTGCGGATGTTCAGCGGGCGAATCGCCGACGTCACTTGCCCGCGCATCGCCGTGCTTGGCACAGACTGTGCCATCGGCAAGCGCACCACTGCCACTATCCTGACCCGGGCCCTCAACGAGCGCGGCGTGAACGCGGTATTGGTCGGAACCGGTCAGACCAGCTTGATCCAGGGCGCCCGCTACGGCCTTGCGCTCGATGCCGTCCCGTCGCAATTTTGCGCGGGAGAGCTGGAAGCCACGATCGTCGAAGCGTTCGAAAACGAGAGCCCTGACGTGATCATCATCGAAGGGCAGGGCGCACTGAGTCACCCGGCTTTCTCCACATCGTCCTTCATCATCCGTGGCAGCTGCCCCGACGGCGTGGTGCTGCAGCACGCTCCGGGACGGATCGGTCGCTGCGATTTCGGAAAAATGGCGATGCCGACGCCGGCCAGCGAGATCAATCTCATCCAGACCTTCGCCGACACAAAGGTCATCGGCCTGACGATCAACCACGAGAACATGACTGATGCCGAGGTCACCGCAGCCATCACGCTCTATGAGCTCGAACTGGGCATCCCCGTTACGGATGCGTTGAGCCGGCCAACAGAGCACCTGGTGGAATTGGTCCTTTCGGCGTTTCCGGAGATCGAGGAGAAAGAGGGTGCTTCATCCGGGAAGTGTTGCTAAGCTGCTAAGCGAAGCCGATCCCCTACCCTACTTCGGCTAAAAACAACCACCATCCCTGTACCCCGCCACCGAGTTTTGATCAGCATAAATGCCCATTTTTCCTTCGACCTGACGCCCCAACAACCAAATTGAACGGTGAATTTGGAGTTGACCCGGTTTGGCGGACACCATGCTACCATCGTAGCGAAAGGAGTGGTGCTTCATCCGGGAAGTGTTGCTGACTACCATTTAATCTAACGGTTACCGCAGCCGAAGCGAGAACGGTTTATTGATAGGCGTCCGTAATTCCAACCCGTAGGATTTCCATCCCGCTCCAGAATAAGGTCGTATATTCCATCGCTACACCATCCCGCTCTGGCCACAAAAAAAGGCAGAACCGCTCGCTAGAGAAGTTCTACCTATTGATGTGCTTGGCTCCCCGGGTGCAAGCGGTTACGAACGACGCTCACTATTTAGGAGCCACAACTCCTGCAGCGCTAAGCCCAACGTTATCAGGAAGTACGTATTTTTCAGGAGGCACAGATCGGTTCGTCCTTGCGTCGGAAACACCGGCTGGGGGGACAGGGTGCTGCCCGCCGGGTGTGTCGCTGTTCCGCCGGCAGTGGTCCGGTAGCATTGTCCGCATCAGATGCTGTGCTGCGGCATGGTTTTGAGTTGGTTCCTCTAAAAGGGTAATATACTGGAACGTATGTTCATGGTCCCTTTCCGGTATCCCGTCAGCCTGGAGCAATCACGTCATGCTCCCTCTTCATAGCCCGCCCCTCCTTCCCCTTCGGGCTGCACGGTGATCATCTGGAAGACGGGACGGATGGTGACCAGGACGGGGAGGCGGTGCGGGGATGAACAAGCTGCCCGCGACAACTTCGGGGAAGATTCGGATCAGGGAAGTCCTGCCGGGTGATGAAGCGGGTATTTCGGACTTGATCCGCCGGGGCTTCGGGCTGGAGCGGAGTGCGTCGTTCTGGACGTGGTGGTTCCAGGGGGCACGGCCCGGGATGGCACATACCCGACTTTGCCTCGATCAGCAGGGGAAGGTGGTTGGCATGTCTGGTTCCAACCGCCGTCAGATGATCGTGGACGGAGACGAAGTCACGGCCGTGCTTTCAGGTGATCTGTATATCGATTCCCACCACCGGTCTCACGCATCGTTCAGGCGGCTGGCCGCCAAAATCGTAGGTGACCTCTCCGTGAAAGGGCCTGCTTTTCTGTTTGGCTTTCCCAACGCTCAAGGCGCACAGGCCGCCACGCTGGTCAGATGCCGGACGGTGGGAGAAATCCAGTATCTGATTCGTGTCCTGGATGCCACACCCTATGTTGCCCGGTTTTTCAAGCTGCCGTTTCTTGTCCGTACGGTTGCCGGATGCCTCAATACGGTGTTGAGATTGACCCGAACCCGGCGGGGCGACTGCCGGCCGGACTTGAACGTGCGGGAGATCGAGACTTTTGATGAACGGTTCGACACCTTGTGGGAACAGGAGAAATTCCGCTGGACGGTGGCCACGATTCGCCGGGCTGACTATCTCAACTGGCGCTATATCGCCTCACCGGTGAACTACCAGGTCATCGCCGTGGAGAATGCCGCCGCCACCGAAGTGCTGGGGTACGCTGTCTTGACCGTCACTGAAGCCCGTGGCCGGAGAATGGGGGCTCTGGTGGATTGCCTCTGCGCGGTATCGGAAGAGGGGGTCTTTGACCGCCTGCTCCACGAGGCGGTGGAACGGTTCGTTCACCAGAGGTGTCACATGGTACGCGCATGGGCCCTTCCAAACAGCTGGATGTCTCGTCAGCTCAGGATGCACAGGTTCTTCCGACGGACCAGCGGTTTCGTTTTGGTGGTCAACCCGGGGGTAGTGGCCGACCCCGGCCGGTTATTCGATCCGGAGAACTGGTATGTGACCCAGGGGGATTCCGATCACATCGACGGTGATGCCTGAAGCTGTGGATCGGCGATTTTCACAACTACGGCGTGACCGTTGAGGTTGGCAATCACCACCCGGTCCGGCCGGTCGGCCATCTCCTCCACGAACCGGGTGACCCCGTCGCAGCCCTGGAAGCCGAAGTCGTCGTAAACGACGATTCCACCCATCACCAGCCGCCCCCAGATCCAGTCGGTGACATCTCTGGCGGAGTTGTAAACGTCCACGTGGATGTGACAGAAACGGAGACGGTCATTCCCCAGCTCGGCGCCGCTCTCGTCGGGGAAGACACCGGGGAGAACCCGAACACCGTCCACTCCGATGGTCTTCTGCAGCAGCCGTTCCACCTCGGCCTGGGAAGTGTCCATATGCTCTCCCCCCCGATAGACCGGGTCGTGCCGGCCGGCCTTGACCACGCCGCGGAACGTATCACAAATATAGACCGGGTCGGTCAGCCCGCACTGCCGGGCCCGGCTGGCGATGATCGTCCCGGTGCCGCCCCGCCAGGCACCCACCTCGAGCAGCGAACCGGTCTCCAGCTTGGCGCTCTGGAACACCAGCCACCAGAGCTCGTGGCAGCGGTATTTGTCCACGTATGTGGCGTGTTCGATCTTCCCGTACACTTCCTTGAAGGCGGGGTCTAGGTTCCAGGGCGCATAATCAGCAATAGGGTGGATGCATTCATAGGCGTCGGGACGGGTGATCGGTATCTTGAACATCTGGTAGCCGAGGCGATACACCGTCCCCCGGATACGTCGTTTGATCCAGCAGAATAATCCGTGCATCATCGGTTTGCCTCTCCCCCCCCGCTGTTTTCCAGCAAGTGATCAAAAAACGCTTCCAGCCCCACCGCCAGGTTGGGCAACCTGAAAAGCCGTTCCACGATGGTCCTCCCGCCGGCGCCAAGCCGGGCGCGGAGCGCTTTGTCCCCGGCCAGCCGCCTGATGGCTGCTACCGTTTCATCCACCGACCGGCCGTCGACGATGATCCCGCTCTCACCGTTCCGCACCGCTTCGATGACGCCGCCATCGTCCCCGGCGATCACCGGGATGCCGCAGGCTCCGGCCTCGAGGTAAACGATGCCGAAGCCTTCGGATTCCCCTTCCTTGCCGGGACGATTGGGCAGGATGAAGATGTCGGCCGCCTGAAAAAGAGTCAGCTTGCGGGGGTCGTCCGGATCGATGTGTCCAACGAAGCGGACCCTGGAGGAGAGGCTGAATTCGGCGACCAGAGATTCGAGGCGGTCTTTCCCCTCGCCGGCACCGCCGATGATCAGTTGTAGTCCGGGGAGTTCGTCGCGGAGGATGTTCAGCGCCCTGATCACCGTATCGTGTCCCTTGCGCTGCACCAGCCTGGAGAGGGACAACAGCAGCAGACTTGCACCGGGCATCACCTGCTCCTTCAGTTCATCCTTCTGATCCGCCGGTCGGAAGCGATCAGCGTCCACTCCCGGAGGGACCGTGATCCGCGGCATGGAATAGCCGGCCTTGGCAACCCGGGCGCCCAGCCGCCGGGAGAGGGTGACAACTCCGTCGGTGCGTTTCATTCCCCAGTCGAACAAGGCGCGCTTGAGGGCCCAGGAGCGGGTGGGTGAAGCCTGGAGCGGATACCATTCCTCGCCATAGAGCACCATGACCAGTGGCGCACCGGTGAGCCGCCGGAGCAGGACGGCCGCTGGAATGACATAGTCCGCCCGGCCCAGGACCAGGAGCTGGTGGCGCTGTGCCAGTCCCAGGAGCACAACGCGGAGATTCCAGAAGAGCATCATCAGGACGGACAAGGCCAGCCGCAGTATCCTCGGTAACCCCCAGCGGAAGGGCGAGGACAAGTCGCCCAGCAGGCGGTGCCGGATCACCCTGCCGTTGATGAAAGTTTCCGGAGCATGCGGGTTCGGGCCGCGATTGGTACTCACCGTCACCCTGAAACGGGGGAGCCGGGAAAAGAGTTCGTGAATGTAGATTGAGGCCCCACCGTAGAAAGGCGGCGACAGCTCACGAAAGAGGAGCAGAATTCTGCGATCGGCCATTGAGAACCTGTTTCCAGGGCGATGTATTTGCGGTCAAGCAGGTTTCCGTGGGGAGCACCCTGGATTCGCTTGTCTCTGATACTCGCGGCGATAACCGCCGCAGCAGGAAGATCCAATGTCACAAGGGTAGCAGAACATAGAGATCGTAGTCAATTCCGCGGGCCCGGCCTCACTGGAGCACGGGGATCGGTTCGTCCTTGCGCCAGAAACGCCTGTCGCTCGCCTAAATTCGAAACAGTTGTAAAATCAACAAATTGATGGGATCGCGCTTACAGAGTAAAATCGCTGTATGATGAGAATATTCTACAGCATTGCGACCGCGCTTTTCCGCTCAGTTGGATCGTTTTTTCGATCGAGAACAGACTTGACCATCGAGAATCTGGCCTTGCGACAGCAACTGGCTGTACTCAAGATGAAAGGACCAAGGCCACACCTCACCTGGATCGATCGGGGATTCTGGGTGTTGCTCAGGAAGCTGTGGTCGAAGTGGAACAGCGCGCTTGTCATCGTCAAGCCGGCAACGATTGTGCATTGGCATAGAAGAGGATTCCACTGGTACTGGCGGAGAAAATCTCGGCCACTGGGTCGGCCGAGGGCTGACGTTGAAGTCCGTAGCCTGATTCGTCGCATGGCACGCGAGAATCCGAC
>RCNC010001988.1_pt1 | contig 13687 bp, 11 predicted proteins | sample 2041301 | NCBI WGS metagenome assembly RCNC01 (sample SAMN09708231, study PRJNA481090) | Marine sediment metagenome, whole genome shotgun sequencing project. | biome: marine sediment; feature: ocean; material: sediment; isolation source: Sewage treatment plant 13A marine sediment (STP13A) ... | reverse complement strand
GGAGCGCCTTGGTGTACCTCCCAGTCCGAAAAAGAAGATCGGCTTCGAGGTGCCCCTTGCCGACTGGCTCCGGGGCCCGCTGCATGACCCGGTCTATGCGCTCATAAAAAGCAAGACCGTCGAGGACTTGGGGTTGGACCGAAGACTGCTCGAAGAGAGCATGTGGAATCATCTGCAGGGGTCTTCGGATTACGGAGAGCGCCTGCTGGCGGTCGCCATTCTGGTCCGCTGGGTTGAGGATGTGCTGGGGTGAGAGAATGTCGAACGTTCAACGTTCAATTTCGAACGACGGTCGCCCGTGCTCGCGCTGAAGACAATGCAGTAGGCAATGCTACTCCTGCCTGGGCTTACTGTTGTGCCATTTCCACCAACAGCAGGTGAGCGTCGGTTCGGGCTTCGATATTGAGGGGTTCTCCCTCGATTTCCGCCGCATCGCCAGGCCCGAACGAGATACCGTTGATGTTCGCTTCCCCTTCCATGACCTTGACGAACAGTTGCCGGCCGCGTTCCAGGTCGAATGTCAGGTTGTTCCCTGCATCGATTTCGCCGGCAAACATATTGGCATCCTGATACAGATGAATCGCAGCCTCAGAGCCCTTTGGGCCGACGAGGTGTAACCAAATGTTGTGCCTGTCCCCTGGTTCGAACGTTTTTGACCCGTACTGCGGTGGCAGTCCCTTTGCTTCGGGGAGGATCCAGGTCTGGATCAGGTGTGCCTCTTCATGTCCCTCGTTCATCTCGGAATGCGTCAATCCCGTTCCGGCACTCATGTATTGGATCGCACCCCGTGCAAGGCTTTCTTTATTCCCCATGCTGTCTTGATGGCTGAGTTCGCCTCGCAGCACATAGCTGACAATCTCCATGTCGGTGTGGGGGTGTTTCCCAAAGCCGGAATGTGGAGCGATCAGGTCATCGTTCATCACCCGCAGTACGCCATAGTGCATGTTGTTTTTGTTGAAATACTCCGCAAATGAAAAATGAAAACGGCTCTTGAGCCAGCCATGGTCAGCCAGATAAAGGGAATTGAATGGGATATGTCGGATCATGCTTTCCTCAATGATTTAACAAGGAGGAGTCGAGTCGCATTCCTCTTTTCCTGTTAATAGTGACCCCACCGCCATCAAGAGAGTCGACAACACGATGGCGCAGGCGGCGGGCACTGCCGGGTTGTTGTGATAGTGGGTGATGCCGCCGTAGTACATTCCAAAGTGCACGGACAATGCCAGCAGGGCTGCAGAGAGCACCAGCCCTTTGCGCGCCCGTTTCGAAAAAATGCCGAAGAGCACCGGTGCGAAGGTGGCGGCGAAGAGGGCATAAATGCCGTTTTGGGCGAAGATGGCAACAGATAACGTTGGTTTGATCACCTGCCACCACGCGAGGACCAATGTCAGGGGCGCCAGGGCAACCAGGAACCAACGCCCGACCTTGAGCAGTTTTCGCTCCAGATCGGCTTCATTAACTCCGCGCAGGCGAACGATTCCGCCGTAGAGGTCGTTTGCAAAAATGGTTGAGAGCGCGAGGGCGACCCCCTCGAGAGTGGAAAATCCTGCAGCCAATACCCCCAGCATGATCAGGGATCGTAACCACGGACCGAACTGGGTGACCAGATACGTGGCAACAACCTTGTCGGGAAGGATGCCGGCTCCAAGTTCAAGGCGTGCATAGAGTCCGACTATTAGAACTGTGGTAAAAACCGTGCCGGCCACCATGGCAGTGACAAGGTAGCGATTGACGTCCCGCTCGGATCGTAAATAGAGTGACTTCGACATGATGTGGGGTTGCATGATGATGGCCAGGCCAATGATGAAATTTGCAACGACCACCTCGAAGAAATCTCGAAACAAAAGGCTGGAAGGATTGGTCCAGGAAGCATAATGAGGACCAACCGATCGCAGTTGTTCGACAAATCCTCCGAAACCGTTGGCGAAGAGGGACCACCCTGAAAAAACAAGAAGCACCGCGACGACCAGCATCGTGGTTGCCTGCAAACTGTTCGACCAAACGTGGACGGAGGCGCCTCCGAGCAAGATATAACCAAACGTAAAGGTGACAACAATGAGGAGAGCCGCCAACAAGGGGAGTTGCAGAACGCTCATCAGGACATGGACCAGCGCGGTCACAATCAGGACGAGGAAAGAGATCTGAAGCAGGGATATCGCTCCAAAAAACACGCGAATTCTCTGATCCCCGAACCTGTCTCCGATCCACTGCGGAACCGTCAGGGCGGTCAACCGGTCTCCCACTTTTCTGAAGTTTTTGGACGTGACGATGAGTCCGATGAATATTCCGGCGGGAGCGGCCAGACCATAACCGACGATGCCCGCCCAGCCATAAGCGTGAATCAAGCCGGGGTTGATAACGAAGGTGGCTACCGACGTCATGTTGGCCGCGAGGGATAGGCCGACGAATACCGGCGGTACGCTGCGGCTTCCGACCGCGAAGGCCTGCATCGAGGAGGCGCCTCGGCGTTGCCACCAAGTCAGGCCGAGGATCGCTGCGACATAGATCATGAAAAAGGTCCAGGGAATAACAAGCTCTGACATGGCGGCCTCCATAAACCGAACGAACGTTTGGTTATTATAGGACAAGAATGTGGCGAGGGCCAGCCCCGAAATCTCCGGAATGTTCAGAATTAATTGCGGAAGGCCCTTGACAGGATCCAAACTTCGATATAAAAACAAAACAAGCGATCGGTTTTTTAAAGGAGGCGCCAGTGCCAAGAATCCGTCAAGAGGCCAAATCTAAGGCATCCATTGACCAGGTACTTGCAGCTGCTCTCTCACTCTTTTCAACTCAAGGATTCGGCGCGACGACGATGCGGCAAATCGCCGAGGAATCCGGCCTGTCAGTCGGTAATCTCTATCATCATTTTCCCAGTAAAGAGGCCATCTTCCAGCGTCTTCTCGATGACTATTGGAAAGGTCTTCAAAAGGAAGACCACCCGCTCCGCCTGTTGTACGAGAAGGCGAATTTCCCCGAGGATCTCGAGGAGATGGCCGAAGTGATCGAGCAGGTCATCGAAGACAATTCCGAACACATCCTGCTCTTTTACGTCGACGTCATCGAATTCAGGGGTGTGCACATTCGGGCCTTCTACAAGGTGATGGCCCGAGAGTTCAGACGAGTCTACGGTAAAAAATTGGAAGCCAAGAAGCGGGCCGGTGAATTGGGTGATGTTGACGCGCTTTCGGCGGTCATTATGGCGACTCGTTGGTTGTTTTATTTTTTCACTGTAGAAAAGTGTTTTGGAATGCCGGGCCATTTTGGAATGGAGCCGAAAAGGGCCGTCGCCGAGTTCATCCGTCTTCTACGACTGGGACTCTTGCCTCGATCGGATCAACCGATGGAAGGCGTGCTCCCTGATGTAGGGGTGAAGGTCGAATGACTTTCAATCATCAACGCGAATTTTTTTAAGGAGGAGATGGACATGAAAAGACTTGCTGAAACCTTGAGGCCCTGGGGCGGCACCTTGCGTTGGCCGCTCATTATCGTTCTTTTTGGAATGCTGATCCTCCCGGTTCAACCGGTCTGGGCTCAGGCTGTTGACGAGGACCCTGCAACCCTAACGGAGGAGGGGGACGAAGAAACCCTGATTGAAAAAGAAGAGGGCACTTTCGAAGGCGAAACAATCGTCGTTACCGCCAGAAGACGAGAGGAGAATCTGCAAGAGGTGCCTATCGCGGTCTCCGTTGTCGCGGGCGACCAACTTGCAGACATCGTTGCGACGGATATCTCGGAACTCCAGTCATACGTTCCCAACCTCTCCATCTACCAGGGCCGCAACCAGTCGACCACTCTCACCGCCTTCATGCGTGGTATTGGACAGTCGGACCCGCTTTGGGGTGTGGATCCCGGCGTCGGCCTCTATATCAACGACGTCTACATTGCCCGTGCGCAGGGCGCCCTTTTGGATGTTTATGATGTCGAACGCGTCGAGGTCTTGCGTGGACCTCAGGGAACCCTTTACGGCAAGAACACAATTGGCGGCGCGATCAAATACGTCACGAAGGCGATGTCGGATACAACCGAAGCCCGAGTTTCCTGGAACACCGGTTCCTTCAATACTCAGGAAATTAGGGCCGGTATTTCCGGCGCGATCGTGCCTGGAAAACTGCGTGCCAAGGCGGCCTTCGCCAAACTGACTCGTGACGGGTATGGCGATAACCTTTACACCGGCCGCGAGGTCTCCAACAAGGACACGACGGCCTATCGACTGGGCCTTCAGTGGCTGCCGGCCAACAATGTAACAGTGAACTTTGACTTCGATCGAAGTGAAGACGACGCCGAGCCTCTCGGTCTGTCCAGGCTGCAGCCGAACTTCCTGTGTCCGTCCTTTCTGGGCGAGCCGTGCGAACCGCTGCCGAATCTTTTTGACACCGAAAGCGGTCTGGCACCCATCAATAGCACCGAAGCCACCGGATATGCGATGACTCTCATCTGGGATATCAACCCCGATTGGCATTTCAAGTCCATTACTGCTTACCGAGAGACAGATGCCGAGAACAATATCGACTTCGACACGACTCCGGCGCCCATCGTTGATTCGTCACCGGTCTACTTCGATGATCAAACGACCCAGGAGTTTCAGTTGGTCTACAACGGCAGTGACTGGTTCAATGGCGTCGTTGGCCTGTACTATTTTGACGGCACCGCCGGCGGTACGGTCAAGGCCACCTTCGTGGGCAGTACCTTCACCACCACCGACGGTGACGTGGGCACTGAATCCTACGCCATCTACGCCGACGGAAACATCAAGCTGACCGACAAGTTGACCCTCAATCTGGGCCTCCGTCCGACCAGGGAAACCAAGCACGGCCGTGCCTACAACGTTCTCAACACCGACGCGACGTACGAAGAGGTCCTGATGGTTCTGGCAGATTTCGATGACGAAGTCACCTTCACTTCGTGGGCGCCCAAAATTGGTTTGGATTACCAGTTCAATCCGGACTTGATGGGTTATATCAAGGCCAATCGCGGTTTCAAGAGTGGTGGCTACAACGTTCGCGCACAGTCCACCTTCTTCCCGGAATCTGCCCTTCCCTTCGATGACGAGGTCATGACGATGCTCGAGGTCGGCGTCAAGTCGATTCTGGCGGATCGTCGCCTGGTACTCAACGGAGCCGCTTTTTATGGCGAATACACCGATGTCCAGGTCAGCACCTTCCAGTCATACGACTCCACAGGAGACGGCGTCAACGACGCTTTCTTCGGCAATTTCCTCAACGCCGGCGATGCCACCATCAAGGGCCTCGAACTCGAGTACGCCTATAACTCGAACTCGTGGTTCGGCCTGTCGGGATATCTGGCGTATCTCGACGCCGAACCGGACGCCTTCCTCGACGAAAACGAGGACGGGTTTGTCGATACTCAGGTCATCACGAATGCGCCGGAATTGACCGGAGCCATTCGCGCGAACTTCGACTTTCCCCTCTCGAGGGGTCTGATCACAGGCAGCATCGGCTACAACTACCGTGACGATTCCATGCTGACCAACGAGGGCGGTCCGGATCCGCTGGACCCGACACAGCCACTTCTGCCGCTGGTCCAGGATTCTTTCGGACTGCTGGACGCCTGGATTTCCTGGTTGTCGCCAAACGCCACGTGGCGACTCGGTTTGAGTGCCAAGAACCTGACCGACGAGGAGTACCTCCTGACCGGCTACAACCTTCCGCAACTGGGCGTTGTGACGGGATCCTACGGTACGCCGCAGACTTTCTTGGCAACCGTCGAATACCGGTTCTTCAAATAGACCGATTGGGGCGCATCGATCACGGTGCGCCCCATTTTTCTGATTTATTTTTCTAAGGAGTTGAGACAATGATTGAGACGGGACTCAAGGACCGAGTGGTCGTTGTGACTGGCGGAGCCGCAGGCATCGGTAAGGCGACGGCGCTTCGCTTCGCTGAAGAAGGCTGTAAGGTGGCGGTGTGGGACGTCAATGATGCGGGGGCCGACGAACTGCTGCAACAGATCGAAGCATCGGGCGGCCTGGGCCTCTATTTTTCGGTGGATGTGGCTGATGTCGATGCCGTCAACAAAAACATGCAGAGGGTCCGGGATCGCTGGGGTCGGATCGATGTCGTCGTCAACAACGCCGGCATCGTACGTGACTCGCAGTTGGTGAAGCACAAGAACGGCGAAGTTGTGTCGATGATGTCCGACGAGGCATGGGATGCCGTGATCGGCGTCAACCTCAAGGGTGTATTCAACTGCACCAGGGCCGCAGTGCCGCACTTGATTGATACCGGCGGTGGGGTAGTGCTCAATGCGTCGTCAGTCGTGGGGCTTTACGGGAACTTTGGGCAGACAAATTACGTTGCCACGAAAGCCGGCGTCATCGGAATGACCAGGGTGTGGGCCCGCGAGTTGGGCAAGTTCAACATTCGGGTCAATGCGGTCGCTCCCGGCTTTGTCGCCACCGAGATCCTCCAGAGCATGCCCGAGAAGGTCATCGAGGCCATGATTAGAAAGACCCCGATGGGTCGAATGGGCCAACCTCGGGACATCGCAGAGGCGTACGTGTGGCTAGCCTCGGATGTGGCGACATGGATCACCGGTGAAGTCATGTCGGTTGACGGAGGCATCGTCATCGGAACATGATTGCGCCCGTGAGGCGACGGAGGAGAATATGACGCGATTTGCATCAATCACGGCGACGGGCCGGTTTGTCCCGGAGCGTGAGGTCTCAAACGACGACTTGAAGGAGCGGTTCTCCGAATCTGCGGAGTTTATCGACAAGATGGAGGCTTCGACCGGAATCCTCCGAAGATGGTGGGCCCCTGAGGACTGGGCGACGTCCGACCTCGCTCTACCGGCTTGCAGACAGGCCCTGGAACGGGCCGGAAAGAAGCCGTCGGATGTGGACCTGATCATCCTCGGCACCGACTCGCCGGACTATGTCACGCCGGCGACCTCGGTCGTGCTGCAGCACAAGCTGGAGGCCATGAACGCCGGGACGTTCGACGTCGGCTGCGCGTGCGCCTCGTTTCCGACCGGCCTCAATATCGGCGCCGGGATGATGGCGGTGAACCCCCACCTCAAGGTCGTACTGGTGGTCGGGGTGTATCTCATGCACAAATTGGCCGCGGCTGACGACCCAATGGTGTTCTTCTACGGCGACGGAGCAGGGGCTGCGGTGCTCGAACCGTCCGTGGATCCTGGTTTCATATGTTCGGCCTTCCGGGCCGACGGATCGTATGCCGAGAAATGGGCGATCCTCGCCGGCGGAACCGCAGAACCAGCAACCGAAGAGGGCGTGAGATCGGGCAGAACAAGCGTCAAAATGTATGACAGGTATCCTCCGGAGATCAACTCTGAAGGCTGGCCGATGGTCGTTCGAAGCCTGGCGGCCAATGGTGAGTTCGATCTCAATGATATCGACCTCGCAATCTTCACCCAGGTCCGAAAGCCGACGATCGAGCAGGTAATGGGTGACTTGAATCTTCCGATGACGAAGACGCACACGGTGATGGATAAGTGGGGTTACACCGGATCGGCCTGTGTTCCGATGGCTTTTGATGATGCCCTGGAAAAGGGCCTTGCTTCTCCAGGTGATCTCGTCGTATTCGTCGGATCGGGAGTTGGATATAACCAGGCCGGGGCGGCCTTTCGCCTGATATAGGAGGCATTGTGGGTAACCGAGTCGGAATAGTGCTCAAGGTATTTATTTTTTTCTGTGTTCTTTCCGGCGTCGCGTTGATTGTGGCGACATGGTTCTTTTTCAAGAGACCGTTGACTCTGGACGCGTGGTTCAGCCGGTTTGCTCTCGGGGCCGCAGGTCTCACACGCCAGGAAGCCGTAGGCCCGGACGGGAGTCTTACCTGGTTTGAGGGTGGAGAAGGGGATGCGACGCTGATGCTTCTGCACGGCGCAGGAGACCAGGCGGGTACCTGGGCTCGGGTCATCGCGCCGTTGATCGAACGATACCGGGTGATCGTTCCGGACCTTCCGGGCCACGGAGATTCTGAACCGAAAGAAGGTCCGATTGGCGTGGATCAGGTGCTCGCCGGTGTCGAGGCGATCCTGGACGAAACGTGTGAGGGTCGATCCGTCATTCTCGTCGGGAATTCGCTGGGCGCGTGGATCGCATTCTTGACGGCCCTTGACCGCCCGGGGCAGGTTGATCGAATCGTTGCCCTCAACGGGGGACCGATTCGGCAGGACAATCCGACGGTCAGCCTATTTCCAACCAATCGTGAAGAGGCCCGAAAAACGATGGAGGGCTTGATGGGTTCGAGCTCGAAGGCGATTCCCGACATGGTTCTCGACGACATCGTTCGACGAATTCCGATCGGCCCCGCGGCTCGAGTTGCCGCGACTGCTGACTCCATGGGCCCCTTTCTGCTCGATGAGAGGTTGGGAGAGGTTTCGACTCCGGTTGATCTCATCTGGGGAGAGGCCGATCAACTCTTTGGAGTGGACTACGCCGAGAGGATGCTGAATGGCCTTCCTGCGGCCCGGTTGACGACCCTTCCGGATTGCGGGCATATTCCGCACCGAGAATGTCCGGTTCTTGTGGTTGAGGCCCTCCTCGAGGCCCTCGACAAGGCTCCACCGGAACCCATCGAAATTGAGCCGCCGCCCTCTATCCCAGGTGAGGAGGCGACCTCGTGATCCACGGCGATATTCTTGGGGAACGGGCCCGTATTTCACCTGAGGTCGAAGGTTTGGTGGAGGTCTCTTCAGGAAGACGTTTTACATACAAGGAACTGGATGCCCGAGCCTCTGCCTGTGCCGGGGCGCTGACCGATGATCTCAATCTAAAGCCGGGAGATCGGTTTTCGGTACTCTCCGGGAACAGGGTGGAGTTCATTGATTGTTTTTTCGGCGCTGCGAAGAGCGGTCTGATCCTGGTGCCGCTGAACTCAAAGCTTGCCGGACCTGAATTGCGGGGAATCCTGGAGGACAGTGGCGCACGTGTCCTTCTGTTCGACGCGGAACATCAGGATGTGGCCATGGATCTGGCCGGTCTGATCTCTGATCTGGTGTTGGTTGCGCTTGATGAGCCGCCTCACGGTGTTTCCGTGCATTACGGTGATCTTGCCGACCGGAAAATGAATACAGGTTTTCCAAGGATTCCTGTTCTGCCTGACGATCCTCATTGCCTTTTGTATACCTCGGGCACAACCGGCAAACCCAAGGGCGTGATCGTTCCTCATCGGATGATGGCCTGGAACGGTTTTACTACGGCTGCCGCCTGGCAGCTCTCGTCAGACGACGTTAGCCCGATATTTACGCCGCTTTACCATGCCGGCGGGCTCGGTGCTTTTCTTATTCCGATCTTCACTGTTGGAGGCAAGATCATCCTTCATGCCGCCTTTGATGCGACCGAGGTCTGGAAGACGATCCGGGAAGAGGGTTGCACGGTGGTACTCGGTGTGCCGACGATCTGGACCCTCTTGGCAGCTGCTCCGGAGTTTTCCCGGGCGGACCTCAGCGCTGTTCGGTGGTTCATATCGGGTGGCGCGCCCCTTCCGCGGCACATCATCGAGGCCTATCGAGAGCGGGGCGTGGTCTTACGGCAGGGTTTCGGCATGACCGAGGTCGGAGTCAATTGTTTCACCATGACCGACGAGGAGGCTTGGGCCAAGGCGGGCAGCATCGGGCGGCCGATGCTCTACCTTGAAACCAAGGTAGCCGATCCCGAGAACAGGGAGTGTTCCCCGGGCGAAGTCGGTGAACTGTGTTTCCGTGGCCCGGGGGTCAGCGTGGGCTATTGGAATCAACCGCAGGCCACGACGGAATCGCGGGATGCTGAGGGATGGTTCCACACCGGAGACATGATCAATGTGGACGAGGACGGTTTCTTTTTCGTGGCCGGCCGATCCAAAGACATGTTCATCTCGGGTGGCGTCAATGTTTATCCGGCGGAAATCGAGGCCCAACTGTTGCAGCATCAGGACATTGCCGATGCCGCCGTTGCGGCCGTCCCGGATCCGACGTGGGGTGAGTTGGGGGTAGCGTTCGTGGTTCCCGTCGAAGGCCGGAGCGTCACTGGGGCCGACTTGGCAGCCTTTCTCGCCGATCGTTTGGCCAAGTACAAGATTCCGAAACAATGGAGAGTGCTCGAGGATTTGCCCCGGACGGCCTATGGCAAGGTCATCAAGGACGAACTCATGAAAATTTGGAAGCAACAAGGATTGTGACAGCTCTGGGCGAGTGTGCTCATCGAAAGGAACAACCATGAAAAAGATCTATATTGCGGCATACCACCAATCAAAATTCGGCAAACTGCTGGACATGGGTGTGGCAGAAATTGTCTCCCGAAGCGTCACGGAGACCTGTGGCGCCATAGGTGCTGACCCGGCAGTGTGTGATGTTGCAACCGTGGGAGCGGCCGGTAGCGCACCATTTAACGAGCAGGGGTTGGTCTCCGGTCTGGCGGCCCAGGTTCCGGGCCTGACAGCCAAGCCGATTGAAGCGGTTGAAAATGCTTGTGCAACGGGAGGACAGGCCATTCTTGCCGTAGCCCAGAAGCTTCAACTGGGCCTTGGAGAGGTCGGACTGGCCCTTGGATTCGAGAAGATGCGCAACGACGTCGGCAAGATGGATGGTGCCAGGGTCGGTGAGATCCTGGGGTACTTTTCCCATCCGGAGGATCGGGAGGGGAAGGTCTACGTCTTTCCGCACCTCTTTGCCGAGGTCATGCAGACCTACATGAACACCTACGGCGCCACGGAAGAGGACTTCGCCCACATCGCCGTCCAGGAATACGCCAATGCCCAGTTCAATCCCTACGCCCAGATGCAGGGAATCGAGGTGTCTCTTGAACAGGCAGCCGTCGCTGAAGGGCGCAATCGGTACATCGTCGAAGGACTCCCGCTGAAGACCTACGACTGCTCCCAGATTTCAGACGGGTATGCCGGGATGATTCTGGCGACCGAGGAAGGGCTCGCTCGGCTTGGCATCGCCAAGGCCGATTGCGTTGAGATCGCAGGGTATGGACAGGCGACCGACAGCCTGCTCAAGGCCGGTCGGGATGTGCTGAATCCCAAAGGAGCCTACACCGCGATGGGTGCGGCCTACGAGATGGCCGGTGCCAAGCCGGACGATATCAATGTTGCCGAAATCCACGATTGCTTCACCGTCATGGGTGGTTTGGGAACCGAGGTCATCGGGAAGGCGGAGCCGGGGCACGGCGTGACCTATTGGAAAGACGGCAAGGCCGCGCCGGATGGCGAATGCGGCATCAACACCTCTGGCGGTCTTATCGCCAAGGGACATCCCATCGGCGCCTCCGGCGTTGCCATGGTCGGTTGGGCGGCCTGGCAACTCCTCGGAAAGGCTCCATCCGAGTTGCAGGTGTCAAGTCCCAAGATGGCCGCCACCTTCAATATCGGTGGCCCCATCTGTGCTTCGGTGTGCACCGTTCTCAAGAGAGGGTGACGAGGGATAGGGGAGCTGCCATGGCTGAAGAGATCGTTCCGCTTCGTTCAGGTCACCTCGATGTCGACGGCCAACAGATTTGGTGGGAGCATCACGGAGTTGGGGGGCGGGAAACTGTCTGTCTGCTCAATGGCCTCGCGATGCACACCAAGGCCTGGTACGGTTTTCTGCCGCTTCTTGTCGATGATTACGACATCATCCTCTACGACTATCAGGGCCAGGGCCAGAGTTCCAAGGATGACATTCCCTATTTCATTCCGGAGTTTGCTCGGCATCTCACCCTGGTCATGGATGAGATCGGTGTAGAGAAGATCCACTTGATGGGAATCTCATACGGTGGTTTCATCGGTTTGGATTTTGCTCGCCTCTATCAGGACCGGTTGCACACGTTGATGCTTTCCGGGATTCTGCTTTCGCACGAGAAGCTCTTCTCGATGTATCAGGATATCTCCCTGCGTTTCTACACTCAATCGGCAGAAGCCTTCGAGATCTACACCCACTACATGTATGAGAAGATTTTCGGCGAGGCCTTCGTGGCAAAGCTGAGCGACGAACAGTTGGACGCTATGCGTCAGAGGTTTTTTGACCGCTATATCGACCATCGTCACTGCCTGATTCGACTGACCGAAGCCCAGAATCCCTTCTTTGGCTCGCTGGACGACAACATGGCTGGATACCTGGACATCCGCACCCCGACCTTGATGGTTGCCGGTTCCCAGGATCGGGCCATTCCCTTGTGGCAGCAGAAGAAGATCTGCGAGATCTTGCCGAATTCCCGGTGGATGGAGATTGAGGGTGCCGGCCATGTCGTTTATCTGGAACGACCGGAGACCTTCTTCCCGATTCTTAGGGCGTTGATGGAAGCTCGGTCGGTCGACATCGAGGTCTCGACACCGTGACCGTGATTGCCCATCGGGTGGACGGGTCGGGGCCGCCGTTGTTGCTTCTCAACGGCATTGCGATGTCGACGGCATCGTGGGGACCTGTCGCGGAGACTCTTGGGGAGAATTTTCAGGTGATCCGCTGCGATCTCCGGGGGCAGCTTCTGTCCCCTGGGACTGCCCATCCTGATCCTGCAGATCATGCGAGCGACATTGTGGCTCTGCTCGACCATCTCGACATTGGCTCGGTGGATGTCGTCGGAACCTCGTTCGGCGGGGTTGTGGCGGCCATGCTTGCAGCCCATTTCCCTGATCGGGTCAGGACCTTGATCTCGATCGCCTCGACATACTCCTTCGACGCCAGTATGGCTGTCGAGCTTGCACGCTGGCGACGGGCCTGCGAGGAGGTCCTCGAGGGGGCGTCTGCCATAGTCCTTGCGGAAGTCCTCGAGTCGGTCGCCTATTCCGAGGGCTACCTCGAGAAGCACCAAAACGAGCGCGAGGCGGCTCGGGCAGCCATGGAAGGCTTGCCGTCCCGCTGGTTTTCCGATTTGATCAAGCTCCTGGATTCCGCCGGCAATTTTGACCATTCTGAGGACTTTGGGCGGATCAGGTGCCCGACTCTGATCGTGGCCGCCGAATTGGACGGGCTGATACCCAGGAAAGACTGCGGAGCCCTGGCAGAGATCATTCCCGGGGCTGATTTCAAGGTGATACCTGGCGGAGGCCATGCGGTTGTCGTTGAGCAACCCGAGACCGTTGTCGATCTGATCCGATCCTTCCTTCGTTCCGCCCCTTGAGGGAAAAGATTCGGAACTACAGAAGGTCCAGACCGAGGACCCCGAGGAGTTCCGGGAGGCGATTGATCGGCAAGCAGACCACCGTCAGTGGGGATCAGGAGGAGGGTTTCGAGTTTTCGGAGGATTTCTGGGGGCATTCGGTGTTCGAGCGTCGCCGGGGACCATAACGTGACGATCCGTCATCGTCGCCCTCTGAGTCCAACCGGTGGTCAACGCTGGTAGGATGGCTTTAAGAGGAATGGGTTCGTTCTTCATCAAAGCGTGCGGATACTCTTATTTTTTTGACTCTCGGAGTATCGACTACATCGATAGAGGACGAAACCGTCCGCCACCTGTTTCGTTACGGGTTTAACATCTTTCTGGTCTGTGGCGTTGTTTTTATACTGTTTATCGCCAAGCCCTCCTGGTTGAGGGTGTTGTTGCGCTGGCTTTTCAATTTCCTCTCGCTGTTTCGCCGCGACCATTTTCTGCGACCGGGCAGCCGCGCCAACAAAATGATCGCCGCGACGGCGGAAATCCACGAAATCAATGTTTATTACATCAAAAACAGGTTTTTCGCGCTGGTGGTATCGCTGCTTCTGACCGCCGTCCTGTTCGGTTTTAAATGTTTCATCGCGTATT
>RCNC010001987.1_pt1 | contig 13694 bp, 10 predicted proteins | sample 2041301 | NCBI WGS metagenome assembly RCNC01 (sample SAMN09708231, study PRJNA481090) | Marine sediment metagenome, whole genome shotgun sequencing project. | biome: marine sediment; feature: ocean; material: sediment; isolation source: Sewage treatment plant 13A marine sediment (STP13A) ... | reverse complement strand
CTGCAACTGTAACCCGTGGCGATCGTCTCGCTGTTCAGGTATCCCCGCAACTCGGGAAGTTCTTGATGAATCTCTTTCAAAGCTCTGGTGATTGCCTTCTGTACGTTTTTTCTTGGTCGCTGGCTATCTGAGTACCCGGGGTCCGCTTGGCCACAATGGTAGACCTGCTGTGCGGTGAGCGTCTGATCAGGGTTGTCCAATAGAAAATGGATCATTCCGAAACCTATTAGATCTCTGAAAGTCCCTTCTCTACCCATTTTCCCTACATGCCAGCAATTCCCCGACTTGAAGAATCTTAATTCAATCTCTTCCGGCACCTGCTTTGGTTCTGTACGCTTTGAAGGTGATCCGTCCGAGTTCATCACCTCGGTCTTGGTTTGTATCGGGCCTTCACTTCCCACCTCCGTTAACCCCAGTCGTTTCTTTTCATCAGACGGAAGATGCTTGAGTACCAGCTCTCTGTCCTCCTGTTCCGGAATCTCGTCAAGGGGGTGTTGACGAAGTACTTCTTCTAGACTGTAAAAGGCCGTGGCACAGGAAACAGGTGCTTCTTCATCTTCGCAGACTTCCCAGTTAGAATCTCCAAGAGTTAAGATCTTGCTATCGATAGGATTCGCTAACGCTGATGCGTATGCTCGAATCTCATTGTCCCTGACGTCATTGAACAAGACCTCTCGGGGGAGTGCCCATATTTCCTCCATCATCCATCCATTTATCCACCCCATGAGAATCTCACCATAGCCTTCATCATGCTCTGGGATGAAGGAACGCTCATGCGCCCCTAGATTTTCATATCGCTTTGATTTCCGTCTCATAACCCGTACCTCCTCTGTGGCACCCCGACACAATCTTTCCGAGGAAGGCCGTTCGGGGTTCCGGCCTTGTTGGGTCGAGCGCTCTATCCCTGGAAACTGTTCTGTTCAACTGCGGCGAAGAACGTTTCGACCATTCTTTCGTCAAGAGAGCTGAGCGCCATCCTCAATAGGCGGCCCTCAGATCCCATCCCCCTGCTCTTTCTCCCAGGCAAGTATAGCTTCCATAGCTTCGATGAACTTGGGATCCCATTTGCGAGTCGGTCTCATCTCGGGCGCCCTGCTTGGGTCGATTCTATCCTCCCGCATTGCCACCTTGCCTGCTTCGTCCACGAACCATTCGCGATGGCGCCCCATATCCCTGTCATAATCGACGGTCAACTTTGCACAGCTGGGGGGGCGTATCGTCCTGAAGCTCCCGCCTTTGAAGAAGATGGAGAACTGCCGCAGGTCCTTATTGTCGATTCCCCTGGACCAGTAGCTCTCATATCGGCTTATCAATTCGTCGAGCCCCTCCGTGTCCTCACGGAAATTGTCTCGGAGCACTTGAACCTGCGCCTGAACGTATTCTGGGGTGATTCGGGGATTGCCCACGGGGAAGACGTTGATCTGTTCGATGAGCCCTCGCAGCTCGTTACGCAGCTTTAGGCGGACGTCGAAAAGTCGCTGCCCTTTTTGCGTCTTCATGAATTCGATCAGCTCTTTGATGTTATGGACCTTCTCCCCGGCGTCCTCGCGGGTGTGGGTCAGCTCGAGGATCGTTTGCTCGGCGTGGTCCTTCTTCTTGGTCAGGGCCTCTCTTTCGTCCAAGATTTCAGCCAATCTTGCTTCTAGCTGCTTGCGGACCCGCTGGTCTTCCGTCCCAGCAATGGAATCTGTCAGGTTGGCGACTTTTGTGTCGGCCTCTGCCAACTTACCCTTAAAGGCTGCGAGCTCGCCCTCAAGCTCCGAGAGCACCGATTCCTTCTCTTGCTCCTCGGAAAGCAGATCCTCAACGTTCAAGCCCTTGCAGAATGTCAGGACGAGTTCCTCAAATTCCGGGTACTGAAGGGAATGGTAGTGGCAGCCTGCTTTTCGCTTTGCTCTATCGCACACCAGGTAGGTCCCGCCTTTTGGCGGCGGTCCTTTATGGAGGACCTGCATCGACGAATTGCAGTAGCCGCACCGGATCAACCTCGCAAATAAGTTGTGAAGATGCCCAGTCCTGCCCACGTGGAACCTGTTCCTTCGCATCTGCTCTTGAACTCTGTAGAACAGCTCATCCGTAACGACCCGAGGGAAGTAGTCCGGTATCGGATCGCCTACGGGTTCGCGCTTTCCATTAACCATCCGGTGTGGCTGGTACTCCCCTATGACCGCCCGGGTGTTCAGAATCTTCTGGATGTAGCTCACATACCATCCGTTCTTCGATCTCCAAGCTGCAACATTGCTCTTGTTCAATTCCTGCGCGATCCGTTCATTCCCTTTGCCGGTAAGCTTCATTTCATAGATCCGCTTCACTGCGCGGCAACGTTCTGCGATCTTCTCGTACTTGGTCCAATCCTCATTCAAACGGAGCCAAGCAGGACAAATCCCCGTGAGTTTTTTTTCGGCGATCCTGCCTCGTTTAGCTTCCCACGCCGCGCTGAGGCGCTTGGACTTCATCAAGCTTTCCTCGTGCGCCCTGCTCATTATCGTGAGGCTGATCATTAGCTGGCCGATGTTCGCGTTTAGCGTTTCCTCGGAGTACTCCATGTTGTCGGCCAAGGTGACGATCTTCACCCCGCACCTGATGATTTCCCTGAACTGATCAAAAGCCTCCAGGACTTGCTCTCGGGAAAGCCTGTCCAGAGATTCGACGAGGAGGACAGAGCCCTTGGGCACCCGACCTTTCTTGACGAGGTCAAGGAAGACACCTAGTTCTCCCCGGGTACGATGCTCTCCCTTGAAGGCGGAAATCCCCAAGTCCTTCAGGGAGAGTGTCTGGTCGAGTTCCAGCCCGTGCTTCTCTGCGTATTCCTCCGAAAGCTTACGCTGCCGCCTGAGGCTGTCGCCTCTGAGCTGGTCCGGGGTTGAGAACCGTACGTAGGAGTAACATCGGGGGCTTTGAGAGGTCATAACACCTCACTCCTTATCTGCATACCGTTTCAGCCTATATTTCCTCCTATCATATGTCAACATGAAATTATATATAAATATTAGTAAGAAAGAAAGATAAATTAGATATAACCTGCTAATGTTGTGTTTCCCTGGCAGAGCCCAACTGGTTCGGTGCTGTCCCGGGTTCCGTCGGAGATTTGCGCCGGGCGACTTTGTAGGGGGAGGGAGAGACGGAGCCCAAGCAAATCGGAGAGGGAACCCGGGACAGCACCGAAGGGCAATACTCTTCTGAAACATAGCGGTCAGCTACTGCAACCGCATCCAGAAATCTCTGAAGAGATGGGCCGAGAGGAAGTAGCCGAGGGGAACGTTCACGAACACGCCGATGGTGAAGGCCCAGAAGGGCTGCCAGCCGAACATCAGGAGTTCCTTGAAACGGGTAGTCAGCCCGATACAGAGAAAGGTGAAGACAAAGGTCCAGGTACGCAGGGTCTTGATCGGTTTGATCAGGCCCCCCTTGATCGCGTCGAAGGCCTCTCCTGACTCCGCACCGTAGGCCTTGACGATGATCGTCATGAGGACCGATGCGGCGACGAAGCCGATCACGAACTTGGGAAACCTTTCCCAGATCACGCCGATGCCCACTCGCTCGCCGCTGCCTCCCCCCTCGCGCTTCTCCCACACCGCCACCGCGACGATGGACAGCACGAAGCACCAGATCCCGATCCAGATGTCTCGACCGATGACCTTCATCAGGGTGAAGGCCTGAATGGCCGACTCCTCCCCAATGGCCGCAGCAGCGGCATACCCTGCCGCATCTGCGAACTCGGAAGTGCCGATCCAGGCCCCAATCACCGGGGCGGCCAGTCCCATCGCCTTGCCTGCCAGCGGGATGAAGAAGATCATCACGATCGCCCACAGGGAAACGATGGAGATACCGATGGCGATGTGCTCCTTCCGGGCCTTGACCGAGGCACCCACAGCGATCGCGGCGGACACGCCACAGATGGATCCTGCGGCACCGAGGACCGCGCCGAACCGGGGATCGTGCTTGAAGAGCCTCGTGGAGGCGAAATAGATCGTAAACCAGGTCGTGAGGGATACGATGGTCGCCTGCAGGAACGCGATCGGCCCGGCGCTGACAATGAGCGTCAGCGGAAGGGTCGCCCCGAGAAGCACGATGCCGGTCTTGATGTAGTACTCGGTCCTGAGAGAGGTCTCGAACCACTCGGGCATCTTGAGAAGGTTTCCCACGACGAGCCCGATGATCAGCGCCAGGAGAGGGGCCTCGAGGTTGTACTCCTTGGCAAACACCGAGTTGCTGAGTACCAGGATGACAACGGACGAGACGAAGATGATCGTGAATCCGGGGACGAATTGCCCGGGTTTCAGGCCCATCAACTTGATGCTGATCGTGAAGATCGCCAGAAACCCGCCAAAGAGAACCAGATAGCCGGCCCATGAAGACGCCAGGTTTGCGGCTACCTCGCTCGGGTCCGACCATTTCGGGGGCGCCACGGCGAAGAACTTCAACACATGTCCCAAACCCGAGGCATACAGGAACAGGCACAAGAAGATGATGCCGAGGCCCAACCAGACGGCCCACCAGTCCTCCTTCAGCCACAGCTCCGACCATTTGTTCTTCTCATCGGCCATGACGTGTCCCCCCCGGCAAGGAAGTCTTGCCCGCATATTGCACGAAGCCTTCCGTGCTTCCACCACTCTCGCATCAAGGTTTCGTGCAATATACGGACGAATTATACGATCAGGCAGATTCTGAGGTCCATCACGTTTGTGTTGGTGGGCCCTGTGATCAAGAGGTCCCCCAAGGCGTCGAAGAAGGGATAACTGTCGTTCTCATCCAGGGTTCGACCTGCCTCCAGGTTCATGGTTCGCGCCCGCTCCACGGTGGTGCCGTCGGCGAATGCGCCCGCAGCGTCCGTTGGCCCGTCTGTCCCGTCCGTCCCTCCACTGAGAAAGAAGATCCGATCCTCCCCCTGAATGTGCAGGGCCACGGCGAGGGAAAACTCCTGGTTCCTTCCTCCCTTCCCCTTTCCCTTGAGGGTAACGGTCGTCTCTCCTCCGGAGAGGATGCAGGCGGGCGGTGCAAGAGGAAAGCCGGTGGCAAGAACCTCGCGGAAGATTGCGGCATGCACGTGGGCCACCTCGCGGGTCTCCCCCTCGATGCGGGTCGACAGGATCAGGGGCGTGTAGCCGAGGGCCTCTGCCTTGCGGCTGGCTGCGAGCACGGCAGACAGGCTGTTCCCCACGATCTCGTTCTGAACCCGTTCGAAGATCTTCTCTCCCTCCTTGGGCGTCTCCGGGAGGGCGCCTTTCGCGCCCGCCTCGATTCTCTCCATCACCGAAGCGGGAAGCCGACCGGCGAGTTCGTACCGGCCTACGATCTCGAGGCACTCGCCAAAGGTCGAGCTGTCCGGCACAGTCGGGCCGGAGGCGATTACGTCGAGGGGGTCTCCCACCACGTCCGACAGGATCAGGGTGACCACGGTGGCCGGCCAACAGGCCCTTGCGAGTTGTCCACCCTTGACCCTTGACAGGTGTTTCCTGACCGTGTTGATCTCTTCGATGGATGCCCCGCAGGCCAGCAGCTCGGATGTGGTTGCCTGCTTCTCCTCCAGGGTGATGCCCTCTGCGGGCGCTACGAGCAGGGCGGACCCCCCTCCCGAGATCACGCAGAAGACGAGATCCCTCTCCCCTGCCCGGCTCGCGAACCTCGATATTCCCTCGGCGCCTTGAATCCCCTCTTCATCCGGGATCGGGTGCCCAGCCTCTTTTGTCTCGACTTTCTTCAGCGGAACGGTATGTCCGTACTTGACCGTTATCCTCCCGCTCGTGAGCCGGTCTCCCAGGATCTCTTCCATGGCCGAGGCCATCGGCGCGCCCGCCTTTCCGGCACCGAGGACAAAGATCCGTTCATAGTCCTCCAACCGGTAGGATCGCCCGGCAACGAGCAACTCGCCGCCATCCCTGCTTACGGCCTTTGCAACCGCTTCCATCGGATCGACCGCCTCGAGCCCGGCCCGGAAGATCGATTCAAGATGCTGTCGGTATTGCCTCTTTCCCATATATCACCTCGCCAGCGTGTAAATGTAGCTGTGTTTCAGTAGAGTCCGGCCGTTCGATACCGTCCCGTGTTCCCTCTCCGATTTGCTTGGGCTCCGTCTCTCCCTCCCCCTACAAAGTCGCCCGGCGCAAATCTCCGAGGGAACACAGGACAGTATCGCTCCAGCTCTGCCATGGAAACACAGCAACATTTGCATCTCGACTCGCCAGCAGGCCCCACACCTCCCACGCCACTAGAGTTGGAGAAGCCGACAGGCGTTCTGTCCCAGAATCATCCTCTGGGCATCCACGGACAGTCCCCCCTCCTCCATTTCCTTTCGATACCGGGACGGGCGAATCAACGGGAAGTCACTGCCGAACAGGATCCGCTCCGGGCCCAGGATGTCCGCTGCGATCCGGTAGACCTTGGGGGAGTAGAGAAACGGAGAGGCCGCGGTATCGTAGTAAAGAGACTGTACCCGCTTTGCCACGCTCTTCATCAATTCGTAGAAGAAGAGACCCCCTCCCCAGTGCGCCAGGACCAGGGTCACCCCCTCGGCCTGCTCCACGAATCTCCAGAGGTCACGAAGCCGCATGTCCGTCTTGCCCGGGTAGTTGTGCCCCACGGACTCGTTCGCATGCAGGAGGAGAGGAGCGCCGGATTCCCGGGCGACTTCTGCGAGGGACTTGAGATGGGACCACTGCCTCTTCCCCATGCCGGAGGTGTAGAAAGCCACCTCTCCGATCCCCTGCATCCCCTTCTCCAGGGCACGGGCCGCCCTGCGGACCGTTTCTTTTCCCCCTGCAAGGGAAGGCGTGTAGAAAGGCACGATTCGGTCGGCGTAGCGCGCCTTCGCATCCAGCAGATAGTCGTTCGCTATCCGAGAGATGCCGGCATCCGCCCACGGAAACCCGAACACGACCGCCTTGTCTACCCCTTCCTCACCCATCGCCTCGACGAGCCCCTCTGCGTCCACCATTCGGGCGCTCGGGTTCCCGTAGATGTGGGCAAAGGCCGGATCCCTGTCCGCGTAATCCTGTCGCCTTTCGATGACATCCGGAGGGAAGATGTGCGTGTGAAAATCAACGATCATGTCACCAACTTTTGACAATCCATGTCTGTTTGCAATAATAGGGGCCTCTTGTCTCACCAGCAGGATTCACCTAGATGCGGCAAGAAAATCCGGCGAAAATCGCCTTCGGCCTTTTCCCTCGAATTTTCTTGCCGCATCTAGGTTTACCCTTTTGGAGCAAGATTTTCCAGCCCCACATCGAAGAACAGCCCGTGCATGCGACATCCGGATCGCGGCAGAGGAGGCCCGGATGGGCCTTACGGAGACGAGCCCGGCGCAAATCTCCGAGGGAACCCAACACAGCACCGATGAACTCAGGCTCTCTACGGTGAACATGGTGACAGCCTCCTGCCGACCCACGAGAGCATTTACCCTTACAGGAATGACAGGACGAGAGAGGAAATGGGAAGGAAAGAAGATCTGAGTGCTGAGAGCGGGGCGCGAGGAGGAAGTCTCTGGCGACTGGTTCCGTCGAGGGTGAATCTGCGTGACGTGACCCTCCGTGATGGCCTTCAGTCGGAGAGTATCGTCATGGATATGCGTGACAAGCTCTCCTTGGCGGAGGCGATGATCGACGCGGGAATTCGGGAGATGGAGGTCACGGCTTTTGTACACCCCGGCAAGGTACCTGCCATGGCGGACGCGGAAAGGCTCTGGCAAGCTCTGCCGAGGCGGCCGGATGTATCCTTTTCGGCCCTTGTCTTCAATCCGAGGGGCCTGGACCGCGCACTCGAGGCCGGTGTCGACCGCGTTGCCGTCGTGGTGTCGGCCAGTGACGCTCACTCGAGAAGGAACACGGGCAAGAGCATCGAGGCCTCATTGGACGAGGCTCGAGAGGTGCTCGCTCGCGCAGCGAAGGAGGGTATCAAGACCCGTGCAGGGGTCATGAGTGCCTTTGGCTGCAGGCTCGAGGGACGGATCCCTGCTGAGCGTGTAACCGGCCTTGCCCGGGCTCTGCACGAGATGGGCCCGGAGGAGATGACCCTGGCCGATACCTCCGGCACCGGGGATCCCCATCAGATTCTGGAAAGGGTCGCTTCCTGCCAGAACTTCCTGGGCGGGACCCGGCTCTCCCTTCATCTCCACGATGCAACAGGGTGGGCCCTGGCCAACCTGATGGCCGCACTGCAACTCGGAGTCGAAACCTTTGACGTCACCCTGGGTGGCTTGGGAGGCTGTCCCTTCCTGCCGGGTGCACCCGGCAATCTCGCTGTCCATCGGGTCGTCCGGTTTCTGGACGCCATGGGTATTGCGACGGGCGTGGATCTCGATAAGCTGCAGGGGGGGCTTAAGGCCCTCGAGAGGATGGTGGACCGACGGCTGATCCCGGATCGAGAATGCTAGCACGCTGTGCCTCTCCTCGATCTTGGCTGTTGGCTGTTAGCTGTTAGCTGCTAGCTCCCAACCACCCCCCCAACGGGGTGCACGAAAATGGGGGGAGGTGGGCTAATAGCTAAAGGCTAATAGCCGATGGCAACAAATCGGGCACGGGCACGAAAGGGGGGTGGCGTGGAGGGACACTTAGTGTAAGAAAGAGGCGGTTTTCTTCTCCTCGTAGGCGATCAGGAGTTCGATCTTTTCGTGGACTCTCTTCAGTTTGAGCCAGGCGTCTTCGAGCTGTGCAACATGCTGATCCCTCCGCAGGAACTCGACATAGGCATCCAGGATCAACTCGCTTATCCTGTCGATTCCGTTGAAGCTCAGGCCATACCTGAACCAGCCCGACAGCTCCCTTTCCGGATCCACATCCCTCCAGACAATCCGCGCAGCGAGCGTCAAGCTGTCCGCACCGGCCGGAAGGGGCAGCTCAAATGCGATGGCCGATTCAACCTCTCCGAGGGGCTGTCGGGTTTCCAGGAAACAGCCCGTCTTCGAGACATTCATGACCCGGTAGGGCAGGGAATGATCGACGCTCTGGGCCTGTCTCACGGGAAGCCTTTCGTGCTCTCTTCTTTCCATGTCCCCCCTTCCTTTCTGCACAAGTCGATGAAATGGCGCTCCGCTGCTCGGTCCCAGGAAACTTCTTCAAATATTATGCCATCCCTGGATCCCCCTCGAAAAACGGAAGGGCCTGCTCGGTTTCCCTTGAGTTACAGTGGATTACAGCGGGAGGAGGGATTTCGCAGGGCGCGATTTTCAGGCCCGGAGACCAGAGAATCAGCAAGCGGTGTCTCTCGTTTTTGCCAACATGGGGAATTATTTACCCTGCTAGGGCTTGGCCTTGAGAACCACCAGGGTCATGTCGTCCTGCTGAGCATCCTGGGGATCCTCCCCACCGATGTGCGCCCAGGCGGCCTGAAGGAGGCCTTGAAGGATCTCGGCCGCGGGCTTGTGCCGATCCCTCTTGATGCAGTCTATGAGCCGCTCCATACCAAAAGGCGTACCCTGCCCGCTCTCGGCCTCCACGAGTCCGTCCGTGTAGGCGACCAACAGGTCGCCGGGAGCGAGTTCCCAGCCTTTCTCCTCGAATTCCACATCGGGCAAGAACCCGATGGCCATCCCCTCTGCGTCGAGCAGTTGCGGCTCATCGCTCCCTGCACGGAAGAGTACCGGGGGATTGTGCCCTCCGTTTGCGTAGGCCAACCTTCGACCCTCGGGAGAGTACAGGAAATAAGCCATGGTGATGAAGAGCTCGGAGGATACGAGATCGTTGAACAGGATTCGGTTGACGTCCTGCAAGAGCCGGGAGGGTCGCTTGTTCTGGATCGCTTCGCTCTGGAGGAGGCCCCGGGTAATGGCCATCATGATCCCGGAGCTTATGCTGTGCCCGCTCACGTCGGCCACCACGATTCCCACGTTTCCCTCAGGGTCGGGGAAGAAGTCGAAGTAGTCCCCCCCCACCTTCTTCGCGGGCACACAGTGGCCGGCAAACTCCACGCCCGGGATGTCCGGGGCCTTTCGCGGGAGCAGGTTCCGCTGCACCGTTTCCGCAATCTCCATCTCCTTCTGGATGCGCTCGTTCTCCTTCAGGTCGCGGATCAGGATGCTGCTGTAAATCGAAAGGGCGGCCTCCGAGCTTATGGCCGAGACTAGTTTCAGATCCCCGGCATCGTATGCCCTCTCCCCGGGCTTGTCCGCAAGGTTGATCAGCCCGATGACCTTCTCCTTGACCTTGAGAGGGCTGATCAGCAGCGGAACCGAGAGAAACGAATCGGTCCGATACGCCCCCTTTCCAGGCGATATGTCTTCGGGCAGGTTCGCAAGATCGTCGACGAGCAAGGGCTTCCCCGTACGGAAGACATACCCGCACACCCCTTCCTCGTAATCCGCCTCCAGGTCATCCCCGGTCTCTTCGGGCAGGCCCACGGAGGCCATAACACGCAACCCCTCGCTGTCGGGATCCCAGAGGAGGATGGACGCCTTTTCCGCACCGATCACATTCAGTGCCTTCCGCAGCACAATTTCGCAGATCTCTCTCGTATTGAATACAGATGCCATCTCCTCACTGAGCTCGTAGAGCAGATTCAATTCTTCGTACTTGTTCAAGATCTCGCCGGAGAGGCTGTTGATGTTGTATTCCGTGTTGATTCTGTCGTTGATCCACCCGGCGGCCAGTTGAATGCTCTGCCTGGCCCTCCCTGTGTCGGGCTGATTCTTGAGGCAACTGCGGATCTCGCCCAGACGCCAGTCCCGGAGCCGGATCTCCTGAACGAGACCGTACTCCTCGTGCTCGCGCCTGCGGGCTTCGCACGGACAGGTCCCTGTCTTGCCGTGGTTCCGGTCGGGCAGGGCCGCATCGCAGACGAAGCCGTTTCCGGAGAAGGTCGCCAGGGCCCTGCCTTCCGGCCCATGGAGCACGAAGGGCATCCTCACGAGGGCGGAAAGGGTTTCCAGGAAGCCGGAGACCTCCTCGGATCCGAGGATCTCCTCCAACGACACACCGGGGGAGTTGTCCTGCATCATCGGCCCTTCTCCTTCCCGCTGACGATCCGCTTCCTCAGGCCTTCCAGTCCTTCCCCGCCGTTGCCGTCGACCGTCCCTCGAGGGACCTCCCGGACGAGGCGAAGGCAGTTCCACCGGGAACCTCTCCTCCCGTAAGTGACGGAATCCATGATCCTTCGCATCAGGAAGATGCCGTAGCCCCCTTCTTGGGATTGATGAAGATCAGGTGGACGTACCCCCGTGGGGTCGAAAGGAGCCCCTTCATCCAGAAGGAGAATCTCGATGGAATCACCTGCTCGCGCCAGGCAGACCCCGAGGTTCCCTGGAGAAGAGGCCGGATAGGCATAGCGGATAATATTGGTGCAGGCCTCTATGACGGCAAGCTCGACCAGATACCTCTCTTTGCGACTGTCCCTATAGACCTCTTGATGGGAGAGCCAGTCCTGGACGAACCGGGATATCTCCGTAAGGCTCGTACCCTCGGCCTTGACCCACTCACAGGTCCTTCTTTTCCTTCCCAAGACCGATGCCCCTCATCTTGTCCGCACGATGCCCGGAGGGGACGGGTCTGCCGCCGCCTCGAACTTCCAGCTCATGTCGGCACCGTACACCGTCCACGTGTCGTTCTCGTAGGTCATTCCCTCGGGCACCTCCGGGCCTTCCTTGATGAGCCCCATCAGCTCTTCCCCGTTCTTGACCCACTCCGTACCCTGTACATAGTGCTCGCCTATGTGCGCGGCCAGCGCACTGTTCAAGCTGCACATGAACTCCTGTGCGCCCGATTCCTGGACCTCTCGCTGTATGTTGATGTACCGGGGCACGGCGACAACAGAAAGAATGACCAGAATAAGCAGGATCATCACGAGTTCGATCAGGGTGAATCCTTGGTTCCGCACCATCGACATCTCCTTCCGTTAAGTTCTTGGAACCCCTGTCCGCTTTTTCGCATATCCTATATATCGACAAGTTGGGCCATCTTGTTGACCGCCAAGGCGTCCCCTGCTACTCTTTGGGCGCTGTCTCACCGAAAAAAGGGAACCAGAAGAGCCGGGCATGGAAATCCAGGTTGACGAGCATGGAAAGGTACAGGTTCTCGCGTGCGAGGGGAGGATGGATGCTCAGGTCTCCGGTCTCCTGAAGGACCGGATTCAGGAACTCCTCGACAAGGGGACCACCCAGCTGGTCGTGGACATGGAAGGGCTCGAGTTCCTGGACAGCTCCGGGCTTGGGGCTCTCGTTTCGTGCCTCCGGCGGGTCAAGGAGAAGAAGGGCGAAATCAAGCTGTCTGGGCTTCGGCCAGAGGTCCATTCCATCTTCGAGATCACCCGGGTTTCACGCCTGTTTCATATCTGCGAGACCGTGCCGGACGCTCTCGAGGCCTTCAAGAAGAAAGATTAACTGCAGGGGCCAGGGATCAGGGTTCGGGGTTCAGGGCCCGTCGCCTCCCCACCGCATTACACCACGGCCCTCCGAGGTGAGCGACCCGGCTCTTCATTGCTGTTCACTACTCGATCAGGGCCTCATCGTAGTCGTCCGGGGGCTCGAATCCCAGAAGGCGGAAGACCGTGGCCGCGATGTTGCTCAGGCCCGCCGCCTCCATGTCCGTCCGCAAATTGTACTCCCCTGAGGTACCGGGATCGTAGACGATCAGGGGCACGGGATTGAGCGTGTGGGCCGTCTTTACGATCCGCTCTCCCCCCTTCAGGGTGAACATCTCGTCCGAGTTCCCGTGATCTGCCGTGATGAGGGCAATCCCCCGGGTCCGCTCGACGATCGTGAGGACCCTCTTCAGGCTCATATCGACCGCCTCCACCGCCACGACAGCGGCCTCGAGGTTGCCGGTGTGACCCACCATATCGCCGTTGGCGAAGTTGATCCTGCCGCACCGGTGCGCGCCGGTTTCGAGCAATCGCATCGTCTCGTCCGCGATCTCGGCCGCCTTCATCCACGGGCGCTGATCGAAAGGAACCTTGTCCGAGGGGATCTCCACGTAAAGCTCTCGGGCCTCGTCGATGTACCCACTCCGGTTTCCGTTCCAGAAGTAGGTCACGTGCCCGAACTTCTGGGTCTCGGACAGGGCGAACTGGGTTACGTCGTTTGCCGCAAGGTATTCCCCGAGGGTTCGATCGATCGCCGGGGGGTTGACCAGGTACTTCTTGGGGATCTTCAGGTCCCCGTCATACTCCATCATGCCCGCGTAGAGCACATCGGGGCGGCGCTTCCGGTCAAAGGCCTGGAAATCCTCCTCTTCGAAAGCCCGGGAGATCTCGATGGCCCGGTCCCCCCGGAAATTGAAGAAGATGACGGCGTCTCCGTCCAGGATCGGCCCCACCGGTCGGCCCTCGTCATCCATGACGACGAAAGAGGGCATGTACTGATCCATGATTCCCGGCTCTTTCTCCCGGATCGCGCGCACGGCCTCGGCGGCCGTCCGGAACCGATTCGGGGCCTCTCCCAGGACGTGGGCGTGCCAACCCCTCTCCACCACGGTCCAATCCGCCTCGTAGCGGTCCATGGTGGTGACCATCCGACCCCCGCCGCTGGCCACCCGATAATCACAGCCCTGGTCACGACATAGGCCCGCCAACATTTCCTCCAGGGGTTCGACGTATTCCAGGGCGGATGTGGCCCCCACGTCGCGGCCGTCCATCAAAGGATGGACCCGCAGCCGCTTCACGCCCATCTCCGCCGCCTTCCGAACCATGGCGAACAGATGATCGATGTGACTGTGGACGTTCCCGTCCGAAAGGAGACCGATGAAATGAAGTGTGCCTCCCGCCAGACA
>RCNC010001986.1_pt1 | contig 13703 bp, 18 predicted proteins | sample 2041301 | NCBI WGS metagenome assembly RCNC01 (sample SAMN09708231, study PRJNA481090) | Marine sediment metagenome, whole genome shotgun sequencing project. | biome: marine sediment; feature: ocean; material: sediment; isolation source: Sewage treatment plant 13A marine sediment (STP13A) ... | reverse complement strand
TGGAAGACCTCGCGCGGCATCGCAAACAGGAAATGATCTTCGCAATTCTCAACGCGCATGCGAAGAATGATGAAGACATATACGGCGACGGCGTACTCGAGATTTTGCAGGACGGCTTTGGCTTCCTGCGCTCCTCGGACGGCTCTTATCTTGCCGGTCCTGACGACATTTACGTCAGTCCTAGCCAGATACGACGCTTCAGTTTGCGCACCGGTGACACAGTTGCTGGCCTGATTCGTCCGCCCAAAGAAGGCGAGCGCTACTTTGCGTTGCTGAAAGTCGGACAAATCAACCATGACTCACCTGAGAACGCGCGTAACAAGGTCTTATTTGAAAACCTTACGCCGTTGTTCCCGACCGAGCGTCTGGTACTGGAGCAGGGCAACGGTAGTACCGAAGACCTGACAGCACGCATCATCGACATGGTGGCACCGATTGGTAAAGGCCAACGTGGTCTGATTGTGTCGCCGCCGAAAGCGGGTAAGACGATGCTGCTGCAGAATATCGCTTCAGCTATCTGCGCGAATAATCCAGACGTCGATCTGATGGTGTTGCTCATCGATGAGCGACCAGAGGAAGTGACAGAAATGGAGCGTACGGTGCGCGGTGAGGTTGTTTCATCAACTTTTGATGAGCCCGCTAGCCGTCACGTGCAAGTGGCTGAGATGGTTATTGAGAAAGCCAAGCGCCTCGTTGAGCACAAGCGCGACGTGGTTATCTTGCTGGACTCAATCACTCGTCTCGCACGCGCCTACAACACCGTCGTGCCTTCATCGGGCAAAGTTCTGACCGGTGGTGTGGATGCGAATGCACTGCATCGTCCGAAACGATTCTTTGGTGCAGCGCGAAATATCGAGGAGGGCGGTAGCCTGACGATCCTGGCAACGGCGCTGGTCGACACCGGATCGAAGATGGACGAAGTTATCTACGAAGAGTTCAAAGGCACGGGCAACATGGAGATCCATCTGGATCGCCGCATTGCTGAGAAGCGCACCTTCCCCGCGATTAATATCAATCGTTCTGGTACACGCAAAGAAGAGTTGCTAACGGATCCTGAAGAACTGCAGAAAATGTGGGTACTCCGCAAGGTTCTGCATCCGATGGACGAGCTTGCGGCGGTCGAATTCCTGCTGAGCAAGATGCAGGACACCAAGACCAACGCGAAATTCTTCGAGGCCATGAAACGCTAAAGTGGGAGCGGCTTTAGCCGCGATCTCACGAAAATTATGATCAGGTGTCGGGTCCCCGGCACCTGATCATTGCTTAAATACCCGCCGCGAGCGACTAAGGCCGGTCGCAGTATTCGGATCTATTTAGCACTAATGACGTAGTTCAGTATTTCAACGATCTGTTGCGGCGACTGCGCCCAGGCCATGGCGGCAGCATCGACTTCTTTGAGCGCGTGCACGATGTCATCTGCATGCAGCGTGATGTAGGGCTTGCCCAAGGCTGCGCATTGGCCGGCATCGAATGCGGCATTCCATTGTTTGTATTTGTCACCGAAGCGGACGACGGCAATATCGCAATTCTCAATCAATGTTCGGATGCGAATGCTGTTTACCTTGGCGGACTTGTGGTCGCGCCAGAAACTCTCGCTTTCCGCGCCGAGCACATCGCCCGCAGCATCGCTAGCTTCATGATTGGTGACAGCGGAGGTAAACTCGATGTCCAGATTGTGTGCTTTAGCGCCAGCAATAATTTGATCGCGCCAGTCGGTGTGAATTTCTCCGGACAAGTAAACGGTCCAACTCATGGGTAGTCTCTTTTGATGAATAACTTAAAATTAGTATCTGGCTCACCGGCTTTTTTTGCAACACTCCTTGTACTGCTGGTTCCACTGAGCGCCTGTTCGGATCCCTACGATCCGATGCAAAGGCATGCGTTCGAGCATGAAGGCGTCGAGCGAGAGTATTTCGTACACGTCCCACCGGATGCGCAAGGTGCTTTGCCCGTTGTCCTTGGCCTGCATGGCTATACCAGCACCGCAACGGGCTTTGAGTACGCACACGACCTGAACACACATGCGGACAAGGCTGGCTATATCGTGGTGTATCCGCAGGCGACACATTTTATGGTGGCGGAGGATTCACCAGCGGCTTACCGCGCGACCACCTGGAATTCCTACAGCAAAGACAATCCCGATCGGACTGCTGGACCGCATTGCACGGCGGAGTCTGCGAAATATGCGTGTCCACCGGGTTGTGGGAACTGTCATATGTGTCAATGGGAGCCGTGTACTGACGACGTCGCCTTTATCGACAGGGTGCTGGACGAGGTCCAGGCTGGCTACGCGACGGACAGCAGTCGCTACTATGTTCTGGGCGTAAGCAGCGGCGGCATCATGACAATTCGCATCGCCTGTGACTTATCCGAAAGATTGGCTGCGGCGGCACCGATTATTGCTCTGCAGCCGCCTGGTCATGCCTGTGGTCCGGAATCCGACCTTCCGATCATGTTTCTGATGGGCGCATTGGATGAAACGATTCGTCTGGATGGCACCGCCGGCAAGGATGATGGGTTTTTGTATACCACGTTGAAAGAGTCAGCCAGCATTCATGCACAAGCGATGCAATGCGCGTCTGGCCCAATCGCCTGGCCTAGCGATCTCGCAACCGCCGCGGGCGTTGAGTGTACGGCTTACTCAGACTGTCGAATCGCCGCTCAGGAAGTTGTTAGTTGTGTCGATCCTGCGGGTTCGCACATGTGGCCGAAGCAAGGACCTACAGGTGCTCCTGCTACCTGCGTGTCCCCGCAACAGCTTGGGTCAATGCCGGAAAAGACGATTTGCGGACCAGAGCCAGAAGATAGCCCACATGCTGGGATGGATCTGGTGTGGTCGTTCTTGAGCCGGTATCGTCGTGACTAAATGTGGCCAGCCAGATAGCATGAGCGTATGAGCAAACGAATCGCAAGCAGCAAAGAAGTGTGGGAAAAGGATCGGCGGCACGTCGTACACCCATTCCATAATTTCGTTAACTATGACGAAGTCGGCTCACTGATCATCGGCAAGGGCACTGGTGCCTATCTCGAAGATATCGACGGTAAGGAGTACTTCGACGCCGTCGGTGGCATGTGGTGTACCAATATCGGGCTGGGACGACAGGAAATGGCCGATGCCATCGCCGAGCAGGTTGTAAAGCTTGCCTACGCCAATCCCTTCACCGATATGTCGAACGAGCCGGCCGCCAAACTAGCTGCAAAACTGGCCGAGATTGCCCCAGGCGACCTGAACCACGTTTTCTTCACCTGTGGCGGTTCTACAGCCAATGACGGCGCTTATCGTCTAATCCAGATGTATCAGGCGGCGCGCGGCAAAAAGAGCAAGAAACACATCCTGTGCAGGCACGACGCATATCACGGCACGACCTACCTGGCAGCGTCATTGTCGGGTAAAGCGGGCGACCGCACGCCGGAATTCGATTACATCGAAGACATCATGCACCACCTCACCAGCCCGAATTTCTATCGTGCACCCGAGGGCATGGACGAAGCTCAATTTTGTGATTTTCTGGTCGATGAAATGGAAGCCCTGATCAATGAGATTGGCGCGGACAACATATCGATGTTCTACGCGGAGCCGATTCTGGGCTCTGGTGGCGTTATCGTGCCACCGGAGGGCTATAACCGGCGTACCTGGGAGCTATGTCAGAAGTACGACATTATTTACGTCGCCGACGAAGTGGTAACGGGCTTCGGGCGCCTCGGTCACTGGTTTGTTTCCAAAGAAATGTTTGATGTACAGCCGGATATCATTTGCTGCGCGAAAGGCCTTACCTCGGGCTATTTACCGCTGGGCGCCGCCATATTCTCGGATCGCATTTACGAAGTGTTAAAGAACGACAAGGATCGATGGTTCACGGGCGGATATACCTATTCGGGCCATCCGGTTAGTTGCGCGGCCGCGTTGAAGAATATCGAGATCATGGAACGCGAAAAGATCTTCGAGAACGTTAAAGAAGTGGGCGTGTACTTTGAAGAGCAGTTGCGCACGTTGCTCGATCTGCCAATCGTTGGCGATATTCGCGGTCACCTGTTCATGATGTGTGTCGTTAATGTCATGGATAAGAAATCGAAAAAATTCTTTCCGCCGAGTGTGGATATCGGCAAGCGCATTTCGAATCACTGCGAGGAGTTGGGCGTCATCGTACGGCCAGCTGCTGATCTCAATATCATGTCACCGCCGTTAACGATGACCAAGGATGATGTTGATTTCGTTGTGCCGCGGCTGCGTAAAGCGATTGAAGCAACGATGAAAGATCTTGAGGAAGAGGGAATCCTACCGGTCGACGCGAGTGTCTAGGCGCCACGCGTCCACCCACGTAGTGTCCAGGTAGACCAGATCGAGTTGCTCTAGAAGGCGTTCTTCCATGTCGGGCATATGCGCCACGCCGTAAAAAATGCCTATGCGCCGGTCGCCGGACTCCAAGCGATTCTTGAGGACGTCTATGGCGCGTTGATTACGTGCGCCGATGACCGACGACTGTGAATCGTCGCCCAGAATTTCGCTGGTCTTTTCGAGGTCGGTCATTTCGTAGGCCAACATTGTCTTGAAGGCGTTGTCCGAGTCCGCAGACAGCATCGCAGAAAACAAACTCATGTTTTGCAGACCTATCGGGTCCTTCGCGTATTGATCGAAAGACGCATAGAAAAGTCGCCAGAAGTAGATGTACAAAGACTCGCCGCGTTCGTCCATGCTGTCCGAGAGCTCCGTCGGCGACAAGTCTGCATGCACGAAATTGCTGACGCCGTAGTTAATCTCATCAAGCTGAAAACTCAGCGCCAGCAGGTTTTTCATCGCGACCTGGGTGCTTGAGATAACACTCCGATTCTCGGGGTCTCGATCGCTAATGTCGGTATCTTTCGGCGCAATCAGTTCGTACAACATCGCGTCGTAGGCCTTAAAGCGGCTGTTCAGGTCGTCGTAGTATTCCTTATCGCCGATATGGATCGCACTGACGAGGTCGACCTGAACACCGCGGTCACCAGCACGCGGAACGTAACTCGCTATTGCGAGCTGTAATGCGAGTGGCCGTTCTTGCTCATCCTCGGCGATACGTACAAATTCTGTCTTTTGCTCAGTCTCTTGCGCATGGCTGATAGCTACTGGCAGCAGCGCGAGCGCGAGGCAGATCAATAGCAGATTGTTTCTAATCGCAATCACGAATATCGATCTGCGGCGGCCGACCAACGATTTTCGGATCGGGTTTCCCTACAATCTCGACGTCTTTGTCGGGATAGTCGAGCTCGTTGAGAAAATATCGCATGCAATTAATGCGGGCTCGTTGCTTGTCGTCCGATTTGATCAAGGTCCAGGGGTTAGTGACGGTATTCGTATGCTTGAGCATCGCCTCTCTTGCTGTTGTGTACTCGTCCCACTTTGAGCGTGACGCAATATCGATCGGACTGAGTTTCCATTGCTTGAGTGGATCCGTCTCTCTGGACTTGAAGCGTTTCGCCTGTTCCTCTTGACGGACTGAGAACCAATACTTGATTAATATGGTTCCCGAATTGACCAGCATGCGTTCAAACTCAGGACACTGGCGCATGAACTCCGCAACCTGTTCTTCGTTGCAAAATCCCATGACCCGCTCCACTCCGGCGCGGTTGTACCAGGAGCGGTCAAAAAACACCATTTCTCCGGCCGTTGGCAAATGCTTAACGTAGCGTTGAAAATACCACTGGTGCTTTTCTCGCTCGGATGGTTTCTCGAGCGCGACAACGCGTGCTCCACGCGGATTGAGGTGTTCCATAAATCGTTTGATCGTGCCGCCCTTACCAGCCGCATCTCGACCCTCGAACAAGGCCACGATCCTTTGGCCTGAATCTTTCGCCCATCGTTGTGCTTTCAACAATTCGACCTGCAACTCGGCCTTCTGCTTCTCATAGGCCTTATCTTTCAAATCTTTCTTGTAGGGATAATTGCCGTCGCAAAATTTGTCACTGCTGATGATATTCATTGGTCCAACTATTTGGTGGTAGCATCTGCGCCAACGATAACAAAATTTGGGGAAGGATTATGGAAGCAGTCACCATTGTCACGGTTCTGGCTTTGATGCAGTTTTTCTGGTTTGGAATAGAAGTGGGCATGATGCGTGGAAAGCACCAGTGCAAAGCACCTGCTATCACTGGCGCCCCGGAATTCGAGCGCATGTTCCGTGTGCAGCAAAACACCTTGGAACAGATCGTTATGTTTCTTCCAGCGCTGTGGTTATTCGGTGAACTCGTCAATCCACTGTGGGCGGCTGGCATGGGCGTCGTATATCTGATCGGGCGTGCAATTTACCGCATGGCCTATGTCAAGGATCCGAAAGGCCGGTCTGCAGGCTTCATGTTGACCGCCCTGCCGACATTGGTGATGTTGATCTGGGTGCTGGTGGTCGCGGTTCTAAGACTGATCTAGCCGTCGAACAGTTCTTCGAGAGCGGAGAAAAGGTACGCACTGGTTGCATCAAGCGACGCTCCGTGCGTATTCGCCAAAATGATCACGCCGTCCCCTGTGTCAGGTCGAAAATCAAAGAGCGTGCTGATGCCGGGATCGCCACCACCGTGGCCCCAGACTTTGGGGCCGCCCGGTAGCTCTGTTTGATGCCAGGTTATGCCGTGTCCGCTGAACATCTGCCCGACCGTCTTCTCTTCCAGAACACGATTGCCGTTGAGAGTACCTTTAGCAATCAACATCAACTGGAAATTCGTTAGTTCGGCCACACTTGTACGAAGAAAACCGTCCGCGAAATTCGGATGATCATAGATGCAGTCCGCGTACGGACCTTCGAAATCTGTCGGCGGCTGCTCGCCGTTTAATAAGCCCAGCTCAATGCCACCCCAGTTGGGACTGTCAATTTTTCCATTAGAAACATAGGCATAGGGGATCGCGTGACGACTCTTATCGATGTTAGCCAAAAACCAGGACGTATTCGTCATTCCCAATGGCGCGAATAATTCCTCACGACAGTAGTCGTCAAATGGTCTGCCTGTAATGACCTGGAGCAGATAGGCGAGCACCGCGAACGCAACGTTGTTGTACTCGTATTCTTCGCCAGGAGCCCACGCATGAAAATTCTCCGCGGCATCGTAGTACACACCACCGGGCAGGAAATATCCTTCGATCCAATTCTGCAGCGAGACATTCGATTCACCGCATTGATAGCCGCGTCCGTAGCTGGAGCCATCGGCAATTGACGAATAATGCGACAGCAATTGCGTGACAGTAATAGCCACTTCGGGATGGCCAGGATTGCGAATCGGGAATGGAAGATAGTCGTTGATGTCATCGTCGAGGGAGAGTTCGCCGCGCTCCACACACTGCATGATCACAGTCGTGACGATCGGCTTTGAGACCGAGCCAATGTTCTGCAAGGTGTCCGTAGTCATTGCGACTTGGCGTTGAATGTCCGCCCAACCGTAGGCTTTCGACCACGTCAGTAAGCCACCTTTAACGACACTAACGGCCAGTCCGGGGATATGATTACGCAGCATTTCATCGCGGATAAATTCGTCGACAGCAGCCCTTGGCTGAATCGCACGATCACAACCAACAAGAACAGATGCTGCCGCACCGCCACAGCCAAACAGGAAGTCTCTGCGATTCAGTCCGCTCACATCTGCCTAACTGTGCAAAGGAGGGCGGCTGTCGGACATCAGAACATCGAGGGCCTTCTGTGCTTCAGCAGGCTTCCTGAGGTCACGTGGTTCCAGCATCTCGCAACCGTCGCGAATCATCTCGCTGATGGTAGTCGGGTAGTGTTTACACTCGTCCGGTCGGTCGAAATATATGCGGCAGGCGTATTTGTCTTGATTGGGTAGCTTGCGTAGCCATGGACAGCGCAGCATCTGTTTACCCGTGGTCGGGCTAAACCAGATCTCGCCGCCCTCAACGTACTCAGCGATATCGGGCCGATTGGTTTCCCACCAATCAATTTCGTCAGGCGTGACGGACAGGCCGCCACCGCCGTACAGCGTGCAGCACTTGCCACATTGATTACAGTCTTTCACGAATGCCGCTCACCTAGGTATTCATGGCGCGTGCCAGCTTGCGCTTCGCTGCGTTGAGTTCCTTTTTCTCCGGGTCGTCCAGTTTCTCTGCAGCTCGCATTTCGGCGAGCGCTTCCTCGACGTCTGTTCCGGCTAGCCAGGTAACCACTGTCGCTGCCTGATCGGCATTGTCACTGGTAATTGCCTTCGGCTTACCTTCCAGAATTGAAATGCGGTGCTTGCAGAAATTGCCGTAGGTGCCGGCCGGACAGTTGCAAATCGCGGTAAGGCTGTCGCCATCCTTAATGAAAATTACCTCATAAGGGTCTTTTGACGAGCCCTTCACGAGAAAAGTGAGTTCCTGCATAGCTAGTTCCACGTTCCCTGATTTTGTTGCGGCGGAACGAAGTGCGTGCGCATGTTCTCAATAAACTCGCTCTGTGAAGCAGTCACTTCGCCATCGGCTGAAACGACCTCGACCATTAATTGGAGCATGGAGTCGGCCTGATCCTGAGTGAAGCAGTTCTTGTTCTTGTCAGCAAGTCCCTGGAGCTGGGCGTCGATGACCTGTGGCGCTCCCAGGAGATGAATTGCAGAGCCGACGAGTTCGGAAACGTCTTTGGGGTCTAGCGAAAAGACCGCTTCGAATCGCTTCAGCGCAACACGCTTTTGCTCGGCGCTGACACTGCCATCGAGTTTCGCTGCACCAAGGATCAGTAAAGCGGCAACGTGCAGTGGATCCTCGACTGAGTTAATCGGATCGCCGTGATACTGCCGCGACCATGCGCGCTTGCGCCCCCAGTGAAATGGATTGAATCCGCCAATGTCTATGCCCAGTCGATCGAGCAAATAGAACACCGTAACCAGGGAACCCAGGAAAGCGATCAGTATGTGCATAGGTCATCCTCGGACGAGCAATTAGTCCACGATATGGCGGCTGCTGGCCTCAGGGTCGCAGCCATACTCGTCCTGCCAAGCGTAATTCGGATTCAGGGAGAATGTCTGTGACAAAGATACGGGTTTTGCCAAATAAACGGGATCCTCCAGTGTGTACTCGTACTGCAGCCTGCGACCCTCGTCCAGCAACGTGTAACGCGCCACGAGTTTTTTTTCCACGCTCGATGACACGCCACTGCCTATGCCCCATTGAGCTGCTGCAAACAACGCTGTATCTACTACCAGTGTCTCACCATCGAAGCGCCCGATTGAGTGACCCTGATGGGTCCGTTCAGCGTCCGCTGGGTGCTCGGTGAGGTTCATGTGAACAACTCGCTCGACATCCAGAATCTCATGACGAATTATGATCTTGTTCTCGCGCTCGCGAATTATCTTGTGTCCACCGATACCGGAAAAAACCCAGGGCGCCGTTTTAGCCTCGCAACGAAACCAGGGATTGTCTTCTACGTTCCACGCATCCAATTCGGCCTGACCTCTGGCCGTAAGCGGTAGCCCAACCGCCTGGGTTTGCCCACCCAGCGACACCGCGATTGAGCTTGAGTTGTTGCCACCTCGTTCGGCAAAGCGGCCGCCTTCTACGCGCCAAATACCACTGAAGTCTGCAGAGCGGGCTGTCGATTCGGGCTGCTGTTGCCGACCCCGCCCGCCGCGCGGTTCGGCCCCGGGGCCGCTACCCGGAGCAGAAGTCATCACGCTGCCGTCTGGCATCAGAAAATAGTTGGAGTAATAGAGGTTCTTGCTGCTGTCCTGATCTGGGTTCGCAAAAACGGTTACTTCGTCTCCGACTCTTAGCGTATCGCGCGCCCAGCCCTGACGAGTTAATACAGATACTGAGTTGAGCTCCAGCAATACCTCTTTTGTCTCACCCGCATCGTTGGTCACGGCTAACGTCGCAAACGTGTGCGGATTACGCCAGGAGTATTCGGTAATCACTCCTTCAAATTCGAGCACCGTATCGAGATCGAAGTTACTGCGAGAGTGATGTGCCAGTACTAGTGCTGGCACAATTACTGTGAGTACAACAATACTCGCGACTGAATTCCGTAAGCGAACGCGGTTCATAAGTCTCCCCTCTGCAAGGAGACATCATAAGGCATCACTCGTTTCGAAGCAGAACAGCTTTTGCGCCCAGCGACGATCTTTGTCAGCCTGGCTGTTGTCCCAGTACATTTCTTTCTCGTCCTGCAAGTGACCTTTGGCGACCAGACAATCATGCAAGTCTGTAAAGATCGGTTGGTTCTCCACGGTTGTCCAATTGTTGTCGCAGGAGCTCCAGTAATTAAACAGGCTATTCCAGCGGTAGTAGATTGGACACGACTTCAAGACGTGATCCTCATAGTCTTGCGCTTCACACAATGGACATTTTGGGTCGCGCTTGGGGCCGCTGTCTTCGTCGCAGCCAGCCAATGCCAACAGCAGAACGCACAAAAATCCGACAAGTATTGTTCTGTTTTGCATAATCCCATTCCTTCGAAAGCCTGTAGATCTGCTGCAAAGCATGGGCTTTTGGCCCAGTCGTGACCTGACGGCTGGGGAAGGTTTTCCTGATGAAGGGCTGAGGACTAAGGGACTAAGGGCTTGGCATGGTACTTCTATCGAAGTCGCGTAACTTCTACGCCCGCCGAGACGCTATTGGGCTTGGCGGTAACGGGAAACTGCTTCGACAGTGTCGTTGATTGATAGCCGGCAACTGTATAACTGCCTTCCAGTTCACCAACAAGGGTTGCGGACCCTTGCTGGTACGATAAAAAGTGGTAGTTGATTTCAAACGAATCTGCACCGGGGTTATTGATCATGATCTGGACATTGCACTCGGTATCGGTGCATTCATGGTCTGTGTTTACTGTAGCGCCAGGCTCTGTGCTGGAGCAGGCTGTGAGCAAAGCGAGAGCAGTGATAATAAGTAGCGATTGAATTTTCATTCCTCTGTCTCCTTTTGTGCCTCATATTCAGATCGAATCTGATCGGTGAGCTCGGCGTAATCTTGAAATAATTCAGAAAACGGCTCTTCTTCACCCGCGAAGAAGCCAATCTGTTGCATAGAAATATCGCCGTCTTTCTCCAGCAGTTTGCGCGTAATCCATGCGGGATGAGCCGGGTGCTCAGGCATAGTAAAAGCATAGTAGGTAGACGATGACGGGTCTTCAAAAAAGACAAGCATAGCGCCGGGCACTTCTTCTTTAGTCTCTGCGAATTCGGCCTGAACAATGTCGTAGTACTCCTGCCATTGTTCGGGCGTGACTTTCGACTCTTCATAAGGGTTGTATGTTGCAGCCCAAAGTTGGCTGGCAATCAAGCATGCCACTAGCGTTAGTCGATTGTATTTGGGAAGCGTTGCCACTGTATTCCTAGTTGTTCGTCTCTTGAGTACCAGATGTGAGCCGCTCGCCCTACAAAATTCTCTCTCGGTATAGTTCCAAGATAACGGCTATCTCTGCTGTTGTTTCTATTATCACCCATCACAAAGTATTCACCATCTGGCACCGTTATCTCTGAAAATGACGCGGCAGCGCGAGCGCGGCTATCGCCATAATCCGCGAATGGCTCGATGACTACAACGCCATTTCGAATGAGTTGATTGTTGGCGTGAGCTAATACGTCCCCGGGCACGCCGACGACCCTCTTTATGAAATTTACTCCACCTGTACCCGGCGCTTCAAACACGGCGATCTCGCCGACCCCAATGGCAGTGTCCGAGTAATGCCACGTATCAGCGACGATATAGTCGCCGACGACAAGCGCTGGCGCCATGGATCTTGCCGGAATGCGAAATGCCTCATAGCCTAAGGTGTACGAGCGGAATGACAGCAGTGGATACAGCACGGCCAGAGCAAACGCTGCATATATCAGTGAAGCTCTCCAGTTGCGCGGCTGCGAAGTCTCAGGATCTCGATTGAACTCAATAATGGCCGAGTGCATAGCGCCCCAGAAGACGAATGCCATGATCAGTGCGACGAGAGTGACGTAGCCACCTGGATCAATGACGAGTCGGGTCCAGCTGAAGAGGAGGATTAAGACGATCATCGCGCCACTTACTACGAGGCCAAGGCGAGGCTTGCCGACGATCCAAAATCCCCAGCCAGGAATGATGTAGCTCGCAACGAAGGTTCGGATGGCGGCGCGAAAATTCACGGGATGAAAAGCTCGGAGCTATCGTCGTAGCTGAATTTGCGAAATCATGTGGCTGACAATCAACCATTGTCCGCTGCGTCTCTCGTAAACCCGCAAATGGTTTATGTGACGATCAGGAATCAGCTCGCCGGTGGATGTCTGTTGATTCACACGAACCAATTTACTTCGTACTACCGCGACATCGCTGCTCAAGAAAGTAATATCGTCGAACTCATGCCCTGCAGATTCGCCTGCCATGACGGAGCCGAGGCTGAACAGGAATTCTAGCCCCTTCCGGAGTTCTTCTTTGCTCTGAAATCGATCTCCAAACGCGTTAGTCCAGTCCGCGTCTGCGGCGTAATCATTAACGGCTAACTCGGCGTTCCTGTGGGCCCAACCCTGGTTCCAGGATTCCAGTGTTTCCAGAATAAGCGCCTCATCTACTTCAGAAGCGATTGCGGGCACCGACATCGAAAGAAGAATGATGCTGATGAGACTTGCCAGAAGCCGTTTCGTCATTTTGATCTTGCTCCAAAATTCATGTTATTTACTCTTGATGCGGGCCTTCACAAACATATTTTATCGATCAGATTCCGGCATGTCAGCGTGTTTCTGTTCAGACTCAAATTTCGTCAGGACAACCATTTCGGCATGCAGATCAGATCGAAATCCGTTTAAGAAAGTCTCATTATGGCCCTCAGCGAGCACTGTGCCTTGGTCATCAAGCAATACGGCACCCACGGCATTGGTGCCAAGTTCGGCTGCGGTTGCGGCGAGTTGGCAGACTCGAGTAGACGCGATGTCATCCTCGAAGGATGCAGCGGGTTGATATTGATCAACGAAGTCTTTCCAGGCATGCATTGTTATGTATCTTCAATGCTGGAATATGACTCAAGGCCGCCGAGCTCAGAGCCAACGGCAACAAAATTCCAGCCGAGTTGCAGTGATGCGTCGCGATCCCAGGGACCATCACCGTAGTAAGTGACCGAAGAAAAAGAATCGCCCAACTGAGAAAGTGCAATGCGCATAATTTCTTGTCGGTCTCGAGCGTCGTCCGAGGTTGCGATCGGGAGGTCGAAGTCGCCAAAACCAGCGGTCGCCAATTTCAGGAGAGCTGATGCGCGCCAACCACCAGTGGCGATCGCTACGGCGTGCTCCGCTGAATCGTCAAAGTGCTTGAGATAGTTGCGTGCACCGGGAACCTCCTGAAATGGGCCTTGCTCTGAAATGTGATCGCTCAGGAGTTGCACGAAATGCGACTTGATCGCGGCTTCGGGCTCTATGACTTCATCAATACAATTGTCAGAAAATATCTGCGACAGGATTCCGGAGTCCGACACGTAGTCGTAGTCCGATATGGCTGGCCGGATTTTCGCGTCCGCTATGACTGCGCGAACAGCGCTTTGATAGAGGGCATCGTCGACAGCAGCGGATTGAAGAAGCGTTCCATCAATGTCAAATATTACGGCATGCATAGGTGCTGTCCAAGGCTAAAGTCTTGATGCACTCAGCTTACGGCGCGGTTGTTGTGGCTGCAAGAACATCGACTACTCGTTGTCGCTGCGTACACTGATATCTATATTGCCATCGAGATCAGCGACCAGACTGAAGTTAATTGGTCGGCAACAGACCTGACAATCTTCAATGTAGGTTTGACCTGCTTC
>RCNC010001985.1_pt1 | contig 13708 bp, 12 predicted proteins | sample 2041301 | NCBI WGS metagenome assembly RCNC01 (sample SAMN09708231, study PRJNA481090) | Marine sediment metagenome, whole genome shotgun sequencing project. | biome: marine sediment; feature: ocean; material: sediment; isolation source: Sewage treatment plant 13A marine sediment (STP13A) ... | reverse complement strand
CGCATCCACCAGGACCCGGGTACCTCCGCTGGCCACCAGGATCGAGTTTCCCCGGCTCCCGCTGCCGAGGACGGCTACCTTCACCCTTACGCCCCCCCTCCGCCGCCGGCGCCTGATGTGTTGCGAAGACGACGGGTGTTTTCAAAGGCCCGGGTGAGGACAGCCTCCATTCCCTCATCCAGCTGAACATCTCTCCGCCCCATGGCCCGGGTGGCCACCTCAAGGAACTTGTCGAGACGGAACTCCGTCAGATCCTGGCCCGTGCCCCAGGAGAATGGAGGCACATACGTGGGGGGCATCTTGCCGCCGAAAATGTTGCTTCCGGCCCCCACTACGGTCCCGGTGTTGAGATACGTTCCAATGCCGGTCTTCACGTGATCGCCAAGGAAACAACCCACTTTCATGAGGCCCGTGTCCCGGACTCCATCAGGACCTCCGATCCGTACCGGCCCATAGTTGTTCTTCAGGTCCGAATTGGTAGTGAAAGCGCCTAGGTTCACCCAGCGCCCCAAATAGGCATGGCCCAGGAATCCGTCGTGGGCCTTGTTCGAATAGCCAAGGATGATGCTGGAGTCCACCTCGCCCCGGACCTTACAGACCGGGCCGACGGTGAGTTCCGAAAGGGAGCCACCCAGAAGCGTGGAATCGGCCCCGATGAAAGAAGGGCCTTCCAATCGCGTGTGGGATTTCACCACCACCCCGTTCGAGAGCCGAATGGGTCCGTTTCTCACATCGAACACGGAACCGGGGTCGATTTGGACCTTGGAGCCCAGGGAGAGGAGCCCATCCCCAATAACATGGCACCCGGCCACTTCGTCGGTGGCATACCCGGGGAAAAGTGCCGGCACGTCTTCCCTGAGCTGATCCGAGTTCCTGGCCATGAGATCGAAGGGAGCCGAAAACCATGTCCCGTAGACATCGACGGGCTCGGTACCGGGGATCGGTTCTGGTGCCTCAAAAAGCTCCGGTGACGGCGTTGGAGCCCCTGGAGGCAGAGCCCAGCCCACCACTTTCCCTCGGAGATAGAGGGTCGAAGGACTCGAAGGGAGTTTGGGAGCCTCTCCCGATAGGGCGACCCGGGAATTCTGAAAAACCCGATACCCTTCCTGGCCGATGGAATCGGGGAGCACCGCCGGCGGAGAGCCGACCTCTGAGAATCCCGTGAGGGTCGCCCTGGTGACATGACCCAGGCACCGGAAGGACCAATACGACTCGGATCTCTCCCTGAGGAGCAGGGCACCGAAAAAGAGCTCTCCGACAGGTCGAGTCAGGGTGAAAGGATTCCAGTCCCGAGTGGAAGCGTCGTCGAACAGATAGAGGGCTTGGCTCATTTTGGGTGCCTCGGAAAGGGTCCCTCAGTCAGGGTCCCTCAGCTCGGGAGGAAGATTTTTGAGAAGGGTCTTCAGGTCGGCGGCCCGAGCCCGGTCGGCCACGAGAACGATGTCCCCGCTTCGCACGACAACCATGTCATGGACCCCAAAAAGGACGACCGATCCCTCCTCGGCGAGGACGATGTTTCCCTCGGAGTCCAGGCTCCTGGCATCCCCGAGAAGAACATTGCCCGCCTCGTCCGACAGCTGGGTTCGCCTCAGGGATTCCCACGATCCTACATCGTCCCATTCGAAGGTGGCCCGAAGGCTAGCGACCCTGGAACTTCGTTCGAGTACGGCCTTGTCCACCGAGATCGCCGGAGCCTCCCGGAAGAAGCCTTCCACGTCTCCCTTTTCCAGAAGGGGAAGCAGGTTTCCGAGTTCAGGTGCCACCTCCTGAACCTCCCGGAGAAAGTTGGCGGCACGCCAGAGGAAAATACCGCTGTTCCATAAGAACCCGGCTTCCAGGAAGGTCGACGCCGTTTCAGCATCGGGTTTTTCAACGAATGCCTGGACCTTGAACGCTTCCAGTGCCCCCTTGGAGGGAAGGGGGGGGCCGGGTTGAATGTACCCGTATCCGGTTTCGGGCCTGGAAGGAGGAATCGCCACCGTAAAGAGGGCCTCCGTCGATCCCGCCAGCTCGGCCCCTGATCTGATCAGCTCATAGAACTTCTCCAGGGGTTGGATGGCATGATCGGCGTGGAGGGAGACCACCACCCCGTCCGGGTCCTCCTGGGCAATGGCCCAGGCAGCCCAGACCAGTACGGGTGCGGTCCCCTTCGCCTGGGGCTCCACCATGAAGGCCCGGTCCTCCAACTCGCCCAGGGCGCCCCGGAAGGGTTCCAGAAGGTGCTTACCCGTCAGAATGCGAATCCGGTCGTCCGGCGCCAGGGCCCTCGCCCGGTCCAGGGTGTCACGAATCAAGGGTTGGGGCCCGGCCAGGGGAAGCAGCTGCTTCGGCCTTCGGGGGGTACTGGCCGGCCAGAACCTCGTTCCTGAGCCGCCGGCCAGAATGGTGATCCAGAGGTGTGGGTCAGGGACGCTCGAGGAGTTCGTGGATTCGGGCAAGGAGTTTCTTCGGGCTAAAGGGCTTTGTAAGGAAGTCGTCGGCTCCGATTTTGAAAGCCGCTTCCCGATCGGCGTCCTGACCTTTGGCGGTGAGGATCACAATCGGTAATCCCTCACGTTGGGGTAAACGCCTGGCGAAAGCCAGTACTTCAAGGCCTGTGTACTCCGGCATCATGATATCCAGGAGTGCCAGGTCGTAGTGAGAAGTCCCCTCGAGGTGCGCCATTGCCTCCGCCCCGTCCACGGCTTCGTCCACCTCGAACCCCGCGCCGTCGAGAAAGGTGGCTAGGATCCGGCGGATGTGGGGCTCGTCGTCGGCGACCAGGACTCGTTTTTTGGTGGGATAGATGGGCTCCCGGTCGGGCATGCCAAGTCCTCCTGGTTTTCCTGGGGATTCCGCGGGCGGAACCTATCCGGCGGGGGGTGTAAAGTCAAGAAACAGCGGGTGTTTCCAGGGTTGACACCCACGCCCGTTTTCCGGTAGTGTTTGCGGTCTATCTACCCCCTTTGGTGAACTATGAAATCTACTAATAAAAATACCGATTCGAATCACTCGATTTCCTCGGAGAAAGGCCGGTCTGTCAGGCCAGGCCTGGTGGGAAGGGCTCGGTTGCTCTGGGCGTTTATCCTTCTTCCACTTCTCGCCCCGGTCACCGCCTGCGACGACGATCTCTACAAGGTCAACTGGACGGAGAGGCCTGACACTGCCAACATCTTCTCCATGGCGAGGCCCGAGTTGAACCTCTTGTCTGCATTCGACTTCATTTCCCGGATTCCGGTGAAAATCGAATCTGCCACCGCCACTGGTCATTGGGACATGGTTCTGGACACACAGGACGGGACCCTTGTTCTCCTTCCCCCTGAGGCCATTGGGGTACCGGACTCCAAGGCGCGAATCATCCCTATGGGAGATGTCGCCTTCGAGGACGTGCTGAGGGCTCCGTCGGACACGACCAAATACATTGGGGATGAGCCGGTTCCGGTACAGATCGGGCATGTCTACGTCATCCGCACCCGCCAGCAGTCCGGCGGTTATGGTCAACAGTGTGTCTACTACGGAAAATTCGAACCCCTTGAGCAGGACGTGACTTCCGGAACGCTGACCTTCCTTTTCGATGTCAGCCCCGTGTGTAACTCCAGGAAGCTTTATCCCCCGAAGGACTGAGCCCATGCTCTCACTCCAAGCCCTGAGGCACGATCCGGATACGGCAAAAGCCGCCCTGGCGAAACGAGCGGAAGGCGGGTTCCCCGCCGCCGTCGACCAGGTGTTGTCGGTGGATGAAGAACGCCGGATGGCCATCGCCCAGGTCGAGGAGCTGAAGGCTCGAAGGAACGAGGTTTCCAAAGAGATCGGGGCCATCAAGAGGGATGGTGGTGACGCCGAGGGGCAGATCCTGGAAATGAGGGCCGTTGGGGACAAGATCAGCGTCCTCGACGCCGTGGTTTCCGGCGCCGATGAAAAGATTCGGGAGCTCCTCCTGGGTATCCCCAACCTCCCCTTTTCGGAGGTGCCTCCAGGCGGTGAGGAAGACAACGTTCTCATCAGGACCTGGGGCGAGCCTACTTCGCTTCCCTTCCAGGGCAGGCCCCATTGGGACCTGGGCGAATCCTTGGGCATTCTTGACCTTCCTCGGGGCGCCAAGGTCTCCGGGTCTGGGTTTCCGCTCCTGAGGGGAAAGGGTGCAAGGCTCCAGCGGGGGCTGATCGACTACATGCTCGATCTCCACACCCGGGAGCACGGGTACGAAGAGTTGAGGATTCCCTACCTGGTCACCGAAGAAAGCATGGTGGGGACGGGCCAGTTGCCAAAATTTGCGGACGAATCGTATCTGAGTGATCGGGACGGGCTCTGGCTGGTTCCGACTGCCGAGGTCCCGGTGACCAACTTATACCGGGATGAACTCTTGGCCGAGGCCGAACTGCCCAAGCGATTCACCGCCTATTCTCCTTGTTTCCGTCGGGAGGCCGGGGCCGCCGGGAAGGACACCCGAGGGCTTCTTCGGGTGCACCAGTTCGACAAAGTGGAGTTGGTGCGGTACGAAACGCCGGACCGGAGCAAAGAGGCGTTGGAGGAGTTGACCGGGGAGGCTGAGTCGGTCCTTCAGCGTCTGGGATTGGCCTATCGGGTGGTCCTCCTGGCTGCCGGTGACCTGGGCTTTTCCAGTGCGATGACGTACGATCTGGAGGTATGGGCTCCGGGGGTTGAAAAATGGCTGGAGGTATCCAGTTGCTCGGTGTTCACCGACTACCAGGCCCGTCGTGCGAATCTCCGCTACCGGCCCGAATCCGGTGGAAAGCCCTCGTTCGTCCACACTTTGAACGGATCCGGGTTGGCTCTCCCCCGGCTCATGGTGGCTTTGTTGGAGACGTATCAGGAAGAGGGGGGTGGCGTGGCCCTCCCTGAGCCCCTTCATGCCTATACGGGCTTCTCCCGGTTGGATCCTTGAGGCGCCGAAACTGGACCATTGCTCTGGCGGTTCTTTTTATCGCCCAGCTGGTATGGTACCTCCTCTACACCCAGCACCTGGTCCAGGCACTCAGGACAAACGCCGCGGGCCTTTCGCGGATCTACTCCTTCGTGCAGGAAGAGATCATCAAGCCTGTTCCTGCCTCTCCGGACGAACTCCTCGTCGAGCTACAGGGCATACTCCTCGAATCACAGGTTCCCATCGTTCTTTCCGGGCCGGGAGACACGATCCAAGCGGCAAGGAACCTCCCGTTCGAGGCCGATTTGAGCATTCCCGGGGACCAGGACCGGGTGAGAGATTACATCCGAAAGGCGGACGAGCGGAACCCTCCCATAGGAGATCCTGCAGTCCAGTTGGTTCATTTCGGGGACCCGCCTGAAGTCCGAGGACTCAGGTGGATTCCCTTCTTCCAGGCTGGGGGGCTTCTCCTCACGGCTTTCCTGGGCATTCTCGCCGTCCGGGCCGAGCGAAGGGCGCAATCCGAAAGGGCCTGGACCTCCATGGCCAGGGAGCTGGCCCACCAGTTGGGAACCCCCATCTCCTCTCTACAGGGTTGGCTTGAACTCCTTCGCCTGCCGCTGGGGGACCGGCCGGAAGAGTTGGCCCAGGGAGAGATCGCCGAAGAGATCGGTGCTGATCTGGAGCGCCTGGAGCGGATCAGTCACCGCTTCGAGCTCATCGGAATGGAACCCAAGCTGAAGGAGATCCATCTGGAAGGGATCCTCTCCGAACTCCAGTCCTATATGGAGGCCCGGATTCCTCGCCTCTCTGCCGGAGTGGAGTTGGAGGTAGAGGTGCCCCCGGACCTTCCTTCGGTTCGAGGGAATCGGGTACTTCTGACCTGGGCCCTGGAAAACCTGGTCAAGAACGCCCTGGATGCCCTTGGAGGAAAGGGTGGAACCATTAGAATCCGAGCCCTCGAAAAGCCTCTAAGGGAAGTAATGGTAACGGTTTCGGATACGGGGCCTGGAGTACCTCCTGAAGTGCGGAGTCAGCTCTTTGAACCAGGTGTCACGACCAAAGAGCGGGGTTGGGGAGTGGGATTGGCCCTCTCCCGGAGGATCGTAGAGGGGGTTCACGGGGGTCGAATCGAGCTTGGGGACGAGGGGACCCGGGGAGCGACCTTCCACATTCATCTGCCCCTTTTTGAATCCGAGGCGGAATCCTAAGGTGCCAACCGATTTCAGCAGCACAAAACCCTTTTCTCCATCTGTGGACCCCACCTTAGATCACCTACCCCAACTGAACCCACAGCAGCAGGAGGCCGTGAAGCACTTTCAGGGCCCCCTCCTGGTCCTCGCAGGGGCTGGATCGGGCAAGACCAGGGTCCTCACCGCACGGATCTGTCACCTTATCAGGCATCATGGGGTTCCTCCCTACAGAATTCTCTCCGTGACCTTCACCAATAAGGCCGCGAGTGAGATGAAGGAGCGGATCAGGAAACAGCTGGGAGAGGATCCGTCGGGGCTTTGGGCCGGGACCTTCCATTCCGTCGGCGCAAGGATGCTTCGAAGGTTCGCCTCCCATCTCGGCTGGTCCCAGACGTTCACCATCTACGACCAGGACCAGAGCCTCCGGCAGGTCAAGCGTGCCCAGGAAGAGGCGGGGATCGATCCGAAGCGGTGGAGCCCCAAAGTGTTCCGTTCCCATATCAGCGGAGCGAAGAACCAGCTGGTCTCCCCCCAGAGTTTCCTTGAGGAACATGGGGACAGCTTCGACATTCTTCTCCGGAACGTGGCCCGGGTCTATCCCGTTTACCAGCAGGCCTTGAGAAACCACGACGCCTTCGATTTCGACGACCTGCTCATGAAGCCGGTGGAGTTGTTGGAGTCCAATCCGGAAATCCTGGAGGAATACCGGTCCCGGTTCTCCTTCCTCCTCGTTGACGAGTACCAGGACACCAATCGGGCCCAATTCCGATTCCTGGAGCTTCTGACCGGTGAGGCCGCGAACCTCATGGTGGTCGGGGATGACGACCAGAGCATCTATGGTTGGAGAGGGGCCGACATCCGGAATATCCTGGATTTCGAAGCTGCCTTTCCAAATTCCCGGGTGGTTCGCCTGGAGCAGAACTACCGGTCGACAACCACGATTCTGGAGGCCGCCAATCAGGTCATCCGACACAATGTGGACCGGAAGGGCAAAAACCTTCGCACCGAGAGGGAGGGCGGGGATACGATCTCCGTCACGGAGATGTTGGATGAGACGGACGAGGCCCGTTGGATCGCCGGGGAAATCCAGACGCGCATGTCTCAGGAGTCTCATCGCAATTACCGGGATTTCTCCGTTCTGTACCGAACCAACGCCCAGGCCCGGGCATTGGAAGATGCCTTCCGAGGCCGCAGCCTTCCCTATCAGGTCGTTGGAGGCGTTGGATTCTACGAGCGGAGGGAAATCCAGGACGTTCTGGGCTACCTCAGGCTGATCTCCAACCCGAGGGACGGGGGGGCGTTTGATCGGGTGGTGGGTTACCCCCGGCGGGGAGTTGGCTCCACGAGTGTGGCCCGGCTACGTGAGTGGGCCCAGGAGGCGGGAAACACCCTCCTGGAAGGGGCTTCCATGGCCGGGGACATTCCCACCCTCCCGAAGGGGGGGGTCAAAGGCCTCCTGGGCTTTGCCGACCTCATCCAGCGGTTCTCCGCCCGGGCCTCACAGGTCAAGGTCGGAACTATCCTGGAAGAGCTGGTAGAGGAATTGGACCTTCTCCGCCTCCTTCGGGAGGAAGGACCCGATGGCGATGATCGGGCCGAAAATGTCAAAGAACTGATCGCCGCCGCCCTGGACTTTGATACCGAGCTCCTGGAGGAGGAAGAGCTCCCCAGGGATCGGTTCACAGAACTGGATCTCTTCCTCCAGAGGGTGACGCTTGTGGCCAATGTGGATCTCCATGATCCAGAAGCCGATAGCGTGACCCTCATGACCCTTCACAACGCAAAGGGGCTGGAGTTTCCTGTGGTGTTCATTTCGGGAATGGAGGATGGCCTATTCCCCCTGAGCCGGGCATACGACGATCCAGGGGCTCTGGAGGAGGAACGACGGCTTTTCTACGTGGGGATCACCCGGGCTGAGGACAAACTCTACCTCACCCACGCCCGGCAACGGAGGCGGGCTGGAGAGTACATGTTCGGCCGGTTGTCACCCTTTGTTGAAGCCATCGATGAGGGCCTTCTGGAAGAGGGATTCTCGAGAAAAGTGACGAAGAGCTTCCAAACCGGCTTTGGGACTGGCTTCGGCGCTGGGATGGGTCGGAAGAAGAAACGGGCGCCGGTTGAAGAGAGCTGGGATGAAGCTTCCGTGGACGACGCCGATATGAACCAGGACCTTCCGCGGTTCGTGAAAGGGGAGCGAGTGGCCCACGGAACCTTCGGGTCCGGCATGGTCATGGAGGTCTCGGGGTTTGGCCCGGATCTGAAGGTGACCGTGAAGTTCGATTCGGTGGGGATAAAGAAGTTGTTGGCCCGCTACGCTGACCTGGAGAAGGACTACTTCTGAGTTCCTGAGGTCAGGAGGGCCCTTTTTTCGGCCGTATTAGCCTTCGGCCAGTAAAGTCGGGGACCGGAAGGGAGTGGGAAGAACCGGTCGGCGAGGTCCTCCAGGACTCTTGGATCCTCGCTTCCACCTTCCGCTTTTCCTGCCCGTCTCAATTTTTTGGCAATCCGAAGATTCAAAGCCCCCACCGGATCCAGGGATCGGGCCCTGGAGCTATGGCCGGTCCGAAGGTATTCCACGACAAAATCGAAGGAAGTGGCCATATACATCTCCACCCGGCCCTGGGGGAGGTCGTACCGGGAATGCCTTAGAACCCGATCGAACACCTGTTTCCATCGGTCGTTGTCCTGGACTTTGATCATCCCCCGAAAGATCCGCCGGTTTGTCCGAAAGCTGAACAGGGTTCGGCTGAGGACGGTGTCGAACAGATCGTCGGCCGCGGTGTGGTCGAAGTTCATGACCAGTCTTCGGGCCTTGGCCAGATACTCTTCCCCTACATGGAGATCCATTCGGTGCTCCCAATAGGTGTGCCCGTGAGGTTTTCCGGTCCGGGTGAGGAAGAGTTTCCTGGGTACGTAGGTGTTGTGGGCCAGGGTGTCCGCAGCCAGGTGGCTCAGATATCCGTAGGCCGCTGCAGAGAGGGCCGGATTCGGGGCAGCCTCCAGGATTTCCTCCCCGACGGCCCAGAAGTGGCTGTGTCGCCCCTCCGGGACGTACTTCTTCCCGAAGGAGATATCCGCTGCCACGGATCCATAGAGGAACTCAATTGGGTGGGCGTCGAGAAGGAGGCGGATGGCCGGTGGAAGGAGGTATAGGGAATTCAGAAGGACCTCGCCGAGGGCCACATGGGTGGCAGGTCCCCAAGCCCAGAGGGGTTCTGGTACAATGAGGAGCCAGGCGAAGGCGAACCCGAATGCGGTGAACCAGAATCCTCGCATGGAGGTCAGGCCTCAATCCTCCGAATCATCGACCTCAAACGACGGCGGGAACACGTAGTTTTCTTGGTCGTATTCAGTTGAATCCGGTGGCTCCGGAGGGCTTTCGGTATGCCCGGACCTGGAAGCGCCCCGGCGGTTATCCAGATCGCTGGCCAGACTGCGGGTTCCGGCCCTCACCCCCCTGACTGCCGCTGCCGTATCCAGGGCCAGGTCCTCGGCTTCGTCCTGGAGGACTTCCACCAGGGCCGTGAAGTCCTGGATCCGCTCCTCCATCTTCACCGAGGCCTCTCTCAGGCGGTCATTCAGCCCAGACACGGATGCATTGAGCTTCTGAACGTCCGTCCTCACCGCCATTGTGATGAAATCCACGTTCTCGGCCACGCTCCGGGCCCGGGCCATAACGGGGGCTGAGTCCTTTTCGAGGCGCTGGGCAACGGTACCGACCACCCGGGCCAACTTCCGAAGCTGGAGAAGAACCAGGAGGAGTGCGACCAGGACGCCGAGAACGGCTACGCCCAGGACAATGCTCGAAACAGCTTCGGCGGTGGCCAGAAAACTGGGGGCCGCAACCATTGTCACCGTGTCGGGAAGGGCGTTTTGGGCCATGGGTAGCGAAAGGGCAAGTGTCGTCATCATTGAAGTGTAACCGCCTGCCGTCTCAAGGATCCAGTTCGAGGCCCGATGTGGCGTTACCCGGTTTGGGTATGAGGGGTCTCGGTTACCAACGCCAACGGGCTGTTGAAAGGGCCGCAAGGACGGTGTCTCTGACCTCCGGTTCCAGATACCGGAACGCGAACTCTTTCCCCAACCCCCTTCCATAATAAGCCTCCGGGGCCCCATCCACAGCCCGGATCGTCTTATTTCTCCGTTTATTTCTCCGTGGCTCCTGACGCTCCCGGGGCCGAGGCCTTAGCAAGGGCCGCTTCCATTTTCGGCGAGATCTCCCCCGCCCGTTGAAGAATGTTCAAGGTGAAGAATGGTCCGGCCAGCTCGGAAAGGAGTACTCCCAGGACCACCACTGCGAAGAGGAGGTCCGCCGCGTCCATTCCGTTCAACACCAGTCCTCCGTACGTAAGGACCCCGGAAATGGCCATGGCCAGGGAGATCCCACCCTGAGGGATCAACCCGAGTCCGAACCGCCTGGGCGGCGTCACTTCCAGGGGTAGGACCCGGATCATGGCCAGATTCCCGATGACCTTTCCGCCCCCCCGAAGGATTGCGTAACCCAGGGCAAGGACCGCGATCCAGGGGGTGGAGAAGTCCAACAAAGCTCCGGCAAGCAGAAGGAAAACCACGTAGATGGGCTTTTCCCATTCGTGGAGGACTCGAAAAACCCTCTGGGGATCCGGAGAAAAGTTCGCCACCACCGACCCCATTACCACAGAAACGAAAAGAGGGGAAAGCTGGAGCTGAAGGGCGGCACCGCTGGCGAAGGCTGCGATCCCCAGTAGGAAAAGGACCATCTCTTCGCTCCCGGGCCGAGGCCGGGTGAGCCAGAGGAAGAGGATGCCGCAGATCACACCCAACCCCAGAGCCGCCACGATCCATGTCAGCCGGGAAAGAAGGGGGAGGCCGATGCCCAGATCCCCCGGTGGGAAGAGGGCATAGATGGTCTGGAGGGCTGCGATGCCCACCAAGGCGTCCACGGAGGCCACGAAGAAGAGCAGGTCCCGTACTCTTCCCACTACCCGGTAGTTCGTGGAGATGAGCGCGATTCCAGCCGGGGTGGAGATACAGGCGCTGGCTGCGGCCCCCAGGAGGAGGAGCATGGGGGTCCGTTGGGAGAAGCCGGCACCCGTGAGGACCAGTCCCCCGACCCCCACAAAAAGGAAGAAGACAAGTGCCGCCTGACCAATGGCCAGAAGGTGGAGGGCAATGGGGAAATGGCTGAGGTTTCTCCGGTCCAGCTGGAGTCCGAAAAGGAAGCCGATCCACCCCAGGCCCATGCCAAGCAGGGGAAAGAGTTGACGAAGGGAGTCCTGCGAAAGAAGCCCCAGGACGTGAGGGCCCAGTAGGAACCCGATCAGGAGGAAGTGGGTCCCGGTTCTTAGCACCAACCGGGGGCCCGGAGGTGCCCGGAGAGTGGAGAAGGAAAACCGGGCCCCTATCAGGGCCACCAGGATCAGGATTAGAGGTGGAAGGATAGGATGCATAGGACGGGCTCCTACACGCCTCCCTCATCCTCTCCGAGTTCCGGCGCCAGGCCCACGACTCGGTCGAGGGGGAGGGTGAAAGCGATTCCGGTGGCAGGGGCCGTCAGGTCTCCACAGACCTCCTGGAGAAGAGCCAGAGCAGGCTCGACCTTTTCGTCCTCGATCACGCTGAAGATGGTTCGGTTTTGAGGGCGGGACCTGGAGATCAGAGTCTGGAGGCCCGCAAAGATGGGGATGTCGTGGCTGAGCACCCGGCCCATCCCCTCACTGTTGATGATGGTCGCCCCGGTGATCCCAAGCTCAAGATACCCCGACAGGATCTCGTCCACCTTCTCCGGATCGTTCACCACGGTGATCAGCAGTTGCATGGGTACCGGCATCATGAATGCCTTGAGTCGAGGGTGTGGATGGCCTCCAAAAGGGCCGCCGGGCTCTCGGATTCCCGGACCGAATCCAGTTCATCCGGATGGTGGGCGAGTCGACAGATTCGGGCCAGCAGCTTGATGTGCTCCCCCTCCCGGCCCGAGGGGGAAAGTAGAATGAAAAAGAGATCCACCGGGCCCGACTCCGGAGGACCGAACGGAACCGGTGGGCTGGCGGTGGCCACCATTAGGAGGGGGTTGGAAAGACCCGGAACCGTAGCATGGGGTACGGCTACCCCTTTGCCCAAACATGTCGTGTGGGTTTCCTCCCGAGCCTTTAAGGCCAGGATGACGTCGAAGCCCGGGGGCAGGAGTTCGCCAGCCTCGAAGAGTGCGCCGAAGGCCTCGAGGGCACCTGCAGAGTCATCGGCCTCGAGCCGGTAAAGAACGAGGTCATCACGGAGATAATCGCTGAGCCGCATCGTAGACCTTCGGGGTTTTTTGAGAGGGATGATCCATCGGATTGTAGGGGGACAAAAGAAACAGTGTCAAGGCGTTCCTGGGTCCGGCGCGGATTCTGCGCCCTCAACCTCCAGAGAAGGACCGATTGAACGCTGAGCGCTCCCAAGCAGGAGGTCCCGGTGACGCCGGCAGAAAAAGCTGGATCTCGGTTGCTGGACACCAAGGGGGGCCGGTATGTTCCCGCCGTCCGGAGCCCCGCCCCATGCCCCCGAATCACGGAAAGCCGCACATGCCTCGCTTCGTTGTTGAAGGTGGTCACGCCCTCGAGGGGACCATCCGACCCGCCGGAAACAAGAACGCCGCACTTCCTGCCATCGCAGCGACCCTTCTCACGGAAGAAGAGGTCATTCTGCAGAACGTACCCCGGATAAGGGATGTTGAAACCCTCCTGGAACTCCTGGAATCCCTGGGCGTGCGGGTAGAGTGGAGGGGAGAGAACGAGGTGGGAATTTGTGCGGCTGGGCTAAACAACCCGGCTCCCGATCCCGCTTTGGCTGAGCGAATCAGGGCATCAATCCTTCTGGCGGGGCCCCTCCTGGCCCGATTGGGTTCGGTGAATCTGGCCCCTCCAGGTGGGGACGTGATCGGTCGGCGGAGGCTCGATACCCACTTTCTGGCTTTGGAGGCCCTGGGCGGTAGCCGAAGGGGTGACCCGGGTTTCTCCATGAAGACGGATGGCCTGAAGGGAGCTGGCCTTTTTCTGGATGAGCCATCGGTGACGGGAACGGAAAACGCCGTCATGGCTGCGGCCCTCGCCAGCGGGCGAACGGTGATGCGAAATGCTGCAGCCGAGCCGCACGTTCAGGATCTCTGCAACCTTTTGAACCAGATGGGTGCCCGGATCGGTGGGATCGGTACTCACATCCTGGACATCGAAGGGGTTCCCGAACTCCACGGCACGACCTTCCGTCTCTCTTCCGATCACATCGAGACCGGATCCTTCATCGGGTTGGCGGCCGTGACAGGGAGTGAGATTTCTATCGAGTCAGCCCCGGTGGACCATCTGGACTCGACCCTTCTCGGTTTTCGGCGTCTCGGGGTGGAATGCTCGACCGAAGGAACCACCCTTGTCGTTCATGGGGATCGCCCTCTGGAGATCCAACAGGACGCCTTCGGGCATGTTCCAAAGATCGACGACGGCCCTTGGCCGGCCTTCCCGGCGGATCTCACATCCATTGCCCTGGTTACGGCTACCCAGTGCAGGGGAACCATTCTGATTCACGAAAAGATGTTCGAGTCGAGGATGTATTTCACAGACAAGCTGGTGGGAATGGGAGCCCAGATCATTCTCTGCGACCCCCATCGGGCTGTAGTTGTTGGGCCCTCCCAGCTGCGTGG
>RCNC010001984.1_pt1 | contig 13714 bp, 15 predicted proteins | sample 2041301 | NCBI WGS metagenome assembly RCNC01 (sample SAMN09708231, study PRJNA481090) | Marine sediment metagenome, whole genome shotgun sequencing project. | biome: marine sediment; feature: ocean; material: sediment; isolation source: Sewage treatment plant 13A marine sediment (STP13A) ... | reverse complement strand
TCGGTATACATGCCGGGTCGGCGCCGCACAGGCTCCAACCCGCTAAGGACTTCGATGTCCGCAGCGTCGTAGCGTTTAGCCATTAATCAATTTTCAGAGGTTGCCCAAAAGCACGGCAGATTCTAGCTCGTTAGCCCATGTCATGCACTAATTGGTGACAGTTACCGAAAATGCACCAACATGATGCATTTCTGCCGGTTACAGATTTCGCACCAACTTAGTGCAAATTCGGTAACTGTCACCAACTAGATGAGGTCGGCTTTTAGGGACTCGCATATGTTCTCGGCGATCGGGGATATTTCAGTCTGGTAGTTCGGATGATCAATGCCCGCTGTCAGTGGCGCGCCCGCTTTCAGCGCAGCTGTTTGCTCATCGCTGAGCTCAAAGCGCAGAAAATGCACCGCGGAAGTCTTGGTCTCGTCCGCACGTTCCATATCTTCGTCCGCAATTGCTGTGCTGCGTGCAAGATCGCCCACCTGCATGTAAACGCAGTCTTCAATTCCCACCAGTTGCTTGAGCATTTCGCGGCGCTCGTCTTCATCCGGAAACTCGACCATGAAAGTGGCCTTCCAGTTAGATCCGTCGGGAATTAGCGGATTGTAGGCCTCCAGCTCTTCGCGTATGCCGGCGGCTTCGAAGATCTTCTCTATGCGCAACATCTCCTGGATCTGATACTGCATCGTAAGGCGGTCTTCGAAAATCAGTGCAGCGTTCGTTCCCAACTCAATGCGACGGTTACGTTTGTGGCGCAGCACCTTGTCACGAAAATCATCACGCCCTTCTGCATATTTCTCGAGGCTAAAAAGGTCTTCACGCGTCAGTTTTTGCATGTTGTCAGATACCGTATGCCTGCCGCAGCAGCCCCATCGGGTGCTTGGCGTCGTGTTCTTCGAGCCCTTGCGCGATTTGTTCCGCCGCCATTGGGCAATCACTGATGAAATGCTCGGCAGCGCCCTTTTTAACCTTGTTTACGACCGGGCGCGCGATCTTTTTCGAAATTTCATGGAATTCTTTCTTCACCGCGTAAGTGCCATCGTGACCTGAGCATCGTTCGATCACGTCGACGCTCGTGTCTGGAACCAGTTGCAGAATATCGCGAGTCTTAAGACCGATATTTTGCACACGAAGATGACAAGGGACCTGATAGGAAATCTTGCCCAGAGAGCTTTTAAATTCGGTATCGAGCTTGCCGTCTTTGTGACGCAACATCAGGTATTCGAACGGATCGAACATCGCGTCGCGAACTTTGAGCACCTCGGGGTCGTCCGGGAACATCAACGGCAACTCCTGCTTGAACATTAACGTGCAGGACGGAATCGGCGTAACGATATCCCACCCCTTATCCACCCAGGCGGCGAGCACCGGAATATTGATCTCCTTGGCCTTGGCAACCGCCTCCAGGTCACCAAGCTCCAGCTTGGGCATGCCGCAACAAGCTTCTTTCTCAGCCAATGCGATCGGGATTCCGTTGTGTTCAAACACCGCAACCAAATCCTCATCCATAGACGGAAGATTACGATTGCCGTAGCAGGTTGCATACATGACTACCTTGCCACGCGTATTGTCGGTCGGCTGCGCGGCGTCACCGCTTGCACCTAGCCGTGACTGCAGACGCTTGCGCGCTGTATTTGAGTGGTACTCCGGGATTGGCGCGTCGCGATGCACGCCGAGCGTGCTCTCAAGCAACTTACGTCCGATCTTGCTGCGATTGCTCGCATTCACTGCCTTCACCACGACCGGGATGCCGGCGAGACTGCCTACGGTATCGGTCGCGCTCAACACGCGGTCGCGCATTGATGCGCCCTCTTGCTTGAAGCGCACCGCTTTGGCGCGCAGCATCAGATGCGGAAAGTCGACGTTCCACTCGTGCGGTGGCACGTACGGGCATTTCGACATGTAACACATGTCGCAGAGATAACAGTGGTCGACCACATCCCAATAGGCCTTCTTGGGAACCGTATCCACTTCCATACTTTCTGATTCATCCACTGCGTCGAACAGTGTCGGAAATGAATTGCACAGATTGAAACAACGGCGGCAGCCGTGGCAAATATCGAATACGCGCTCGAGCTCCTCAAAGAGTTGAGGTTCGTCGTAGAAAGCGTCGCTTTGCCAGTCTAGGGCATGGCGAGTGGGAGCCTCCAGGCTCCCCTCGCGATTGCTGGACATCTTAGTCGTCTAAGCTGTCGAGAGCTTTCTGGAAACGATTGGCGTGTGAACGCTCCGCCTTGGCCAGAGTTTCAAACCAGTCAGCGATTTCATCGAATTCTTCTTCCCTGGCGGTCTTTGCCATGCCCGGGTACATATCGGTGTACTCGTGCGTCTCGCCAGCGATAGCAGCGGCCAGATTGTCAGCAGTAGGACCGATCGGCAGACCCGTCGCAGGATCACCGGTCTCTTCGAGGTACTCGAGGTGCCCGTGTGCGTGTCCGGTCTCGCCTTCCGCGGTGGAGCGGAATACAGCAGCTACATCGTTGTAACCTTCGACGTCAGCTTTGGCTGCAAAATACAGATAACGACGATTCGCCTGTGATTCGCCTGCAAATGCGTCTTTCAAATTTCCTTCGGTTTTGCTGTCCTTAAGTGACATTTTTTACCCTCTGCAAATGAGAATGGTGGTTTTCTAGACCCTGTCTAATCGGGGCGAAACCTTATCCGCGTGCACTAAAATTGTCAACTTCACGGATAGGCCAATAATTGCGTAAACTACGGCCATTATGACTATCAAGAAATCTGTAAATCTCGAAAAATCCATCGCCGACCTCGAAACACTGGTCGACGAATTGGAGTCTGGTGATCTTCCGCTCGAAAAAGCGATGAAGAAATTCGAAGCAGGCATCAAGCTAACCCGTCAATGTCAGGCTGCCCTCAAAGAAGCCGAACAAAAAGTCGAGGTTCTCGTGCAATCCGCTGGCGGTGAGGAAGCACTCCAGCCGTTCGACGTTGACGACTGATAACTGGACGGCTAGTCACCCATAAGCGTCATCAACGCGACAACGGTCGACTCAACGCCGGCACGAACTGATGGCTCCGGTGCGATCTTAAACAACGGCGAGTGATGGCTTGCCACCATCGGTCCACCGGCTTCCTCCGCATCAAGGTCTGCCTGTGGCGTGCCGCCGATACCCCAATAGACACTGGTAATCGCAGGGTCAACCGTGAAGTACGGAAAGTCTTCAGCGCCCATGCCTGACTGCGGTTCATCAAACAGCGCGTCTTCGCCCATTTCCCTGGCCCACGCCACCTTCAGGCGCCGCGCTAATGTTACGTCGTTGATCGTCGGCGGAACGCTCTCGTCCGAGATGATGACTTCCGGCAGCATGTCCTCTGGCAGCCCTGCCATACGTCCCACATTGATCGCGATGCGCTCGATGCCCCGTAGCAAAATCTCGCGCGTTTCCATGTTTGTATTGCGAACCGTGAGCTGCAGATGTGCGCGGTCCGAGATGATGTTGTGTTTGGTCCCCGAATGAAAAGAACCAACAGTCACAACACCGGGCGCATGCGGAGAGAGTTCCCGCGAAACCAGCGTCTGTAAAGCGACGACAATCTGGCTGCCAATAACGATCGGGTCTTTGCCGCGGTGCGGGCTCGCACCGTGTGCCCCGATGCCGTGCACAATGATGTCAACCGTATCGGCGCCTGCATAGGCAGGGCCTTCGGGCGCATCAATCTTGCCCGCAGGGCTTCCAGCCCCTACATGAAACGCGAGAGCATATTCAGGTGTGCCAAAACGTTCCCAAATGTTGTCCTCGCGCATCGCGCGAGCACCGATGACGCGTTCTTCGGCAGGCTGCACCACCAGCATTAGCGTGCCGCTCCAATCGTTCTTGCGCGCCACCATCTGTCGCGCCGTGCCGACCAGACTGGTGATATGAACGTCGTGGCCGCAGGCATGCATGACCGGAACCACGCTGCCTGTTATTGGATCTTCCTGCATCGCCACGGATGAGTTCGGCAAGCCCGACTTTTCTTCAACGGGCAAGCCATCCATGTCTGCCCGCATCATTACCAAAGGTCCGCTGCCATTCTCGAGCATCGCAACCAGCCCGGTACCACCGACGCCTTCCGTTACTGTGAATCCGGCGGCACGTAACTCCGCAGCCATACGTTTCGCGGTCTCGAATTCGACCAGGGATAATTCCGGGTTGCGATGAAAGTGATCCCAAAGATCTGCCAGGTACTCGTCATAGTCTTGCTTGACGCTGTCAGCGAGTTCATCCGCCGACGCAGGCGATATACAGATAAGCAATACGCTGAGCAGCGCGATGAATCGAGTTTGCATGAATTGCCCCAACTTCTTCGAATGAGAAAAGAGCGATTGTAACCTAGGTCGCGCCTTGCAGCCGTTTGATCAGCGAGCGCAGGAAAACCTTGTTAAAGCGTAGCTGACACGAAGATGAGACTTGCTCCATCAAGGTCGAGCTAACGCGCAGAATGGTAACCGCGCCATCGGCCTTAATTGACGCCTGGCGTTTTGCGCCACGCACATAACTGGTTTCACCGAAACAGTCGCCGTTGGCCAATGTGCCAATTTTAATTCCGTTGGCCTGAACAATTACGCTACCGGTTACGATGATGTAGAAACGATCATCGATCTCACCTTCGCGAACAATATCTTCGTCGTCCTTATAATCGTGCCAATCCGATGCTCGCAACACCTCCCAGATTTCAGCGTGCGAAAACTCGTGAAAGAAGGTCAAGCTGCGCAGGACATCAAAGTGTTCCTGATTATCAAGGCTGTCGTATTTTTGGCGCAGATCTTTGTAAACCCGCGTTAGTTCAGCGGCCATAGATGCGCCACTGGCGATACGCTTGTCCGGCTCCTTGAGCATCGTGGTTGCGACAACGTTCTCCAGTTCTTCCGGAAGGTCATCACGATAGGTATGGATCGGTGGCGGTGTTGCGTAAACGATTTGATGCAACAACTTGGAAAGATTGTCCGCGCGGAACGGTCGGAAACCGGTTAGCAATTCATACATCACGGCGCCAAGCGAATACAGGTCCGATCGATTGGTAAGTTCTTCCGATTGCACCTGCTCTGGTGACATGTAGCTCGGTGAACCCGCGATACCTTCGATACGAGACACTTCGGAGTCATTAACAATCGCGATGCCGAAGTCGATGATGCGAACATCGTTGTCGATCGTCAGCATGACATTTGATGGTTTGATATCGCGGTGAATCACCCCGCGTCCGTGTGCATAGTGCAACGCTTTCGCACATTTGTAGATGATCTCAACAACATCATCGACACGTAAAAGATTGTCGGGTCGGCAATACGCAGCGAGCGTGCGTGCACCCTGAATGTGTTCTGTTACTACGTAGTACTTGCCGTCTTCCTCGCCCGCGTCAAAGATAGGCATGATGTTCGGATGCTGCAACATACCGACCATGTGGGCTTCATTGAAGAACATCTTACGTGCGACTTTGGCGCGGTCAGCATCGGTGTCTTCCTCGATGTTGTAGACCTTGATGGCCACGTCGCGACGGTAGTACGGATCGTGAGAGAGATAGACGTCGCCGGTACTGCCGCGGCCAATTTTATTGATAATGACGTACTTACCAATTTTTGCTGGCACTTTCTTTACGCTTCCAAGTTCTGTAACCGAGCTTGCCATTTCGTCTCACGTGTCAGGTCATTAGCCACCCATATAAAGCCAGTAAAATCACGGCATACAGAGCAGCAACGAGGTCATCCAGCATAATTCCCAGACCCCCGCGGATACTGTGATCCAGGTCGCGAATCGGCCACGGTTTAACAATATCGAAGAACCGAAACAGTCCGAAAGCCAGTATCCATGCGGTTATCGTCGTCGGGGCGAACAGCAGCACGATATACATGGCCGCTATCTCATCCCAGACGATGCCACCTGGGTCGTGTTGCCCGATGCGGCGCGAACTGTTGTCACATATCCAGATCCCGGCAAGGACCATGACCACCGCGAGCCCTATCTGCACATTCAGGCCCAGATCCAGCGTCAGCCACGCGATGACGATGCCGAGCAAGGTGCCGACCGTTCCTGGCGCCACGGGCGACAAGCCGAGACCCAGTCCAAACGCAAGCAGGTGCACCGGGTCTGTGAGTACGGTTCGCGCAGCTATTTTTGTCGTATCAGTCATTGAAAATGAAGGTAACCGCTGTCTGCATACGGCACAAGCGCGCCGTCCAGACGACAGGTCAACTGGGCACCTGCGACAACGGTACCGATGCGTGTGACACGAGTGTCGGTGACCGGCAATGCGCTGTCGGGCCCGACCGTGAAGCAAAGCTCGTAGTCGTCACCGCCGGCTAACGCGAAGCGACGTTGCGTCTCGACGTCGAACGATTCGCGCAGTTCAAGCGACAGCGGCAAAGCCTCAATATCCAGAACGCCGCCAACGTTGCTGGCCGCCAGCATCTTGCCGAGATCGGCGAACAGTCCATCCGATACGTCAATCGCGGCTGAAGCCGCTCCTACAAGGGCCCGCCCGAAATCGACGCGGGCGTTCGGGCGTAAGAATCGAGCCGACAAGTATGGGTGTGACTCGCCGGACGAAATTAATTCCAGACCGGCAGCCGCGTCGCCTACTGTTCCTGTGACATAAATATGATCGCCAGGTTGAGCCCCCGACCGTTTGATAGCCTTACCGGCATCAATGTCAGCAATTATCTGCACACTGACGACCAGCGTTTTTCCTGTCGTCGTATCGCCACCGACCAAAGCGAGATCAAATTCTCCGGCCGCCGCATGCAAACCTTCCGCGAAACGCGCAATCCAGGTTTCCTCTGCCACCGGCAATGTCAGCGCCAACGTCATCCAGCGAGGTCGCCCGCCCATCGCGGCAACGTCGGACAGATTGACAGCGACAACGCGATAACCAATATCGAAAGGATCTGTCGCGTCCGGAAAGTGAATTCCCTCGACTAGAGTGTCCATTACTGCAATGAGTTCTTTGCCGGGGTCCGGCTGTAAAACGGCGCCATCGTCGCCTATGCCGGTGCTGACTCCGGCCACTTCGCCACCGCGGACGAAGTGCTTCTGGATAAGCTCAAACTCATCCACTGCCTAGTGCTTGTACTTCGGCACTACGCAAAGTCTGCGCAGCAAGATCAAGACATGCATTGATGTACTTGTGGCCGTCAAGTGCGCCAAAGCGCTTTGCGAGATTCACGCCCTCGTTGATAACAACGCGAAACGGAACATCGGGTCGGGTTTGCAACTCGAAGACGCCAATCAGCATGACCCCCATTTCTACAGGATCCAGTTGTTCGAGTGGGCGGTCGATGAGAGGCTCGATTGATTTTTCGAGCTCTTCTTGAGTCGCACAAATTGCTACAAGGGCTTCATCAAAAAATTCCTGATCGACACGTTTGTAAGCAGTTTGCTCGCGGAATTGCAGCAACAGCTCAGCACCGTCATGTCCTGCAATTTGCTTCTGATACAAAGCCTGTAGCAGAAGTTCGCGTGCCCGGGTTCGAGCGCCAGTTGAAGCAGCCTTAGTCATGGTGAGTTCCCAGCGGCGACGCTAGTCGATACGCCGTAGCAGGTTGACCATCTCGATGACGGCAAGCGCGGCTTCTTCGCCCTTGTTCCCCGCTTTCGTTCCGGCACGTTCTACGGCTTGCTCTATCGTGTCTACGGTCAGGACACCGAAGCCGACCGGAACAGCATGTTTCTGCGAGACTGCTGCAATGCCCTTGATGCATTCACCGGCGACATAATCGAAGTGTGGCGTGCCGCCGCGAATGACCGCGCCAAGCGCGATGATGCCGTCGCAGCGGCGAGTGGCAGCCAACTTGTCGACCGCCAGAGGCATTTCAAATGCACCCGGAACACGGATGACTTCGATATCGGCATCAACAGCACCGTGCTGGTGCAGGCAACGTACAGCAGCGCCAAGCAGAGACGCCACGATGAAATCGTTGAACCGCGACGCGACGATGCCAAAATGCGCATCTCGAACCACCAGGTCCCCTTCCGTTACCTTAATCTTGTCCATCAGTCCTCGACGTACTCGGTGATCTCAAGATCGAACCCAGAGATCGCTTGCATTTGCTTGGGTGCTGATAATACACGGATTTTCGACAATCCGAGATCGCGTAGTATTTGTGCGCCAACGCCATAAGTACGAATAACAGCGTCGCCATCACGACGATCCGTAAGCTCGTCCGTGCTTTCACTCAATCCCTCTACGGCATCCATGAAATCTCTCGAGGTTTCCTGTTCGCGCAGCACTACAATCACGCCGACCTTTTCTTTGGCGATACGTTCGATAGCGGACTCCAGCGGCCAGCCGAGCGAACGACTCTGCACGCCGATTACGTCGCCTAATGTGTCCTGCAAATGTACGCGCACCAGCGGATTATCTTCGCTCTCAAGGTCGCCTTTAATAAGAGCTATATGCACAGCACGATTCACGCGGTCGTCGTAACACACCATTTTGAACTCGCCGTGGTCGTTACTTATCAGTTGTTCTGCAATGCGTTCGACATTGCGTTCCTTCTCCAGCCGATATCGAATCAGATCGGCGATGGTGCCAATGCGGATATCATGATCGCGCGCAAACGTTTCCAAATCCGGGCGGCGCGCCATGCTGCCGTCCTCATTCAGAATCTCGACAATAACCGCTGCCGATTCCAGTCCGGCTAAACGTGCAAGATCGCAGCCTGCCTCGGTATGGCCGGCACGCGTGAGCACGCCACCAGGTTGCGCCATCACCGGAAAAATGTGCCCAGGCTGACTTAGGTCTTCGGGTTTGGCCCCGGGCGCTACAGCGACCTGCACTGTGCGCGCGCGGTCATGCGCGGAAATGCCGGTCGTAATACCTTCCGCCGCCTCGATCGACAACGTGAAGTTCGTCCCATGGTGTTGATCGGTTTCGCTGACCATCAGTGGCAGTCGAAGCTGGGCGCAACGTTCGCGCGACAATGTCAGACAAATCAGACCGCGGCCGTAAGTCGCCATGTAGTTAATGTCTTCAGGGCGCACTTTCTCCGCGGCCATTAACAAATCGCCTTCGTTCTCGCGATCTTCATCATCGACCATGATGACCATCTTGCCGGCACGAATGTCGGCAATAATGTCTTCAATATCGCTGAATGAATTCTCCATCGCACTTTCCATCGCAGTGGGGTGCAGCGTCGTGTTCTCAGACATAACCGTGTGCCTTTAGAGTATCCAGAGACAATCCGTCAGGATCTTTTGCCAATAATCGTTCGACGTAACGAGCCAGCATATCGATCTCAATATTGACCGCAGTGCCGACACTGTACTGGCTTATGGTCGTAGTCTCAGCCGTATGCGGGATGATATTCAAGTCAAAGCTGCTTGCAGATACTGCATTGATGGTAAGACTGACCCCATCAATACACACCGACCCTTTCTTGGCGACGTATCGCGCAAACTCTGGCGGAATTTCAATGACCAGACGAATAGAGCGGGCGTCTTTGGTCAAGCCGGTGACCTTGCCCAGACAATCAACATGCCCACTGACCAGGTGTCCACCGAGCCGATCACCGAAGCTCAAGGAAGGCTCCAGATTAGCCTTCGAACCTACAACGAGCTCACCCAGCGAGGTCACGCTCAAGGTTTCGGTTGAGACGTCAGTATCAAAGCCATCCGCCCGCAGCGCCGTCGCGGTCAGGCAGACTCCGTTAACCGCGATGCTCTCGCCAACAGCATAGCTGGCAAACGGCAAGCCATCGGACTGAATCGATAAGCGTACATCGCCACCGACCTTGTCGATCGTCGCGATGGTGCCTTGTGCTTGAATAATGCCTGTGAACATTCGACTCAGTTTTCCGGGACAGCTGTAATGCGTGTGTCATTGCCGACTTGAACAACAGCGGTGATTGTCAGCACCAGACGATCCGCCAGTTCGTGCCATGACGGTGTGCTGAACATACCCATTGTCTCACTACCGAGGATGTGCGGTGCCTGATAAATAACGAATTCGTCAACCAGGTTTCGTTCGACGAGTTGGCCGGCGATGGTTGGACCGGCTTCAACCAGCAGGTCGTTGACGCCACGGGCCGCAAGTTCTTGCAGAACCGACGACAGATTGACGAAACCATCGCGGCCGCCGGCTCTGACGACTTCAGCCCCGGCGTCGGCAAGTCCCTCGGCGCTCGCATCAGTATCGCAAAAAACCAGGGTGTCTCCGGGCAGGGCCAGCATTTTCGCTGCCAATGGCATACGTAGATCACTGTCCAGAACAACGCGCAGCGGTTGCCGATCATATGGGTTGAGCTGCGCTTCGCGCACGGTCAGCGAAGGATCATCGGCAAGCACGGTTCCAATCCCTGTCATGATCGCGCCAGCGCTGGCACGTAATCGCTGCACATCTGCGCGCGCCTCGACACCCGTAATCCACTGGCTTTGTCCATCCGCCATCGCAATGCGCCCATCGAGACTGCAGGCGATCTTCAGTTGTACACGAGGACGTCCGCGCTCGACACGACTCAGAAATCCCGCAATTAACTGCTTTGCATCCTGCCGCATCAGCCCACTGCGCACAGTCACTCCGGCATTTTGCAAACGCTCGATGCCCTTCCCGTCCACTTTCGGATTCGGGTCCTCGTGCGCGACGACAACCTCACTGATACCTGCTTCGATTAACGCGTCGCAACATGGTGGTGTCTTGCCATGGTGCGAACATGGCTCCAGCGTGACATAGGCCGTGGCACCTCTGGCTTTGTCACCCGCATCTGTAATTGCATTGACTTCGGCGTGCGCCTCGCCGGCACGCGCATGCCAGCCTTCGCCCACAATGTTGTCGTCTCTTACGAGTACGCAACCCACCATGGGGTTCGGGTACGCGCCGAATATGCCTTTCTCGGCAAGCAGCAACGACCGTTGCATATATTCACGATCTTTCGCAGAGAACTCAGACATCCTGGCTTATTTATTTTTGCCGAGTAACTCTGGCAAGAGAGACATTTGCTCTCGGCTTGCAGCAGTTTCGGAGATCCGTTGCAGGCGTCTTATTTCTTCCTCGAACTCGGTGACATCCTGAAAACGTCGGTACACAGACGCGAATCGAACATAGGCGATTTCATCGAGTGCTCGCAGCTCTTCCATCACGAGATCTCCGACCAGGCGCGAAGGCACCTCGCGCTCGCCCATCGTTCGCAGGCGATGAATCAGGCGTTCGACCGATTCCTCGAGTTCATCACTTGGAACTGGCCGTTTTTCGAGCGCGCGCGTCATGCTGCTGCGCAACTTGGACTCGTCGAACGGCTGTCTCGAGTTATCGTTCTTGATCAGGCGTGGCATTACCAACTCGGCCGACTCGAAAGTCGTGAATCGTTCGTTGCAGTCGAGACACTGCCGGCGTCTACGAATCTGGCGGCCATCGGCGGCCAGACGCGAGTCGATTACTTTGGTCTCTTCGTGACTACAGAACGGGCAATGCATGGGGAATCGTCACTAGGCGTATACGGGAAAGCGCTTACAAAGCTCAAGCACCTGACCGCGAACACGTGCGTTCGTCTCCTCGTTGTCGAGATCATCCAGTATATCCGCTATCCAGCCGGTAATCTCACGGGTCTCTTCAGCACCAAAGCCGCGCGTCGTAATCGCAGGCGTACCAAGACGCAGGCCGCTGGTTACAAACGGTGACTGCGGATCGTTCGGCACTGCGTTCTTGTTGACCGTGATGTTTGCTCGCCCGAGTGCGGCATCGGCGGCTTTACCCGTGAGGCCCTTGTCGATCAGGCTCACCAGCATCAGATGATTGTCGGTGCCACCGGAAATAATCGGGTAGCCGCGTGCGGCCAGAACCTCGGCCATGATCTTCGCGTTCGCGCAAACCTGTGCCTGATAGTCCTTAAATGAAGGTTCCATCGCTTCCTTGAAGGCGACGGCTTTCGCTGCAATGACGTGCTCCAGCGGCCCGCCTTGCGTCCCTGGAAATACCAGAGAATTAAATCGCTTGGCGAGCTCTGCATTCGCGCGCGCCAATATCAGGCCGCCGCGCGGACCGCGCAGCGTCTTGTGAGTCGTGGTCGTAACCACGTCAGCGACAGAAATTGGATTCGGATAATGGCCAGTCGCGACCAGCCCGGCGACGTGTGCCATATCGACCATCAGGTAAGCACCGACGCTATCGGCGATGTCGCGAAAGCGCTGCCAGTCGACCACACGCGAATACGCGGAGAATCCCGCAATGATCATCTTGGGCTGGTGCTCTTTCGCCAGAGCTTCGACCTGCTCGTAGTCGATCTCACCGGTTTCGGCGACCAGGCCGTATTGCACGGCGTTGTATATCTTGCCCGAGAAGTTAACTTTGGATCCGTGCGTCAGATGCCCACCTTCGGCAAGGCTCATGCCCAGTATGGTGTCACCGGGCTCGCACAGCGCCATGTAGACGGCGGCATTTGCCTGCGATCCCGAGTGCGGTTGCACGTTGGCATAATCTGCGCCGAAGAGTTCCTTGGCGCGCTCAATGGCCAACGTTTCGGATTCGTCGACGTACTCACAACCACCGTAGTAGCGTTTACCCGGATACCCTTCCGCGTACTTGTTCGTAAGCACGGATCCCTGTGCTTCCATCACGCGCGGGCTGGCGTAGTTTTCCGAAGCGATCAGCTCGATGTGTTCTTCCTGACGTCTGGCTTCCTGGGCAATGGCCTTGGCCAGATCGGGGTCGTAAGACGCAAGCGTTGTTGAGGTGTCGAACATTGGGGAAAACTCCACAGCGAGGGGCGGGAAAGGACGCGATATTACTGCTTAGCCGGCCGCAACGAAAGACTGCACGATCCGCGTCCACGCCCGTGCAAGGTTGTGTCTGTTGTAGCCGCCACCACCGGTGCCGACAATGCGCCCCGCGCAGTGTTTGTCCGCAAGGCGGCACAGCGCCGCGGCGGCACTGGCATGCGCTTCTTCGGTATAGCAGAGGGTCGTTATAGGGTCGCCTTCGAGACTGTCGGCGCCGCCCTGAAAGAGGATGAACTCGGGTTTCGCATGCTCCAGATATTGCTCGACGCGCTCCCATTCCCGATAAAAATCGCTATCAACAGCACCCGGTGCGATCGGGATATTGAGCTTGGTACCGCGCGCTCGACCCTTGCCTGTTTCCTCCGCGGCGCCGGTACCCGGATACAGGTAACGACCATCCTCGTGAATATCAGCGAAAATCAGATCCGGGTCATCCTCGAAGCCGTAGAAAACACCGTCACCGTGGTGGGCGTCAATGTCGATGTACGCGATCCGCTGGATGCCGTAGTTCTTGCGCAGGTACTCAACTGCAACGCCGCAATCATTGAAAACGCAGAATCCGGCGGCAGCGTCCCGCGCTGCATGGTGCAATCCAGCGATAGGCACAAACGCGCGTTTGCAGCTGCCCGCCATGACCGCGTCGACCGCGGCCAGGGTCGTGCCGACTACAGCGGATGCGGCATCGAAAATGCCTGGCATTGCTGGTGTATCTCCGTCATCCAGATAGCCGCGGCCTTCGGACGACTTCCTCGACACCAGGTCAATGTAATCGGCGCTATGAAACAGCAACAGGTCGTCGACACTGGCCCGACGTGGCAAGCCAAACTCCACCTTGTCAGCAAGGCCCGACGCGACGAGTTCGTTCTGGAACACATCGTGGCGATCAAAACCGAACGGATGTGGATCGCCGAAACCGTAGCTGGCGAGCTCACTTCCCTTATAGACGAGCACCGAATCGCTCATGCGTGCGACTTCTTGTTGTTGGCTATCGCCGCAGCATACCGGATAATGCG
>RCNC010001983.1_pt1 | contig 13715 bp, 11 predicted proteins | sample 2041301 | NCBI WGS metagenome assembly RCNC01 (sample SAMN09708231, study PRJNA481090) | Marine sediment metagenome, whole genome shotgun sequencing project. | biome: marine sediment; feature: ocean; material: sediment; isolation source: Sewage treatment plant 13A marine sediment (STP13A) ... | reverse complement strand
GTTCTTTCCCACCCAGTAGGAGAGTTCTCTTGGATGGTCGATCTCCCAGAATGCGAGGTCGGCCATCTTTCCTTTGCTGAGGGTCCCCTTCTCCGAAAGGAGCCCGAGGGCCCGAGCCCCTTCAACGGTTGCTCCCCGAAACGCTTCCTCCGGCGTAAGGCCAAAAAGCACACAGGCGAAATTGAGGGCGGTAAGAAGGGAGTTCAGGGGAGAGGATCCAGGGTTCATGTCGGTCGCTACCGCCATGGGCACCCCCGCCTCCCGGAAAGCAGCTACCGGGGGAGGATGATCGTCCTTCAGGAAGTGATAGGCCCCCGGTAGGAGGACGGCGGTCGTTCCACCGGCGGCCATGGCTTTCACTCCAACCAGGGATGTTCGCTCCAGATGATCCGCTGACCGGGCCCCCATCCTTCCGGCCAGCTCCGCTCCCCCCTGATCGGTCAACTGATCGGCATGCAACCTCATCGCCAAACCGGAGGCCTTTCCGGCCTTCAGAATTCCCTCGCACTCGGACGGGGAAAAGGCAATCTGGTCACAGAACACATCCACGGCCTCAGCGAGGCCTTCCCTCGACACAGCCGGGATCATCTCCTGACAGACCAGGTCCACGTAGCCCTGGCGGTTGCTTTCGTATTCCGGAGGCACCACGTGAGCGCCGAGGAAGGTGGTCTGCACATCGGGTGGGTGGAGCCTGCCCAGGGTTTTTCCAGCCCGGAGCATCTTCAGTTCGGAACAGGTGTCGAGACCATAGCCGGATTTGATTTCCAGGGTGGTGACGCCTTCGGAGAAAAGGTTGAGAAGCCTGGGAGCAGCCTTTTCGACCAGAGAGGCTTCGGTAGCCTCCCGAGTGGCCCTCATGGTGGTCTTGATTCCCCCGCCCCGCCTGGCGATCTCCTCGTAGGTGGCTCCCTGGAGGCGGGCTTCGAACTCCCCCGACCGATCTCCTCCAAAAACGATGTGAGTGTGGCAGTCGATCAAGCCCGGTGTCACCCACCCACCGCCGACCTCATGAACTTCCTTGCTCAGCTTCTGGGCCGGCCCCGGGAGCTCTGATTCCCTCCCCACCCATACGATCCGCCCGCCCTTGCATCCGATGGCACCGTCCTGGATTTCGCCGAAGGAACCGGCTTCGGTGGCCATGGTGGCCAGACTACACCCAATCCAGAGCCGGTCCCACATCAGCTCTCGGGTCATATATCACTCTCCTGACAGGCCGACGGGTCCATTTTTCCTTCCCATCTGGCATCAATCTCGCTTTCGCTGCTAAGATAAGTGGGTCTGAGCCAGGCCGCTGCCCCACGGGCGGAACGGAGAGGCTCATGACAAGACGGGTCTACCGGACTTCACCCAACGTGTAACCTATCAGGGAGGATGGAATGCATTTGCGGGTTCCAGCCATTGTATTTCTGGCCACTGCTCTCGCGGCCTGCAGCCAGAGTGAAACCAAAGACGCTCAGGTTTCCACTGAAACGAGCCCACCTCCCGCCGAAGCCCTGGCGGACGCCCCGATGCCATTCGACCTGACGGCCGAGCAGGCTGAAGGAAAGGTCGTCTATGAGACCATGTGTTGGTCTTGTCACGGCTTTGCGGGGAGAGGAGACGGACCGGCTGTTCAGGCAGGGGCCGTTGAGCCTCCAAGGGATTTCACAGCGAGCGCCCTTTCCGGGGCCTCGGTGCGCCAGATCAGAGCTGATTTTCAGGCCGAGGCAGGGGCTCTCGATTCGGGTCATCCCCACATGGCCAATGTTCTCTCCATCATCGACGTGGAGGCCTTCTCCACGGCCATCGAATATCTCGAGGCCCTGACATACCCTCAGGAGATCGCCGGGAGCGCTATCGCTGGGCAGCGGAACTACGTGCTCAGGTGCCAAGGCTGTCACGGAGCCTCGGGCTTGGGAGATGGTCCCGGCGCCGATGTTCTCGATTTGGCTCCGGCCAATTTTACCCAGGATACTCTCCTGGCGGCCAGGAATTTCCAAGCCGCCTTCGAGAAGATTCGTGCTGGTGGTGGTGGGGTCCATGGATCGACCATGCCGGCATGGGGTGTCATGCTGGCGGACGGGGACGTCTGGGACCTGGTGGCCTACATCGGCACTTTCCAGTCCGGCGTCCTTTCTCCCCCACCCGCTGGGGGGGAGTAGCCGGCCAGGATCGAGGGGCCGGGGTGAAGAGACCCTGCTGAAGAAAAAGGGGGGGCGGCCGGAAGGTCGCCCCCCCCTTCCGTTTTGAGGGCCGATCGGAACAAGAGGTAACGGCCAGGGGCTCCACCCCGTCCCCCTAATAGTGACCGAACTGAACGGAGAGAACTTGAAGAGCCTTTCCTCGAGACCAGATCCGGATCCCGGATTGGTGCTGAGAGCTCAGGAGGGAGACCGTGAAGCCCTCAAGACCCTCCTGGAGGAGGTGGGGCCTGCGGTTCGCCAATGGGCCTTCGCTCATACGGGTGACGTGGATGCGGCTTCCGACCTGAGCCAGGAGGTCCTGGTCCTCCTTCTGAGGAAGATCTCGTCATACCGGGGAGATGCCCGGTTCCTTTCCTGGCTTTTCACCGTGACCAGAAACCAGGCTCTCGAAGGACTGCGCAGGCGGGGTAGGCGGGGCAAGAAGATGGATCGTTTCAAGGCTGAGATGGGCGAAGGGGCAAGCGCCGTTAACGATGGGGAGGCAGGGGTGGACCGGAAGCGGTTGGGGGATTTGGTGAGGGCCTTTGTCGCCGACCTGCCTCAAAGGCAACGGGAGGTTTTTCAGATGGCTGAACTTCAGGGCCTCACATCACCAGAAATTGGTGCCATTCTCGAGCTCTCCCCGGTATCGGTCAGGGCGGCGTTGTTGAAGGCTCGTCGGTCCCTCAGAAGGCGGATTCTCGAAGACCATCCTGAGTTCGTAGAGGAGTATCTGGGATGAATAGGGAACGAGCGGATTTGAATTGCACCCAGGCCCGGGAGGCCCTCCTAGAGGCCGACCTCGCCCAGTTGGAAGGCAGGAGCGAGGACGCTCTGGCCGGACATCTGGGAGGCTGTGAGAGCTGTCGTTCCATGGCCCGGATAATACTGGAAGGGGAACGGGGTCTTGGAGAGGCCATGGAGACACTGGTTCCTGCAGCGGATTTGGATGAACTGCTGGAACGGGCCAAGCGTGAGTCGGCCGGGGCCCGGGGGGGCATCCGACGAAAACTCCGATGGTCCGCCCGCGGTGCGGTACCTCTGGCTGCCGCGGCGGCACTGGTGGCCATCTTCCTCGGCCGGGAACCCGTCCTCCCAGGGGACCCGGTGGTCCCCCTGGCCAAAGCCCCTGGTTTGGGGCTTGAAGTTCCGGAAGGTCAGGACGTAGCGGTCCTGGCAACCAATAATCCTGATATTACCGTCCTTTGGTTCTTTTAAGTGGAGATGAACCCATGAAGACTTTCCCTTTCCTCCTGGCCCTCTTGGGAATGACCCTGGTCCTGGGGTCCTGCGACGGGTTCGGAGGCCCCAAGCTCGACGTCCAGACCTTTAATCTCGACAATCGGGCCGGTTACGAGGCCGCCGACCTGATAGCGCCCTATGTCTTCTCCGATCGTGAGGAGAACCCGGGTACCATGAGTGCCACGGCGGACGCTATCACCGTGCGTGAAACCAAGGACAACCTCGACAAGATCCAAAGAGTCCTGGAAGATTTCGACCAACCCATTCCGGGGGTTCGGTTGTATTTCCAGCTCATTGAAGCTGACTCCTTCCAGGAGGAGGATCCGGCCATCGCCGAGGTGGTGGAAGAGTTGAGGGATCTTTTCCGGTACGAGGGATATCGTCTCCTTGGTGAGGCTGTTGTCCCTGTAGCCGGCGGGACTCAGGGGCACCAGAGCTTTTCCCAGGGATTCCTCGGCGTCGAGAACCCCATCAAGGTAGAAGCGTCGGTCCAGGTCCTCCGGACCGGGAGTATTCGGTTGGATCCCGTCGAGCTCTCGGATACATGGAACCAGCTCATGGCCACTTCCGTAAACATCTCTCCCGGCCAAACCATCGTTCTCGGAGGAGCTCAGGCGAGGACTCAGCTGGTGAACGGAAGCCCCACTGGCCGTACGGTCCTCATCCTCACGGTCCGAGCAGAAGCGGAATGATCCCATTATTCCCATGGTTTCCCAACTCCTGGGCTCAGGTCATGGTTTTGGAGTCTGGTGGGTTCCCGGACCGTTCATTAGGTTTGGGCTACCCGCAAACAAAATTGATCGAATGAGCCCCTTGGGCTGGAGAAAGCAATGCAGGAATCTCCAACCGGATCCTGGCCGGAAGTGGAGCGTCGAAGGCTCCCGATCCGTAGAACCATCCCCGAGCGTAGGGGGGGGGCGGACCGAAGGGCTGGAGAAGAGCGGCGGTTCACGGATCGACGCCGGCCTCGGCCGACCTCCGGAGTCCTGGATCCCCTCCCCGATCGTAGGGATGAAGCGCCCCGTCGGAGTCTGCTAGCGCGAAGGGGATCCCTCAGGAGGTCCGGATTGGATCGACGCCTGCAACCTCTGTTTGCATAAAAGGTCATTGGAATCAAAAAAAGCCCGGGCCGAATCGAGGCCCGGGCTTTGTCTTTTGTCCTGCACGCTAATTGTCCTGCAAGCTAAGTGGAGGCAGGGACTCCCTTGTGCCCGTAGCACAGAATGCCGCTGTTCCCTTCTTTCCGGATCAACCGGAATTCCAGGTCGAGTTCCATCCCTGGCAGAACCGTCGACGGGTCACAATCCACGACCTGGGTCATGAATCGGGCACCCTCAGGCGTTTCAATCACTGCCATGGCGTACGGAGCTTCATTCAGGAAATCATCGGGCGGAACGTGAATCACCGTTGAGGTGATCACTTTACCCTTGGGCGTAAGGTTGATCTTCTCCAACTCCTGCCCCCGGCACTGGGGACAGACCATCCGGGTGGGGTATAACACACGGCCGCATCCGGAACACACACCCGCCTCCAGGCGATAGCGAGCCGGGATCTCACGATGATAGCGTGGGCTCGGCATGTTCAGACTCCCTGGAAGATGTGAACGACGGAGCTCGCACCTGAGCCCCCCATATTTTGAGCCAAACCAATGTTGGCCCCCTCGACCTGAACCTCGCCGCTCTCCCCTCGGAGTTGCTCGATGACGGTAACGGCCTGTGCGATCCCGGTAGCTCCGACGGGATGGCCTTTCGATTTGAGGCCCCCGCTCACATTAACCGGAATCCTACCGCCCAGATCCGTCGTGCCCTCCCGGGCGGCGTCTTTTCCTTTCCCTCGCTCCACAAACCCGAGGGCTTCGTAGCAACAGATCTCCGCGATGGCAAAGCAATCATGGACCTCAGCCACATCGATGTCCGAGGCTGAAATCCCCGCCATTTCGTAGGCCTTTTGGCCCGAAAGCTCCACCACGTCCAGGTCGGCCGGATCGGCCCGATTGGCCAGGGACAGGCTGGATGTGGCTGCTCCGATCCCGAGAATTTTCACCGGTTTGTCCGTGAACTCGGAGGCTCTTTCCAGCGGGCACAGAATGACTGCGGCTCCACCATCAGTAACCGGCGAGCAGTGGAGCAGCCTGAGAGGCTCCGCAACCATGCTGGACGTCATGATGTCCTCCAGAGACATCAACCTCCGGAATTGGGCGTGGGGGTTCTTGGCCCCGTTTCGGTGGGCTTTCACACTGACCCAGGAGAGATCTTCCTCGGTGGTCCCGTATTTCTCCATATGGGCCCGAGCGATCATGGCGTACAAACCCGGGAACGTGACACCGTAGTAGACCTCTTCCTCCTGGTCGGAGGCCGTAGCCAAAACTCCGGTGACGTCGGCTCCGTCGTTCATCTTTTCGACACCGGAGGCCATGACCAGATCGCTGGCTCCAGATGCCACTTCAAAATAAGCGGACCGGAGAGCCATCCCCCCGGAAGCGCAGGCCGATTCGACCCTGGTTGCCGGGACACCCGCCACTCCGAGTTGATCCGCCATCAGGGGGCCTAGATGTTCCTGTCCCACGAACTGACCCCCGGACATGTTTCCTACATACATGGAGTCGATGGTGTCCACCCCGGCGCTTTTCATAGCCTTGAGGGCGGAATCCACGAACAAGTCTCGAAGGCTCAAATCCCAAAGCTCTCCGAACTTGGTCATCCCCGCTCCAATGACTGCCACCTCTCGCATCCGTTCCTCCTGCCGAAATCTCTCGGCGCTCGAAGGACCGATTCCAGCCTAAAGGCGGGGTCCGGTCAGTCGTTGACGATGATTTTCTCGCGAAGCTTCGCGTATTCCCCGTAAGTCAGGTACTTCGTCGGATTGTTCAACATGGTCCGGACCTTGGGAGCCATGTCCTGGCGTCCAGGAAGAAGGTCCGTGGCCCTCAGGATAAACGAGTCGCTTCCCGCCCCGCTTCCGAAGGATGTGATAAGAATCAGGTCATCCGGATCGGCTACATCCAGGACTGCAGCCAGTCCTGTGGGAGATGATCCGGAGTAGGTGTTCCCCATGAGGTTGACGATCCATCCCTCTTCCATCTGCTCCTGGGTGAACCCCATCCGTTTTCCTGCAGAGAGGGGGAACTTCCCGTTGGGCATGTGGAGGACGACGTACTTGAAGTCGGCCGGTTTATGCCCTGAGAGGTCGAGGATGCCCTTGGTAGCCGACATGACGTGATGGAAATAGGCTGGCTCACCGGTAAACCGACCCCCATGGCGGGGGTAGAACTCCCCTTCCCTTCGCCAGAAGTCCGGCGTGTCCGTGGTGTAGCTGTAGGTATAGAGTACATCGGCAAGGAGGTTGTCCTTCCCGAAGATGTAGGCAGCTCCACCTGCTGAGGCCGAGAACTCCAGGGCGTCGTTGGCGGCCCCTTGGGAGGTATCGGCGCCGATTCCCATGGCGTATTCCACTCGACCGGCCTCCACCATGGCCAGAGCCACGGACATGGACTCGGTCCCGGCCTTACAGGCGAACTCGAAGTCGGCCACATGGATCTCCGGACCCAGCCCCAAGGCCTCCAGTACCACAGTGCCGGAGGGCTTCACGGCATAGGGGTGAGACTCGGAGCCGATGTAGAGAGCTCCCACCTTCTGAGGATCGATCCCAGCCCGGGCAAGGGCTCCTCGCCCGGCCGCCACCGAAATGGTGATGGTGTCCTCGTCGAGCCCGGGAACCGACTTCTCTTTCAGAAGGAGTCCCCTCTGGATGGCAACCGGGTCCTTTCCCCACTGATGAGCGATCTCTTCGCTCTTGATTCTGTTCCGAGGAATAAAGGCCCCGTACCCCACGATTCCTGGCATACACGCCTCCTGGCGCCTGGTGCGGTTTACGAATAATCCCACCTCCCGGTACACATATCAGCCTAACCGGGGTCCCTTAGAAGGACTTCTGGAATACTGCGGGGTTTTCCCGTCTCGCGACAGGGGCGGCCCCTGAGAAAGCGGGTAAAACCGGCTAATTCTCCTCAATTCCATCCACATGCTTCCTGCTCCTTGCAGACACGCCGGCAACCCTTCATTTTTCGGTGCTTTTCGGGGACCGGTATCCATTCCGAAGGTCCCCGTTTTCCATTCTCTGCTGGCAGGAGCCAACAATGCGGGCAGCCGTCGAAAAACTCTGGCCGGAGCTCGAGTGGATCTCCGACCCCGAACTCAAAGAGCAGACCACCCGGACATGGGAAGTGGCCCTGGAACGAAGCCCCCTCGATCCGGACGATCTGAACAAGATTCCCTTTACCCTCCTGATCCCTGATTGCCCCGCCACCTTCATGGAGCATAAGCGGTGTGTTGTGCACATCGCGAAACGAAGCGCGGAAGCCATGGACGAATTCCTTGGACGGGGCCTTCCCATCCATATGGACACGGTCATCGCCGGTGCAATCCTCGCGGATGTGGGAAAGGTCCTGGAATACGAGGAAGTGGATGGCGTTGCGGTTCAGAGTGCCAGGGGGAAAGCCCTCCGACACCCCTTCACCGGAGTGGCGGTCGCGATGGAGTGCGGGGTCCCGGATGCAGTTACCCATATCATCGCCACCCATGCCGCCGAGGGGAATCTGGTAACCCGCTCCACCGAGGCATGGATCGTTCATCACGCAGACTTCATGAGTTACGAACCATTCAAGACCCTGGGTAAGTGACGACCAACCTCCAGAAGGCCATGGGCCGAGGTTATTTCGAATGAGCCAGACCGTTGTTGAGAAGATCGCTCAGACCCACATGGTGGAGGGTCCGAGCCGACCCCTCCGGACCGGGGACGTCATTAGCCTGAAGCCCCGGCACATCCTCACCCATGACAACACAGCAGCCGTAATGGAGAAGTTCAAAGCCATTGGGGCGTCCGGTTTATATGATCCATCCCAGCCCGTGTTCGCCATGGATCATGACATTCAGAACAAGTCTGAGACAAACCTATCCAAGTACCGCGACATCAAGGCTTTCGCCGACTTGCACGGAGTCGACTACTATCCCCCGGAGACGGGGATCGGCCATCAGGTCATGGTCTCCATGGGTTATGTCCTCCCTGGGTTTTTGGTGGTTGCCTCCGATTCCCACGCCAACATGTATGGAGCCCTTGGCGCCCTCGGCACCCCTGTAGTTCGAACGGATGCAGCCGGTGTATGGGCAACGGGGGAATTCTGGTGGCAGATTCCCCGGACGGTTGAAGTCGTTCTGGAGGGGGCTCTTTCGAAAGGGGCCACGGGGAAGGACGTCATCATCACCCTATGCGGGCTCTACAACCAGGGTGAGGTGCTGAACGCCGTCCTGGAGTTCACGGGGCCAGGGGTGGCCAGTCTGAGCATGGATTCCCGGTTCTCCATCAGCAACATGACCACCGAATGGGGTGCCCTGGCGGGATGGTTCCCAGCCGACGCTGTCACAGTGGACTATCTCCGCCAAAGGAAGGCCCGCCTGGATGGACTGGGGATCGACCGTTTCTCGGAAGAAGACCTCCGGGGTTGGGAATCTTCGACGCTGTCGGCCGATCCCGGGGCAAAGTATGCCGCCCGGATCCGCCTCGACCTCTCCCAGGTCAGTCCTCATATCGCCGGGCCCGATTCGGTGCAGGTCATGCGGTCCCTGGCTGACGTGGAAGAGGAAGGCCTACCGATCCACAAAGCTTATCTGGTTTCCTGTGTGAATTCCCGGCTAGACGACCTGGAGGCAGCGGCTGATGTAATCCGGGGCAAAAAGGTCGCGGAGGGGGTCGAGCTCTATGTGGCAGCCGCAAGCGCGGAGATTCAGTCATCTGCCCAGGAGTCAGGGGCCTGGGGCGCCCTTGTGGACGCCGGAGCGAACGTCCTTCCACCGGGGTGCGGGCCCTGCATCGGATTGGGAACCGGGCTCCTGGAGGATGGAGAGGTGGGGATCAGCGCTACCAATCGAAACTTCAAAGGAAGAATGGGCTCCCGGGATGCACAGGCCTACCTGGCAAGCCCGGAGGTAGTCGTCGCTTCCGCCGTTGCGGGCAGGGTTGTTGGCCCTGACGTGCTCGAGGGCGGTTCCTCCCCCTCGGTGGACCGGCCCCAGCGGGACCATGTGGAGTTCGAGGCCGCGGCCCGGGGGGACGAAGTGGTGGAGATTCTCGACGGCTTCCCGGAAGCCCTCTCAGGCCGCATAGTCTTTACCCCGGCCGACAACCTCAATACCGACGGGATCTATTCGAAGGACTACACCTATCGTGAGGGCATGACCCGGGAGGAAATGGCCCGGGTCGTCATGGAGAACTACGACCCTGCTTTCGCCGAAAACGTGCAGGCCGGGGACATCCTCGTTGGAGGATGGAACTTCGGCACCGGCTCCAGCCGGGAGCAGGCGGCGACAGCACTGCAGGCCCGGGGCATATCCCTGGTTCTTGCCGGAAGCTTCTCCCAGACGTACCTCCGGAACGCCTATAACAATGGGTTTATTTGTATCGAGTGTCCTGCCATGATCACGATGTTGAAGGATGAGTTCGGCCCCGAGATCGAAGGGGGTGTCCTGACCCACATTCCAGGGGATATCCTGGAGGTGGACTTTTCCCGGGGGACGATCAACTTCCGGGATGAGACCTTCCGCTTCCCCCCCCTGGGATCGGTTCCCCAGGGACTGGTGGTGGCTGGAGGAAGTGAAAATCTGATTCGCAGGAAGTTGGGCCTTGAGAGCTAGCCGATAACCCTTTCATCAGCACTTTTGGAGTGAAGCCTACGATGGCACGCCTTACAGTGGTCACCATGCCCGGAGACGGGATCGGGAAAGTTTGTCTGGAGGAATCCCTCCGGGTCCTGGACGCAGTGGGTTTTGAGGCCGACTACGTTCACGCCGACATCGGCTGGGAATTCTGGGTCAATGAAGGGAACCCCCTTCCCCAACGCACCATCGACCTTCTCAGGGAGCATGGACTGGGTCTTTTCGGAGCCATCACGTCCAAGCCCAAGTGGGAGGCCGACGTCGAGTTAAGCCCGGAGCTCAGGGACAAGGGCCTTGTGTATTTCAGCCCCATCGTGGGCCTCAGGCAGGTTTTTAACCTCGATGTCTGCATCCGCCCCTGCATCTCCTTCGCCGGCAATCCCCTCAACTTCATCCGTCGGACAGCTGATGGAGGGTTCGAGGAGCCGCCCGTCAACGTGGCCGTGTTCCGCCAGAACACCGAAGGCCTCTACGCCGGCCTGGAATGGACTGATCCGCCGCAAAATGTCTACGATGCCCTGTCCACCCACCCGAAGTTCAAGAACTGGGAGTCCTACGATAAGGCCGACTTGGCAATCTCGACCCGCGTATTCAGCCGGCCCGCGACCCGCCGCATCATGAAGGCCGCCTTCGAATATGCCGAGAAACACGGGTACAAGTCCGTCACCGTCTGCGAAAAGCCCAATGTCCTTCGGGAAACTTCGGGGATGATGGAAATGGTGGCCCAGGAAGTCCAAAAGGAACATCCGAGCATCGAGCATTGGTCGACCAACATCGACGCCCAGATGATGTGGCTCACCAAGAACCCCGAGAACTATGGGGTCGTCGTGGCCGGAAATATGTTCGGTGACATCGTCTCAGACGCCTTCGCCGGCTTGGTGGGTGGTTTGGGGTTTGCTTGCTCGGCGAATATCGGGGACGAGGTGGCAGTGTTCGAGCCGACCCACGGATCAGCGCCGAAGTACGAGGAACTGGACCCACCCATCGTGAACCCCATCGCTATGATCCTTTCGGCGGTCATGATGCTCGATCACGTGGGCGAATTCGACAAAGCTCAGCGGATCAGGGATGCTGTAGCCACTGTGGTGACGGAGGGGAAGGTCCGGACCTACGACATGAAGAAGATGCCGGGCAGTGGAGAAGCGATTGGACGGGGCGCCGCAACGACGTTTCAGGTTACGGACGCCATCATCGAGAAGCTCGGATAGGGAGTGACCCATGGCGGGCCAGTCAGGAGTGGGGGAGGCCGGGCGTCGGGGTGCCGCCGTCCGGTCCGACTGCTGGGTATCGGTTGAGTTTTCCGGGACCGGCGGGATCGATCTGGATCTGAACTCCAAAGTTCAAAGCCTTTTCGGGGAGGCGATCCGGGAGGACGTCCTGAAGACCCTTCAGGAGTTGGGGGTCGAGGATGTGCGGGTCAAGCTGGAAGACCAGGGGAGCCTTCCCTGGGTGATCCAGGCTCGCCTTGAAGCTGCGGTCAGGAGGGCCGGACAAGACCTGTCCGGCGATGCGAGGCCCGAGTTTCGAGCCAGGCCCCGGCCTGACGGCACGGAGAAGGATAGGGTCCGAAGGTCCAGGCTCTACCTGCCCGGCAACGAGCCCAAATTCGCCGTCAACGCGGGTCTTCATGGTCCGGACGGGGTAATCCTCGATCTGGAAGACTCGGTCCACCCCGACGAAAAGGATGCGGCCCGGGTGATGGTGAGGAATGCCCTCCGCTGCGTCGATTTCGGCGATGCGGAGCGGATGGTGCGCATCAACCAGGGGGAGCTCGGTTTGGCGGACCTGGAGATGGTTGTGCCAGAGTGCCCGGAGATGATCCTCCTCCCGAAGGTGGAAACCTCGGGCCAGGTTAAACAGGTTCAGGCGAAGATCGACGAAATCCAGAAGGAGCTGGGTTTGAGCCAGCCCGTGTGGCTCATGCCCATTCTGGAATCGGCCCAGGGCGTGGAGAACGCGGTTCACATTGCTCTGGCCTCCCCTTTCGTGGCAGCTCTGACTATCGGGCTCGAGGACTACACGGCAGACCTGGGCGTTGTGAAGACGGCGGAGGGAACCGAAACCCTCTGGGCTCGGAGCCGCATGGTCAACGCGGCCCGGGCCGCCGGGGTCCAGGCCATCGATTCGGTATACGGAGACGTAGCCGACGAAGCAGGTCTATTGGCCTGGGGCCAACGTTCCAGGGGTATGGGCTTCCAGGGCATGGGCTGTATCCATCCCCGACAAATCAGAATCATCCACAAGGCCTTTGCCCCCAGTGAGCAGGAGTTGGCCAGGGCCATCCGCATCGTGGAGGCTTTTGAAGAGGCCGAGAAGGCGGGGCTGGGCGTCGTGAGTCTCGGCACGAAGATGATCGATCGCCCCGTGGTCCTTCGGGCCAGGAAGCTGGTGGAGGAGGCCGATGCGGCAGGCCTCATCTCCCAAGAAGAAGAGGAAGAAGGGGTGACGGAATGAGCCAGTTCGAGTTTGTGCAGAATGCTGCCGGCCGGACAGTCCCGACAGTGGTGAACGGCAAGGCTCAAGTGCCCTACCAGGGGGTTGGAGCCTTCACTCCCGATCAGGCCAAGGCGGCGCCACCGATCCGATCCTGCAGGAGCTATCCGGGAGATGGAGACAAAAGGCTTCCAGATCTTCGAACGGCCCTTGAACGGTGCGGTATTCGGGATGGAATGACCATTTCTTCCCATCACCACCTTCGAAATGGTGACCGGGTTGCCCTGGAAGCTCTACGGGTAGCAGGAGAGATGGGGGTCAAGAACCTCACCTGGCTTCCGTCGGCTTCCTTCCCCTGCCATGAGCCGGTCATCGAACTCATGGATCAGGGCGTGGTGCACCATATCGAGGGCAGCATGAATGGTCCCCTCGGTCGGTACACCAGCGAGGGGAAAATGGAGGGATTGGGTGTGCTTCGATCCCACGGCGGAAGATGGCAGGCCATTCAGGACCGGGATGTCTATATCGACATCGCCGTCATCGCCGCCCCCTCCGCAGATTTCTTCGGGAACGCAAACGGATCCCATGGCCCGTCGGCCTGTGGCTCCCTTGGGTTTGCCCTCGCCGACTCCATCTACGCCGACCATGTCATCGTGGTCACCGATAATTTGGTGGAATTCCCTTGCATTCCATGGCAAATCCAGGGCAACAATGTGGATTTTGTCGTGGAGGTGGACTCCATCGGTGATCCCTCGAAGATCGTTTCAGGTACAACTCAGGTCACCAAGAGTCCGGACCGGCTCCTGATCGCCGAATATGTGGCCCGTTTCGTTCGGGACGCCGGAATCATGAAGGAGGGTTTCTCCTTCCAGGCGGGGGCCGGGGGAATCGCTCTGGCGTTCGCTCAGTTCTTGAGGGAAATGATGGTCGATGCCGGGGTGAAGGCTCGCTTCATCCGGGGCGGCTCCACTCGGTACCTGGTGGAGATGTTGGAGGAGGGGCTCACGGACTACATCCTGGACGGTCAAACCTTCGACCTGGCCGCCGTGGAATCCATCGCCAACAACCCTCGGCACGTCCCCACGTCGCCTTTTACCTCCTACAACTACCATGGCAAAGGGAACTTCGCTTCCATGATCGACGCCGTGGTTCTGGGGGCTACTGAAGTGGA
>RCNC010001982.1_pt1 | contig 13720 bp, 8 predicted proteins | sample 2041301 | NCBI WGS metagenome assembly RCNC01 (sample SAMN09708231, study PRJNA481090) | Marine sediment metagenome, whole genome shotgun sequencing project. | biome: marine sediment; feature: ocean; material: sediment; isolation source: Sewage treatment plant 13A marine sediment (STP13A) ... | reverse complement strand
CTGGTGTTCAGGAAGACCATGGCCCTTTCAAATGCTGAATTATACTGCACCCCCCAGGCTGGAGTCGGATTCTGAGTATTTTTCCATTTCAATGCTGCATTGAGCTCCGGTGGCTTCCAGAGTTCAGTCCTGCCCTGCTGATAGAGGGCTGAGGCTTCTGACAACTTCATGTACATTTGAATGGATTCAGCTTCCTCATCTACCCAATCCTGGAGTCTCTTCCAAAGTCCAATCAGTGATTCGTGAGCCAGTTCAATCTGACTCTCAGCAGATAGAGAAACACCAGCCACAGGCACAAGAAATGCGCGACCAGGTTTTCTGAAGAGCTCGACTACCTCTGCTACCTCCTCAACACTACTTTGTGCAATCCGGGCAATGGTGCTTAAGGTGGCTGGCCTGCGGAATCCCTCCTGACCTCCGGTCTTGAATGTAATCGACTTAAACATATGTTCGCAGACACTCTGCTGGGCATAGTTCAGGACTTTATAAATATCTTCAAGGTGCTTCCCAAGGGCACTTCTAAGTGTTCCAATGGCCTGGTAGTGATTGATGGTAATGGGTTGATCCATATCTCCCTGCTGCATCCATTGGTCCCACGTGCGCATCATGGAGTGCTGCAAAATCGGGAGCTTTACCTCAACATCCTCCAGATCATCCAGAAGATACTCTCCAAAGCCAGCTTCTACATTGGCTCCGGCCTGATTGATAGGTCCAAGTATTGCCTTTGAAAGAGCCTCTCTTGTCATTTGTGGCAATAGATACTTGCTCCTGTTCATCTTTTCAGTCAGTGTACGATAAACTGCACAAGCATCGATAAAATCGGAACGGATAGAAAGCATCACATAAATCCCGGGTCTCTTTTCTTCCACAGCACCCATCAAAAGGTCTACAAAACGCTTGGCCTCAGGACTGCGACCATTCTTTTTCTTATTCTGACCGAACATCTGATTTCTGAAGAGCTCTTCAAACTGGTCAATCACCAGGTAGTAGTTGTGATTGCCTAAGCCTTTCTCATTGACTAAATCTCCAAGGCTCTGGCTACCACTCAGAAAATGCAAAACATCTTTCTCCGTGAGCTTGGTTGGAAAAACCTGCTGAAATCCACGGATAAGGCTCTCAACCGGTTTTACCCCCGGCCGAATGGAAATGGGAACCCACTCCTGGTTCTCGTCTGAAAGAAGTGCAGGTACAATACCGGATTGAATCAGGGAGGTTTTTCCACTTCCGGTGGCTCCAACAAGAGCAACAAATCTGTTTTTTCTAAGCGAATCTATCAGATCTGAGATCACTGCATCCCTGCCAAAGAAATATTTATCCTCCATGGAGGTAAATGGCCTGATGCCCGGAAATGGATTAGTTTGCAGCACGCCGGTCTTTATCGTTGAGGGTCCACCCATAATTTATTCATTATCAACATCACATTTTTCTTAAACCTAAACCTGGCTGGTTTGGTTCAAGAATCCACAAAAAACGTGCAATAAACTCCTGTCGTCAAAAAGCAACTCAATGAATCTTTCCCTCTCGATCAGGTATACTTCGCACGCCTCAATGGTAGCAAGATAACGAATTTGCTCTAAAATTTCAGGCTGGTGCTCCGCAATAATCGCAATACCCGATGAAAGGGGTCTAAAATTCTCTGCTGAAGCTGACCTGGCCAGAACCACATAATCTCCATCCGAAAGCAACTCTTCCGAAAAGGGTTCAATCTCTGAAACCAGCTTAAACAGGGCGTTTATTCCCACATTCCTCAATAACTTCCAGGCAGTTAGCTGCATGGTGGTATCCATATACCACTTAGCTGCATCCTCATGATCGGGAAAACTGTTATCAGGATAATCTAGTCGTTCCGTAACCATGTGGTACCGCTCTGGATCATTTTTACGTAATAATTGCGCTGCGGTTTCACGAATTTTAGGATTTGGGTGAAATCCCTGAGCAATGATCTGCTGCTCATCAAAAAAAAGTTTTACGTTACCCATTCTCTCAAGGACGCAGATCCTAATGAAATCGCCCATTTGCGAGCCATCCCGATTAAGAATTCTTTTGAGAAGTAAGCCAATGGGTAGAATATCAATAGGATAAATTTCCCTAAGTTTATCGATCTTTTCCCTCACCGATACATCATGAAAATAGGAGAGCAGAACTGACTTCAAGGGTTCACTTAGTAAAAGACCCAACAACTCAATGGCCATTCCCCGATCGGCACTCTCTCTGTCCTGCAAACTTAACCTGATTCGATGCACTGATCTCCGGTCATAAATCATGGCCATCAGCATAAAAATCTTTTCATTCACATCCCATATTTCATGTTCAATGGCACTGGCCAGACTGCCTCCTGGATTATCAGTCCGCACTGAAATTCTGGCAGCCATGTTCCATGTACCGGTCTGGACAAGCTTAAGAATGGCATTTTGAATAAGTGCCACCTGAATCTCTGAGGCTTTAAACCGATTTTCATATAAGCCTTGAACTATGGACTGGAAAACTTCCCTATGGTGATAATCCAATTTATCCAACAGCGATTGAGTGGACTTTTCACCCCCGATGGCTGAAATCACAGATACAATTCGCTTCTGAAGTTTAACATGGGTATCCGGTTTAGAGAACGCCGTCTCAAGCTCCTCCAAAACACCCTCTCCCTGCTTTACCAATGACGACCATGCTGCAGGATAGAGGTGTGAGTGATCCAGAAAATCGATAATTCTCACTCCATTCCCACAGGTATCGATCATTCCTGCCGTCGAAATTGCCACACTCTGAATATTTGGGTCCTTATCCCTGAACAAAGAGATGACTTCATGTAAATAACGTTTATCGTGCTCCTCAGCTACATGATACATAGCGGCATAAATTTCATTACCTACTCCGGAATGAAAGGCATCTCCAATAAAAGTATCAGGTCTACTCTTTCCTGGCGAGAACTTATCCAGGCGCTCCCTGATAAATGCCTCTTGCAAACCCAATCTCGTTCGTAATTTGCGCTTTCCCAACTTACGAATCATCTCTTTTATGTCCGGATCTTTTTCATTTACAAGCAACTGACTGATGGTCAGATCGGGCAAGCCGGGCGAGGTATTCAAAAGGTGATCCCAGATTCGGAAGCGTACCTTGGGATTAGGGTGTGAGAGTAATGAAATCTTCCGCTCCCTGGAGGTGTAATGGAAAAAGTAGGAATTAAAATCTAACAGCTCCAGTGGGAAAGCAGTTTTTTGCAGATCTACGTCTACCATTTCATCCAGTGTCAAATCCACTACTTCACGGGTTTTGTCCGATTCCAGCGATACCGTAAGCATCCTGTGGTAATTCTGGTAGAGGGATCGCCCAACAAAAAACCAGATCAATAAAAATACAAAGAGGACATATAGGACATGAATCACTTCCACAAATGCGATCTCTACAAAGGTCGCCAGCAGCAGGCCTGCAGCAAAGACCCCAATCTGGCTAACCACCCCTTCAATGCCAGATTGTACATTGGGACGCTCATTGGGTGAAAGCGACTGATAAATCAGATTTAAGGAGGTGTCTTCCATGGATTCTTTGAGTGTCCGACCCACCATTTTAGAGAATACGATTAGCAGAAAGAAGTAGGTGAATAATTGGCCTCCTCCTCCAAAGCCATAGCTTTCACCTGCTATGGCGGAGAGTATCGTAAATAACAACAAGGTGACCGGGGCCAGCAACAAGGTCATTTTAATACCAAATTTTCTTTTGACCCAACCGAAGAGGAACCTCTTCATCAGCCAGGCAAGAAGCATCATGCTGCCAAAAATATATCCAAGGAAGGTAACCAGTTCAATTCCTCCAGGGAACCGGTTTCCTGTTACTGAAAGAAATGCATAATGAATCAGGACTGTGACGATAACTCCCATCACAGCAAAGGTGGCGATCAATCCAGTAAACTTATGTGCAAACAATCGGAATGGCCCTGTACTTTTCACCCGGGTTTTGAAAGGATGGTGATGCTTCCCAATTCCATTCAATACATAGAGCTGAGCCCCGGAAGCAATAAAAAGGCTCCCCATGCCCACATAGAGAATATTGTGGATTCCGAATCCCATGCGCACCAGCAAAGGAGTTACGATAAAGGAGAGAATCATTCCCCCTATAAGCGTAGCATCAATGAGTCCAGTAAGCTGCTTGCCCCTGCTTGGAGAGAGAAATCCCCTGACTGTAGTCCAGAAGCCAAGCAGTGTGATCAGAATGATAGGGCCTGCTATTACAAAAACAACGAAGTCCAGCTGCTGTATCTCCAGAAGCAGAAATCCAATAGTCAACGCTGCAGTCATGGCCATGACAGCAACCAGGTTCCAGATCCCAAAAGCCCTGACTCCAAGCTGTTTACTAAAATAGCTGTATACAGTGGTGATAAATATCCCCGCTGCCCCTGAAATCATTAATCCCAAGGGGACTTTCGCTGCAGTAAATGACTCCAGGAAAACAGCATTGGCTTCCAGCTCAAGGGCACCTACAAAAATGCCTGTGAATGCAGCCTGAATCAGTAAAGCTCCGATCATCGGCCTGTCGCCCTGGGCAATTTGTAACAGTTTTCCTATACCAGTCTTCATGCAGTATACAAATAAGCGAATTATCAAATACCATTCTCAAGAAAGAATTAACATTTGACCGTTGTGAACAATACTTGGATTTGTTTGTAGAATAATTCCATAATTTTATGGAAATCGTATATATGATGTTTGAGCAAACAGACTCTATTAACAGGAAAATCGCCTTTCGCAGAGAGCTGGTATTCGTAATTCTGTCCGGACTCTTCCTCGGGACGCTCGCGATTTTGAATATTTTGGGAATATCCCGACAGATCGATCTCTCATTTCAAATTGGATCGGTTCACATTCCCTTTGTGGTTTTTGTGGGTGTCCTTCCCTACCCGATTACCTTCTTGTGCACCGATCTAATCAGTGAACTTTACGGCAAGCGCAGGGCCAATATGGTCGTATGGACTGGACTGGCTCTGAATCTCTGGGTGCTCTTCTTTTTATGGCTCGGAGGTGTGCTTCCGCCACATACAGAACTGGGTCCCGACGGATTGCCCGATTTATCTCATCCCGATCGCACTTTTTTCCAGATAAGAAAGTGGACCAGCCTGGCCACCATGGCTTCAATGATTGCTTATCTATCAGCGCAGTTGGTGGATGTGCAGGTATTTCACTACCTCAAAAGACTAACAAAAGGGAAGGCCCTCTGGCTTAGAAACAACGGATCGACCCTCACCAGTCAAATGGTGGATTCTGTAGCTGTGATCCTAATCACTTACTTCCTCTCCAATGCCATCTCCATTACCCCTGGCGAGACGATAAGCCATGGATTAGTCATCCTCATTCTCTCGAATTATGTTTTTAAGATGACAGCCGCACTTATTGACACCATTCCCTTTTACCTGGGGACAAAGTGGCTCTCCTCCTGGTTAGAAATTGATCCAAATAAGGACTATCGAGACTAATATTAAAATTTTGTTTAATATTTAAATATGCTTCTTTAAACATTCTCTCTTTGCAAGCGTTTAGAGAAGTACACAACCTGACACATTTTGAAAACCCTGAACTCAAGCATCGATAAATCATCCGAAACTTTTCGGGAGAGACAGAAGACCAACATGGATCTCATGGATTTATTGCGATCCAGGCTCGAAGCAGTAGGCTCTGGAGGGCCTGAAGCCGCAAGGGAAAAGCACCAGTCCAGGGGGAAATTGCTGGTTCGTCACCGCATCAACCTTCTGCTGGATCCTAACACTCCTTTTATTGAACTCAGTCCAATGGCTGCGTACGGACAATACAAGGACCAGTTTCCATCTGCCGGCTTAGTAAGCGGTATTGGAATGATACATGGGAAAGAGGTGGTGATTATTGCAAACGATGCCACTGTTAAAGGAGGGACATATATCAAGGAGACCATCAAGAAACACTTACGTGCCCAGGAGATTGCATTGCAAAATCACCTGGCATGCGTCTATCTGGTTGATTCAGGGGGGGTATTTCTACCCAATCAGGCTGATGTTTTTCCTGATAGGGATGATTTTGGAAGAATCTTTTTTAACCAGGCTCAGCTATCTTCTGAAGGGATACCTCAGGTGGCTGTGGTTTTGGGCTCCTGCACAGCTGGAGGCGCTTATGTTCCGGCCATGAGCGATGAAACCATTATTGTAAAAGATCAGGGCACCATTTTCCTGGGAGGGCCTCCCCTGGTGAAGGCTGCCACAGGTGAGGAGGTCTCTGCCGAAGAGCTGGGAGGTGCAATGGTCCATACCTCCATTTCGGGTGTGGCTGATCACCTTGCTGATAATGATCAGGATGCACTTCAGATGTGTCGTGACATTTTCGAAACCATCCAGGTACCAGAGCGGCAGCTACTGGATATGAAACCATCCAAAGATCCCCTTTACGACCTGGAAGAGATCTATGGTCTCATACCTCAATCCAATCGTGAATCGATGGATGTGCGTGAACTTATCGCAAGACTGGTGGATGGAAGTGAATTCTCTGAATTTAAAAAGGAATATGGAACCACACTGGTCACAGGTTTTGCCAGAATCATGGGATTCCCTGTGGGAATTGTAGGAAATAACGGGATCCTATTTTCAGAATCCTCATTAAAAGGAACTCATTTTGTAGAACTCTGTGATCACCGGGGGCTGCCTATTATATTTCTGCAAAACATCGCCGGATTTATGGTAGGAAAGGAGTATGAGCATGGGGGAATTGCAAAAGATGGTGCCAAGATGGTGCATGCAGTGGCCAATACCAGGGTACCCAGGTTCACCATTATTTTTGGAGGATCCTTTGGTGCCGGCAATTATGCCATGTCGGGGCGGGCTTACGATCCCAGGTTGCTCTTTATGTGGCCCAATTCAAAGATATCGGTAATGGGGGGAGCTCAGGCTGCACGGGTACTCTCCACTGTAAAGAAGGATCAACTGGAAGCCACCGGGAAATCCATTACAGAGGAAGAGATTGAAAATATTGAAAAACCGATCCTGGAGAAGTATGAACATGAAGGTTCAGCCTACTACAGTACTTCCAGACTCTGGGATGACGGTATCATTGATCCGGCCGATACCCGCCGAATTCTTGCCCTGTCCATCTCCATGTCACTAAATAAAAAGTTCGGAGCACGCCGCAAGGGAGTGTACCGCATGTAAAATGAATCAAGGGCAAAAGAAAAACATATTGTTTAAACCAGAAACCATATTAATTGAAAGAGCGGGTGCCGTGGCCACCGTTATTTTAAACCGGCCCGGGCTTAGAAATGCCATAGACCTGCAGATGATCAGGGAGATTACCCATAGCCTCAAAATGCTGCATAGCGAGAAAGAAATCAAAATTATAAACCTCACCTCCCGGGGAGCTTACTTCTGTTCAGGGGCCGATCTGAACTGGATGAAGGAAGGTATAAATCAGTCCGAAGTCCAGTTAAAGAAAGAGAGCATGGAACTGGCAGGGCTTTTCAGAGCGATCTGGGAGTCCCATGCAATTACTGTCGCCTCGGTAAAGGGACCTATTCCGGGAGGGGCCATCGGACTGCTTGCAGCTTCAGATTTTGTAGTAGCTGAGCGATCTGCCACTTTCACTTTCCCAGAGGTGAAACTTGGATTGGTACCTGCTACCATAGCCCCTTATGTGCTGCGCAAAGCGGGTTATAGCAGAACCTCAGATTGGATGATGACCGGACGCCCGATTGATACCACCGAGGCCGGGGAGGCGGGATTGATTCAACGGATTTGTGAGGATGGAAACCTTTTGGAGTCAACAGAACACCTGATTCACGAGTTATTAGCTCACAGTTTTAAAGCAATTAAAGGGGTGAAGGAATTGCTCCGGCGATTGGAAAGTGAAACAGATCCTGATCTGGTAGATCAATATACCTCCCAGCTTATTGCCAGTTTACGGGCCTCTTCAGAGGGTCAGGAGGGCATGACCGCATTTTTTGAAAAAAGCTCACCCAGGTGGAATGAATAAGCTTGACTTCCATAGGATTCTGGTGGCAAACCGCGGTGAAATCGCTTTGAGGATCACCCAGGCCATTCGCGAACTGGATAAGCTGGCCATCGTGATACACTCTGACGACGATAAGGAGCTTCCTTTTGTTACGGAGGCCGATGAGGCTTATTCGCTGGGATCAGGGGATCTCTCCCAAACTTATCTAAACATAGAGAATATTATCACCATCGCCAGGGAGGCCCAGGCCGATGCCATACATCCGGGCTACGGTTTCCTGGCAGAGAATGCAGAGTTTGCCTTAGCCTGTGAAGACCAGGGCATCCATTTTATAGGTCCATCTGCTGAGGTGATCTCTTTGATGGGTAACAAATCGAATGCCAGAGAAAAAGCAATTGAATTAGGAATCCCGGTATTAGAAGGTGTCACAGGGAATCTGGATAACCTGGTGAAAAAACGACTTCAACTCCCCTACCCTTTACTGATTAAACCTGCTGCAGGAGGTGGAGGAAAAGGGATGAGAATAGTAGAAAATGCCGACATATTTGAGGAGGAGGCACGTGCTGCATCCAGGGAAGCTCTGAAATACTTCGGATCGGGTGATCTTTATGTGGAGCGATTGCTGGAAGGACCTCGCCACATCGAGATCCAGGTTTTAGCTGATCACCATGGAAACAGTGCTCACCTCTTTGAGAGGGAATGCTCGCTGCAAAGGCGATACCAGAAAATCATTGAAGAAGCTCCTTCTGGTTTTATCTCAGAGTATACCCGGGAAAAGATTACTTCCATGGCTCTCACCCTGATTAATGGGATTGGGTACACCAATGCAGGAACTGTGGAGTTTTTGATGGACCATAAGCAGGATTTCTATTTCCTGGAGATGAATACTCGAATACAGGTAGAGCATCCGGTAACCGAAATGGTAACAGGTGTAGATCTGGTCAGGGAGCAGATCACCATTGCCCAGGGTTTTCCCCTCTCTTTCCAACAGGAACAGCTTACCATAGAGGGTCATGCCATTGAAGCCCGGCTCTACGCCGAGAATCCTGGCAACGATTTCCTGCCTTCCACCGGTCGACTTGATGGCTTCGATCTTCCACAAAGTAATGGAGTGCGCATCGATAGCGGGTACAGGACAGGGAACCTTGTTGAACCCTGGTACGATCCCATGCTAGCCAAGGTGATTGTGAGGGGAAAAAATCGCGAGGATGCCAGGAAACAGATGATTAAAGCACTTAAGGAGGTTCGCATCACAGGTCTCTCCTCAAATCGTGATTTTCTAGTGGGCTTACTCAGGTCGGACTATTTCAAAGAAAACCGGATTCATACCAGTCTTCTTGACCAAAGTATTGGGGATATATTACATACTCTTCACCAGCAAAGAGAGAGTTATGAATTGGAGCCATTGTTGGCCGTTGCCACATTTATTGCACTTTACAATGTGGAGGAAAGCACAGTGGCGACAGGATCCCCGTGGCATCAGATCGGACACTGGCGAATTCTTCCGGAGATTATCCTGAAATGGGATGATAAAATCCATCAAATAAAATACAGGCTCCAGAAAGGTAATGAGAGAATGTGGCTACGGATCAATGAACGTGACAGTCATGTCTCCCTGGAACGGAGAAATGGCCATCACTACTGGATTCGCGTTGATAAGCAGATTATAAAAGTATGGGGCATTACCGACAGATCTGAAATCCTACTGGACCTGGACGGACATCAGTTCAAATTCAGACGAATGGATATTCTCGACCGCAGATATATCCGTCTGGATGAAAAGCAAAAGAGTGATAACCCGGGCTCGATTCTCGCCCCCCTGAATGGCCGGGTGGTCCAGGTCAATGTAAAAGTTGGGGACAATGTGAAGGAAGGCGAAACCCTTATGGTTATTGAATCCATGAAAATGGAGAATAAAATTATGTCAGACCATCGGGCCGTAGTCGAACAAATCGACGTGTCGGTGGGTCATCAAGTAAATACAAATCAAATATTACTTACTTTAGCTTCCCTATGAATGATCCATTATTGAATGAAAAGCATCAGGAACTGAGAGAGCAGGTTCGCGCCTTTGCCGAGAAGGAGATTAAGCCTGTTGCTGGGGAGTTGGATGAGAAGTCAGGATTCTCCACTGAACTAACGGGCAGAATGTTTGATATGGGCCTTTTACGCATTAACCTTTCCGAGGCTTATGGGGGATTGGGAATGGATACCCTATCTTATATCATCGCGGTGGAAGAGTTGGCCCGGGTGGATGGTTCTCAGGCCGCCACAGTAGCTGCCCACAACTCCCTGGGGATTGCACCTATCGTAAATTATGGGACAGAGGAGCAAAAAGAGAGATTTTTACCCAAATTAACATCTGGTAAAAAATTATGGGCCTTCGGTCTCACCGAGCCTAATGCAGGATCCGACTCCAACAATACGGAAACCACTGCCACCCTGGAAGGTGGAAAATGGACCATCAATGGACAAAAGATCTATATCACCAATATCTCCTCGGTTATGTCGGGAGGCATTACGGTACAGGCTGTTACAGGTGAACGTGCCAAGGGAATGAAAGAATTATCTGTGATACTGGTGGACCGTGAAACTCCTGGGTACCTTACAGAGGTCATCCAGTCCAAAATGATGTGGAGAGGAGTCGATACCGGGAAAGTGGATTTTGACAAGGTGGAGGTACCTGAGGAAAACCTGCTGGGCCAGCGGGGAATGGGTTCCAAGATCATGCTGGCCACACTGGACGGAGGAAGGTTATCCATTGCCGCCATGGGATTGGGATTGGCCCAGGGAGCCTATGAGATGGCCATGGATTATGCTTCCAACAGAGTTCAGTTTGGCAGACCCATCAAAAACTTCCAGATCAACTCCTTTAAGCTGGCCGATATGGCCACCAAAATAGAACTTGCCCGTTCGTTGCTTTACAAAGCTTGCTGGCTCAAGGATAATAAACATCCCTTTGGGAAGGAGGCTGCCATGGTCAAGTTATATACATCTGAGATTTCAAGAGAGATTGTAAATGAGGCTCTGCAAATCCATGGGGCGCATGGATTGATGAAGGAAAATCCCATAGAACGGTTTTACAGGGACCAGAAGATCCTCGAGATTGGGGAAGGTACCTCTGAAATCCTTCGCATGGTTATCTCCCGTCACCTGGGCATCAGGTAAAATTATTGCCACATGGAAAAACTCGAGCATAGAAAAAAAGATCACATAGATCTGGCCTTTAAGTCACAAACAGGCATACCAGAGTTGGATTCCAGATTTCATTATGAACCTTTGTTAAGTGCTCATCCTGCAAAGGGATTGAAACCCTTTACCATTCTGGGAAAGGAGCATCAAATACCCATGTGGGTGAGTAGCATGACAGGCGGCACCAAACTGGCAGGAACCATTAACCGCAACCTGGCAACAGCCTGTAATGAATTCGGTATGGGAATGGGTCTGGGCTCCTGCAGAATCATCATGGAGGACGATACCTACTTTGAGGATTTCAACATGAGAAAGATCATCGGGGATCATCTCCCTCTCTGGGCCAATTTGGGTATTGCACAGGTAGAAGAACTGCTTGCAAAAAATCAAGTTTCAAAAGCATCACAGCTGGTTGAGAAGCTACAAGCCGACGGACTGATCGTACATGTGAATCCCATGCAGGAGTGGTTCCAGCCTGAAGGGGATATCCTTTCGGCTCCTCCCCTGGAGACCCTTAAGCGCTTGCTGGATCAGGCCACCTTTCCGGTTATCGTAAAAGAGGTGGGACAGGGAATGGGCCCTGAAAGCCTGCGCGAACTTCTGAAGCTACCCCTGCAGGCCATTGAATTCGGGGCTTTCGGGGGCACCAATTTTGCCAGGGTGGAACTGCTTCGTGACCAGCGGGCCAGTCAGACGCTCTATGAGCCCCTTTCCACCATTGGAGAGAGTGCGGCAGAGATGGTAGAATACATAAACCAGATCGTAGCAGAAGAGGAGCCAGAGTGTAAAGAATTAATTATTTCGGGGGGTGTAAAAACCTTCCTTGATGGATACTACCTGATTAATAAATCTAAACTGTCCTCCGTTTATGGCATGGCTTCCACCTTCTTAAAATATGCCCGGGAGGACTATGCGCAACTGAGAGACTATGTTCACAGCCAGGTAAAGGGACTTGAGATGGCTGAAGCATACCTTACCATCAAAGATTAGGTTCTGGAAATGCAAATCGTCAATGGATTTTCCAAATTTTCCCGAAGTGAAAAGCTCAATTGGCTAAAGGAGCAAATCAATCTTTCTTTGCAAACCCTGGAAATATTGGATACACACCTCCATCGGGAGGAAGCAATACAGGAAGTTTACGGAGATCTCAGCGAAAATACGCTGTCAAATTACTACCTCCCCCTGGGACTGGCACCTAATTTCCTGATCAATGGAGATCTGATGACCCTGCCCATGGTGATTGAAGAGAGCTCGGTGGTGGCGGCTGCTTCCCATGCTGCAAAATTCTGGGCCATGCATGGGGGTTTCCACACCAACGTGCTGGGAACCTCAAAAGTGGGGCAGGTACATTTCACCTGGTCCGGAGACCCTGAAACGCTGCAAGCCATCTTCAAGCAGAATAGGGATTTGTTGCTGAATTCTGTAATCCCAATTACCGGGAGAATGGAAAAGCGCGGAGGTGGCATCCAATCCATGGAGATCCACACGGCTCATCCGGAACTGCCAGGGCACTATCACCTCTTTGTCAGGTTTAAAACTGCCGATGCCATGGGTGCGAACTTTATCAATTCGGTGTTGGAAAGGCTGGCTTCGCAATTGTCACTGATGGTGAAGAATAATGTGTCGGAGGGGACTTTGGAAATCATTATGTCTATCCTCTCCAATTACACCCCTGAAAGTCTGGTTCAGTGCTATGTGGAAGCCAAAACTGAAGTGTTCCAGTCAATGAGTCAGGAGCTTTCTGCTGATCAGTTTGCCAGGAAATTTCAGCAAGCTGTGGATATTGCCACTCACGATCCCTACAGGGCAGTCACCCACAACAAGGGAATTTTTAATGGGATGGATGCCTTGGTTATGGCTACGGGAAACGACTTCAGAGCTGTAGAGGCTTGTGGTCACGCCTATGCCTCCAGAAATGGATCCTACAGCAGCCTCTCCCGGATGGATGTGTCCGAAGACTCTTTTCGTTTTACCCTGGAAGTACCCCTTGCAGTGGGTACGGTTGGAGGCTTAACCGGAATCCATCCCATGGCCAGAGCTTCCCTTGAGATCCTGGGGAATCCTTCTGCAGAGTTGCTAATGCAAATTACAGCTGCAGCCGGACTGGCCAATAATTTCAGTGCAATACGTTCTCTGATAACCACTGGGATTCAACAGGGCCATATGAAAATGCACCTGGGGAACATGTTGAGACAACTAAAAGCATCAAAGGAGGAGACCAGTTTGGCTACGCAATACTTTTCCAAGCGCACCCTTTCCTATTCAGACCTATCTAACTACCTGGATTCAATAAGAAATCAAAACCAGCAGGAATGAAACCATTTTTTGCACACGGAAAACTCCTGGTCAGCGCCGAATATATGGTTCTGCATGGTTCTTTGGCACTGGCACTCCCCCTGCATAAGGGACAAACCTTAAAGAGACTGCGATCCGAAGACCGCAATATTTTCTCATGGGATGCTTATGAGGCAGAAAATCTCTGGTTTAGCGCAAAGTATAATCCAGCCACTCTTGGGATTATAGAGACCTCCGATCAGGAGAAAGCAGAGAATCTTCGTTTTCTGATCAAAACCCTGATT
>RCNC010001981.1_pt1 | contig 13722 bp, 12 predicted proteins | sample 2041301 | NCBI WGS metagenome assembly RCNC01 (sample SAMN09708231, study PRJNA481090) | Marine sediment metagenome, whole genome shotgun sequencing project. | biome: marine sediment; feature: ocean; material: sediment; isolation source: Sewage treatment plant 13A marine sediment (STP13A) ... | reverse complement strand
AGATCATCATCTGCGATCATATGCACCAGTACGTTTTTCATTGTCCCCGGCTTTACCGATCCATCAGCCAGCAGTTTTTTGACAAATTCAATCGCGCGCAATTCGCGCAACAGAGAGCTGTTAAAGCTGATTTCATTTATCCGATTTTGGATGGATTGCGTATCGCGCGGCAGGCTATCACGGTAAAGTGGATTGATATTAACGACTAGAATATCGTCTGGTAGGTCATTGGTAAACAACGGGAAAAGCGCGGGGTTACCTGTGTAGCCACCGTCCCAAAATGCTTCTAACTTGCCAGTCTTCGGGTCTTCGAATTCAACAGCTTGAAAAACGCTCGGTAGACAGGCTGAGGCCATGATGACTTCTGGCATGATCTCGTCGCCGGTGAAAACCCGGATTTTGCCAGAACGGACATTGGTCGCACAAATGTGCAAAGCGGGTCCATCGTTGGCGCAAACCGCATCATAGTGAAAGCGCTTTACGATATCAGCCAAAGGGTTCTTCATAGCCGCCCCAAAGTCGTACGGGGAAAACAGACGGGTTGTCATGTCGAGGGCCGCATAGATCGGGGAATTGGCCAACGCCTTGGCCCAAACATCCGCTGACGGTCCTGCTGCGGCAATCCACGGTGCAAAGATCGGATCGGTTATCGCGCCAACCTCGCCCCACAACCAGTCAAGGTTCTCTATGGCGCCGGCACGGCCATTCTCAATCCAGCCTGATTTCAGTGCGGCGGCATTCAAAGCCCCGGCAGAAGTCCCTGAAATAGCAGCAATTTCAATATCTTCATCTTGCAAGAGGCGCGACAGCACACCCCAAGTGAACGCCCCATGCGCCCCGCCACCTTGCAGCGCGAGGTTGATTTTTTTCAACGGTGCTTTTGTCACAGTGCCGTCCAACCGCCATCGACGCTAATGGTCGTGCCCGTGATTTGGGCTGCGGCATCCGAACATAAGAACGCAGCGGTACCGCCTAACTGTTCAACCGTCGCGAATTCCTTGGATGGTTGGCGCTTCAACATCACCTTTGCAATGACGTCCTCGCGGGACATGTTGTATTCTTTCATCGTATCGGGGATCTGGGCCTCAACCAATGGGGTCAGCACATAGCCAGGGCAGATTGCGTTGCAGGTAATCGGATCGCGGGCAGTTTCCAGACCAATGGTTTTGGTCAGACCCACAATCCCGTGCTTGGCGGCAACGTAGGCGGATTTATATGGTGATGCGGTCAAACCATGTGCTGATGCAATGTTGATGATCCGTCCATACCCATTTTCGCGCATTCCAGTAACGGCGGCAGCAATCGTATGAAACGCAGAGCTAAGGTTGATCGCGATGATCGCGTCCCATTTGCCGATAGGAAATTCTTCGATCGGGGCCACGTGCTGGATGCCTGCGTTGTTCACCAGAATATCGCAACCACCTGCAGCTACGATCAAACGGCGGCAATCTTCGGCTTTGGACATATCCGCTTGGATGTATTTAGCATCTACGCCGGTCGCTTTTGCGATCTCGGCGGCGAGCGCGTGGTCCTCTGGGGTGTCAGTGTAGGAATTCAGCACCACGTTCGCGCCAGCCTTGGCCAATTCGCGCGCAACGCCCAAGCCGATGCCTGAATTTGATCCGGTAATAACGGCTGTTTTTCCTGCGAGTGACATGTCCATGCTCCGATTCTATGACTTTTCTGCACTCTATATGCTGCAACTGCAAAAGCCACGTCACGGTACCGTTTGCCCAAAAAAAACGCCCGCACAAGGCGGGCGTGAAGTTATTGAGGCAGGTTTCATACAGGCAAGAAACCTATCGAGCAGTGCCCTCGTTATAAGCAATCCACCGCGCGCGTCCAAGCTAAAAGTTTGAAAAGGTTGAAAAGCCTCTTTACGGTTGGTTTAGAACAACAAAGAAAACGGTAAGGGGCTTTTGATGATAGCGGTGAAACTTGGCGCACAAATGCGCATACTAACGGCGGCGGTGGTGCTTGGTCTGGTTGGGCAAAGTGGTGTCGCCCAACCCCAGCATGGCATAGCTATGTATGGCGATCCTGCCCTCCCACCTGATTTTGTGTCCCTGCCCTACGCGAACGTGGACGCGCCCAAGGGTGGTCGCATCGTCACAGCGCAGGTCGGCAGCTTTGACAGCCTCAATCCGTTTATCCGAAAAGGGTCGGTTCCGTGGCAGTTGAGGTTTTTCTTGGGCGAAAGCTTTATGGGCCGCTCATTGGACGAACCATTCGCACTTTACGGAGTTTTAGCCGAATCGGTCGAGACAGGCCCGAATCGTGAATGGGTCGAGTTTACGCTACGTCAAGAAGCCAAGTTCTCGGACGGTAGCCCGGTGACCATCGATGATGTGATGTGGTCATACGAAACGCTCGGAACCGAGGGCCACCCCCGCTATCTTGGCTTTTGGGCAAAGGTCGAGACGATGGAACAAACTGGGCCCCGTTCGGTCCGTTTCACGTTCAATGTGGAAGACCGCGAATTGGCACTGCTGGCGGGAATGCGCCCGATCTTGAAAAAGGCGCAGTGGGAGGGCGTTGCGTTTGCCGAAAGCACGACAGAAATCGTGCCAATCAGTTCCGCCCCCTATGTGATCGACGATTTTGAACCCGGTCGCTATTTGTCGCTACGCCGCAATCCTGACTATTGGGGCGCTGATGTGCCGTTCCGCCGTGGCACGAATAACCTCGACGAAGTGCGCTTAGAGTTCTTCGGCGATGAAACCGCCGCATTCGAGGCCTTCAAGGTGGGCGAAGTAAATTCGAACCGTGAATTCAACGTCGCGCGCTGGGAAAGCCAGTACAACTTCCCCGCCATTCAGAACGGTGACGTGGTCTTGTCCGTGTTGCCACATGCACGCCCATCAGGGATGACCGGATTTGTGATGAACAGCCGCCGCGCCCAGTTTTCTGATTGGCGCGTGCGGGATGCGATGATCCAGATCTTCAACTTTGAATTCATCAACGAAGCGATGACCGGCTCAGCGCAGCCGCGCATCACCTCGTATTGGTCCAACTCGCCACTTGGCATGTCGAATGAAGCGGCAACGGGCCGTGTCTTGGAATTTCTAGAACCCTTCGCCGACGCGCTTACCCCTGACACGATCACGGGCTACAACCTGCCCGTCAGCGACGGATCAGAGCGCAACCGCGCAGGCACTGGTCGTGCACTGGCCCAGATGGAAGCCGCTGGGTGGACCGTCCAAGAGGGTGTGATGAAGAACGCGGGTGGTACGCCTTTCACCTTTGAAATCTTACTTGGGCAAGGCAGTTCTGAAAACCAAGCGATTATCGACATGTATACGGAATCGCTTGCCCGCATTGGCGTGACACCAACCGTCGCAATCGCCGATAGCGCGCAGTTCAAGGAACGTACCGACACCTACAACTTCGACATGACTTATTACCGTCGTGGCGTATCCCTGTCGCCGGGCAACGAACAATACGGCTATTACGGATCAGAGGCCGCAAATGAAACTGGCGGGCGCAATCTGATGGGTGTGCAATCGCCTGCAGTCGACGCGATGATCGGGCGCTTGTTGACCTCAGACAGTCAGGACGACTTTGTATCTGCCGTCAAAGCGCTGGACCGAGTGTTGACGGCTGGGCGCTATGTAGTCCCAATTTACCAGTGGAATATCAGCCGCTTGGCACATGCAAAGGATCTGCGTTATCCTGAGTATTTGCCGATCTTTGGTGACTGGCCGGGATGGCAGCCTGATGTTTGGTGGTCTGAACCGTAACTCTGTCATAGTTCTGTTACGCGCCACCATTAGGTGCGAACAGGACGTATGAAAGGCTACCACACCATGAATATTCTCGTCTTGTGCACAGGTAACTCTGCCCGCTCGATCTTGCTCGAATCAATTTTGAACCACCGCTCAGGCGGTCGGATAAAGGCATGGTCGGCAGGGTCAAAACCAGCAGGAAAAGTGCATCCGCAGTCGTTGGTGTTGCTAGCAGAGCAGCATTTTCCAACGACTGGGCTGTCCTCGCAAAGCTGGGATGATTTTGCAAAACCAGATGCACCTGTGATGGATGCGGTGATTACAGTTTGCGGGTCCGCCGCCGGTGAAGAATGCCCTTATTGGCCAGGCACTCCGTTGCGGACTCATTGGGGCGTTGACGATCCGGCTGCAGCAGTCCCTGCTGACCAACCGGCCGCATTTGCAATGGCGTACCGCCTGCTTTTGGCAAAGGCAGAGGGGCTTTTTGCCCTCCCAATTGAAGACATGTCGAAGGATGAACTGCAAACAAAGCTTGGTCAGATTGGTGAATAACGTGCAAAAGCTATTGGCCGAAGGCTTGGGGACCGCGTTCTTGCTCATCGGAGTTGTGGGATCAGGGATCATGGGTGCCGCCCTCGCAGACGGAAACACTGCGATCGCACTTTTGGCGAATGCGATTGCGACGGGGTGCATCCTATATGTGATCATCACAACGCTTGGACCGGTATCAGGCGCGCACTTTAACCCTGCGGTTACGCTGGCTTTTTGGTTGCGGGGGCAGATTGAAACCCGCGAGGCAGGTATGTTTGTTGTCGTGCAAGTTCTCGGCGGCATTTTGGGCGTGTGGGCGGCACATCTCATGTTTGACCTCGCAATCTTGCAGGCCTCGACAACTGACCGCACCGGCGTTTCGCAGTGGTTTTCGGAAATGGTCGCAACTTTTGGCCTGCTTTTCGTTATTTTCGGCGGGTTGAATAGCCGCCCAGAAGCAGTGCCAACGTTGGTCGCCCTTTATATCACGGGCGCCTACTGGTTCACATCGTCCACCAGTTTTGCCAATCCGGCAGTTTCCATCGCACGCGGGTTCAGTGATACGTTTGCTGGCATCAACCCTGTGCACATCCCGATGTTTATTGTCATGCAGATTGTGGCTGTCTTTATCGCAGCGGCAGTTCTGCCACGGCTTTTTGCTAAAGACTAGTTCAGGGAAGTGACCCACAAAATTGTGGCGTCTTCTGCGCTGACCGACACGACGTTATGGCCCATCGCGGCGTCGTAATAGGCACTGTCGCCACGCTTAAGTTCAACCGGTTCGTAGAATTCGGTGTAAAGCCGGACTTGTCCGGTCAGAACGTACAAGAACTCTTCGCCATCATGGCGCACCCATCCGTCGAAATCTTCGACTTTGCGTGCGCGCACACGGGTGCGGTACGGCATCATCTTTTTGGTCGTCAGCACTTCGCCCAGCAGTGCATGTTCATAGGTCGTAGTGACCTTGGCTGTTTCTTCGCCATTGCGCGTGACGGCCATGCGACCATTCACCTGTCCCTTGGACGGTGGCGTAAACAACTGCGGCACCGATATCTCAAGCCCAACGGCAAGTTTTTTCAACGCGTCATAAGTCGGTGACATTTGCCCGTTTTCGATCTTGGACAATGTCGACCTCGCAAGCCCTGCTTGCTTTGCTGCCTGCTCTAAAGTCCAATCGCGGGCTTTGCGTAATTCGCGTACGCGCGCCCCCAGATCAAGGGGTTGCGCCACACCTGTTTCACCATTTTCATGGGCGATGCGGATCAGATTTTTAGGATCGGTATCAGACATAATATGTTCATACGCAGCACCGTGCAGTCTTGCAACAGGGCCAGATGCGACGTTGTGCATCAGCGCACGTATCCTATTTGCCATTGCGGGGTTTTACGTCTGCAAAGACATGATACGTAGAGGCCAAACGCTGGGACTCGGGCCTGCACACACAACACAAAATGGGGACCGCAACATGGTCAAACTTGATATTATTTCTGATCCGATTTGCCCGTGGTGCTATATCGGCAAAGCCAATCTTGATAAGGCTTTGCTGGATTTTCCCGATCACCCTTTTACTGTTGAATGGCACCCGTTTCAGCTGAACCCTGATATGCCCGCCGAAGGCATGGATCGCCGTGCCTATCTTGAGGGTAAATTTGGCGGCAAAGCCGGTGCTGTCAAAGCCTATGCACCAGTGGTCGAAGCCGCCGAACGTTCTGGCGCGCTTATCAATTTTGATGCAATCAAAAAGACCCCGAATACCATAGACGCACACCGTTTGATCCATTGGGCGGGCATCGAGCATCGCCAAAGCTTTGTCGTGGACCAATTGTTCAAAGCATACTTTATCGACGGTCGCGACATCGGCAGTCACGAGGTTCTTGCAGATATTGCCGACACTGTCGAAATGGATGCAGCCATGGTCACCAAACTGCTGGCCACAGACGCAGACATTGACGACATCCGCGCGCGCGACAAACATAGCCGCGAAATGGGTGTGAATTCGGTGCCAACCTTCATCGTGGCCCAGCAGCATGCGATCCCCGGCGCGCAGCCGCCTGAAATGTGGGTCGGCGTTATCAAAGATATCATGGAAAAAATAGCGGCCTCGGAATGAGCGCGCGGACAAAGCCGCTACCTCAGGGGGAATTCATTGCACTGATGGCGATGGTGGCCGCAACGGTCGCATTTTCCATTGATGCAATGCTGCCTGCTTTGCCGGAAATGGCGGCGGCACTGTCGCCCGATAACCTGAATAATGCGCAGCTGATTATCACCAGTTTCGTGTTGGGGATGGGTGTCGGTACACTGTTTACCGGGCCATTGTCGGATGCGTTCGGGCGCAAACCTGTCATGATAGGTGGCGCGGTCGTCTATATCATCGCTTGTGTCGTCGCATGGCAGGCACAAACGCTCGAAGTGATGCTGGTCGCGCGCGTAGTCCAGGGTTTGGGTGCGGCGGGCCCGCGCGTGGTTGCGATGGCGTTGATCCGCGATCTATATGCCGGGTCCGATATGGCCCGCATTCTGTCATTCGTGATGATTGTTTTCGCGCTGGTGCCAGCACTTGCCCCGACCATTGGCCACTACATCGTCGTGGTTTTCGATTGGCATGCGATCTTTTTGTCGTTCATCGTTTTTTCGGTTTTCTCGACGCTTTGGCTTTTGATCCGGCAACCTGAAACCTTAACGCCTGAAAAGCGACGGCCGCTCAGCATACATGCGCTTTGGTCCGCAATGAAAGAAATGTTCGCCCACCGCACGGCATTCCTGTCGATCCTGATCCAAACGCTGACGTTTGGTATGCTTTTCAATATGTTGTCGTCCACACAGCAAGTGTTTGACCAGACCTTCGGGCAAGGCGACGTGTTCCATCTTTGGTTTGGCGGCATTGCGATTGTGGCGTCATCTGCAGGTTTTCTGAATGCGCGGTTTGTCGGGCGTTTGGGGATGCGGGCGATCATTAAGACCATGTTTACCGCCCAAATCGTGATCACGGTTGTGATGATCGCCATAACCGCCTCTGACAGCCCATATTGGCTGGCCTTTGGCGGCTACGTTCTTTGGGTTCTGGCCAACTTTTTCCAAGCAGGTTTGACCATTGGCAATCTTAACGCCCTCGCAATGGAGGAAATGGGCCATATTGCTGGCCTGGCGGCCTCTGTGATTGCCGCAATCTCAACCATTGGTGCCGTAGTAATCGCGGTCCCGATTGCGCTGCAGTTCGACGGTACACCTTTGCCAATGGCAATTGGAACGTTGGTCTGCGCAGTGCTCGCACTTTGGCTCACAACTTTAATCAAGCGACCCGGCGAAGTCTAAGTCAGGCGGGGGAACCCGCCTTCTTTTTCTTTTCTTCCGTCAGCTTTTGCGCCAAATCCCGCGCGATATTGAACGCACCTTGGATTTTGTCGCGCTCTAGCGCCCAATCACGGCGCACGACGATTTTGTTGTCTTTGATCTTCGCCAACCCATTTTGCGCATGTACGAAATCCACCAACCCTTTGGGTGAGGCGAATTTGTCATTGTGGAACTGGATCGTGGCGCCCTTTGGCCCCGCATCCAGCTTGGCAATCCCTGCCCGCTTGCACATCGCCTTGATGCGTACGACCAACATCAGCGTATTTACTTCGCGCGGCAGTTTGCCAAAACGGTCGATCAATTCGGCAGCGAAACCTTCCAACTCAACCTTTGTGGTCAGTTCGGACAGACGGCGATAAAGACCCAAGCGGACGTCAAGATCAGGTACATAAGTGTCAGGGATCAACACAGGCACGCCCAGATTGATTTGCGGCGCCCATTGCCCATCATCGATAATGCCTTCGGCCTGCCCCGACCGGATTGCGGAAATCTGATCTTCAAGCATCTGTTGATATAGCTCGTAGCCAACTTCGCGCATTTGACCTGATTGTTCTTCGCCCAATAAATTACCAGCGCCGCGAATATCCAGGTCTTGGCTGGCGAGCGTAAAGCCGGCACCCAGTGTATCAATTGACCCCAACACCCGCAGACGCTTCTGCGCCGGATCTGTCAGTTTCTGGCGCGGCTTCGTCGTCAGATAGGCATAAGCACGTGTCTTTGAGCGGCCAACGCGCCCACGGATTTGATAAAGCTGGCTAAGGCCGAACATATCCGCCCGCCACACAATCATCGTGTTCGCGGTCGGAATATCCAAACCACTTTCGACGATGGTCGTCGCCAATAGCACATCGAATTTGCCGTCATAAAACGCGTTCATACGGTCATCAAGTTCGCCCGCAGCCATTTGTCCGGTCGCAGAGACATAGCTGACTTCTGGCACTTCACGTTTCAGAAAATCTTCCATTTCGGCCATGTCGGAAATACGCGGCACGACAAGGAACGATTGCCCGCCACGGAAATGTTCACGCAGCAGCGCCTCGCGCACGGTGATTGTATCGAATTCACTCACATATGTGCGGATCGCAAGCCGGTCGATGGGTGGTGTGCCGATAATCGAAAGGTCACGCACGCCTGATAGTGACAACTGCAACGTCCGAGGGATCGGCGTAGCAGTCAGCGTCAACACATGCACATCAGTGCGCAATTGCTTTAGCCGCTCTTTATGCTGAACGCCAAATTTTTGTTCTTCATCAATGACTAACAAGCCAAGGTTCTTGAACTTCACTGACTTGGCCAACAACGCATGCGTACCTATAACAATGTCGACTGTCCCGTTGGTCAGGCCCTCGCGGGTCAGGTTTGCATCCTTGGTCGACACAAAACGTGACAGCGGTCGCACGTTGACTGGAAAGCCGCGAAAGCGTTCGGCAAAACTTTGATAATGCTGGCGCGCCAATAGTGTTGTCGGTGCAATGATCGCGACCTGAACACCTGACATCGCCGCAATGAACGCCGCACGGATTGCCACTTCGGTTTTACCAAAGCCCACGTCGCCACAAATCAAACGATCCATCGGGCGACCAGACGCGAGATCGGTCAGCACATCCTCAATCGCAGAAAGCTGATCATCGGTTTCCACATAAGGGAAACGCGCCAAGAACTGATCCCAAAGCCCGTCTGGCGGATCAAGCGCAGGTGCTGTGCGCAGTTCACGCTCTGCGGCAACACGGATAAGACGTTCGGCAATCTGGCGAATACGTTCTTTGAGTTTGGCCTTCTTGGCCTGCCACGCGCCACCGCCCAGTTTGTCCAGCAATCCCGTGTCATGCCCGTATTTGGACAGCAGTTCGATGTTTTCGACTGGAAGGTAAAGCTTTGAACTTTCCGCATATTCCAGCAACAGGCATTCGTGGGCCGCACCTAGGGCTGTCACGACTTCCATGCCAATATAGCGCCCGACGCCGTGATCAACATGCACAACCAGATCACCTGGGGTCAGGCTGTTGGCCTCTGTCAGGAAGTTTTCTGCTTTGCGCTTGCGTTTGGTTTGCCGGATCAGGCGGTCACCCAGCACATCCTGTTCGGAAATCACAGTCAAACCGGGGGCTTCAAACCCGTGATCAAGCGGCCAAACCGCGAGATGCACACCAGATTTTCCGATACGGCTGAAATCTTTGACAAGGATCGTTTCAGTGATCCCTTCGTCTGCGATCAACCCTTCAAGGCGCTCGCGCGCACCCTCAGAATAAGATGCGATCACCACAGGACCGTCAGCTGTTTTCGCTTTAGCGTGATCCGCTAAGGCGCTGAAAAGGCTTATGTGTTCTTGTTGGCGCTCTGGCGAGAAATTGCGTCCGATCTTGCCGCCTGCATCGATAACCCCCATGCCGGTGGCTTGTTTCAACGGCGCAAACTGCATGACACGACGGTCGGCAACGGCTTTTTCCCAAGCGGCATCGTCAAGGTACAAAAGCTCTGGAGGGGCCGGTTTGTAAACGCTGTCCATCCGCCCTTTTTGGGTCAGGGCATGCATCCGCGTGCCGTATTGATCGGCAATGCTGTCCCAACGCGCAATCCGCATAGAGGTGCTTTGATCGTCCAAAGTGACTGTCGCACGGGGCAAATAATCAAACAGCGTTTCCAAATCGTCTTGGAAAAAGCCCAGCCAGTGTTCCACACCCGCATGTTTGCGCCCTGCTGACACGGCCTCGTAGAGCGGATCATCGGTGCCAGCCGCACCAAATTCGATCCGGTAGCTTTGGCGAAACCGCGTAATCGCCGCTTCGTCCAAGATCACTTCGGACACCGGGGCCAACTCTACCTCGGTCAGTTTTTCAATCGTACGCTGGGTGGCTGGGTCAAACCGGCGTGCGCCATCGAGTACATCACCAAAAAGATCAAGGCGCACAGGACCGGATTGGCCCGGAGGATAAATGTCGATGATCCCGCCGCGCACGGCGTAATCGCCCGGCTCCATCACTGTGGGGCTTTGGGTGAACCCCATACGGACCAAAAAATGACGCAGCGCTTCTTCATCCAAGCGGCTTCCGACCGTGGCCTTAAAGGCGGCTTCGCGCAAAAGACGGCGGGCAGGCACACGTTGGGTGGCCGCAGAAAGCGAGGTCAGCAGAATGAATTTCTCGGGCATCCCATGAACAAGGCCCGCCAGCGTAGCCATACGCGCAGCAGAGATATCAGTGTTTGGCGACACGCGGTCATAAGGCAGACAATCCCACGCAGGAAAGACAAATACGGGGATATCAGGCGCGAAAAAAGCAAGCGCCGACTGCATCGCGGCCAACCTTTTGTCATCGCGGGCGACATGAACAATAGGCGCGCCTTTTGACAGCTCTGCGAGGATCAGTTGGGCGTCATACCCCTCGGGGGCGCCACTGACGGTGATATGATTGGGATTGGACATGGAAGTTGAACTATCGTCGATGCTGTCAGTGTCAACTGTTTAGAAGAGAAACAGTGCATCAAGATTGAACCACATGCCGTACATGGCTGTGAAAAAGATCGCGATCATCCCAATGACTTGGCTCCATACACGCATTCTAAAGAGACGGCTGACAAGTTCGGACCCTGCCAAAGGATTTGCACGTAATTCATGGGCAACCTTGATGTTCATAAAAATCACGATGGTCAAAGGTGCACCAAGGACGAAGAAGCCCTGCGCCATCTCTAAACCATAGTAAAAACCTGCCATGCCCAAACCGACCAGAACAAAGGTAATAAACCCTAAAAGCAAAGGACCTGCCTTGTCCGTCAGCCCCGTAAAACGGCGTACATTGATGTCAACAATCGCCTCAAGGTCCGTGATTTCTTGGGGCTCACATTTACGCGCACGGAAAAGCAAATCAAAAGGCACACCAATCAGCCAATGGCTGGCTATGGCCCAAGACACGATGACGGTCATCCAATACCAGATGCTGGAGAATGTACGCAATTCAATCACGCGCAAGATCGTCTCTGTCCAGTCCACTGCAGGCCCCGATATTTTTCAATGCTTTACGATATCTATACTAGCACCTCTGGAGGGCTTGCCCAGACTTGTGAAGGGACAAAATCCATGCGACCAATTGTGCGTTACATAAAAGGCCACTTTGCATGAAACCAACCATTGCCCCTTTTCCTGCCACACGCCTGCGCCGCATGCGCGCCACACCCGCTTTGCGCGCTCTTGCGCGGCAGAACACGCTGACCACAGATGATCTGATTTGGCCGGTGTTTGTGATGGATGGTAAGGACGAAGAGACACCCGTGGCCTCAATGCCCGGTGTTGTGCGGCGCACAGTGGACCGCGTGGCATTGGCTGCGAAAGAGGCGCAAAGCCTTGGTATTCCTGCGATTTGCATCTTTCCTTACACAGGAATGGACGCGCGGACCCAAGACTGCGCTATGGCGTGGGATCCAAATAACCTGACCAATCAGGCAATTCGCGCGATCAAGGACGCAGCCCCAGAAATTGCCGTGATGACCGATATCGCGTTGGACCCCTATAACATCAACGGCCATGACGGTTTTGTAGAGAACGGTCAGATCGTCAATGATCGCACCGTTGATGCCTTGGTCAAAATGGCAATTGCACAGGCAGAGGCTGGTGCCGATATTCTTGGCCCATCGGATATGATGGACGGGCGCATTGGCGCCATTCGCACGGCCTTGGAGGCTGACGGCCACCAGAACGTCGCGATCTTAAGCTATACCGCCAAATATGCGTCGGCTTTTTATGGCCCGTTTCGCGATGCGGTTGGGGCTTCATCGGCACTTACCGGTGATAAAAAAACCTACCAAATGGACCCCGGCAATAGTGACGAGGCCTTGCGCCTTGTCGAACGTGACCTGTCAGAAGGTGCTGATATGGTCATGATCAAGCCGGGTATGCCCTATTTGGACATATGCCGTCGTGTCAAAGATACGTTCGGCGTGCCGACTTATGCCTATCAGGTTAGCGGTGAATACGCGATGTTGCAGGCTGCAGCCCAAAACGGCTGGCTGGATGGCGAACAGGTGATGATGGAAAGCTTGCTGGCGTTCAAACGAGCAGGTTGCGATGGTATTTTGACCTATTTCGCGCCAGCAGCGGCGAAACTACTCCAAAACTAAGCTTGGGCGTGACAGCTCTGCGCAGATTGCCTATAGTTGCCGCACAAAAGGCGGCAAACGTCTTGAAACAGGCATATAGGCGGATATCAAAATGAGCATTTTCTCAAGGCGCAGATTTGCGCTTGGCGTTGTAGCAGCGACCACATTGGCGGCTTGCGGCAACGGGATTGGCGGCGTCGGAGCAGCTACGATCGACGCACGCGTTGATGCAACTCTGAACCAGATGTATACCACCTACCCCGGTACACGCGACTTGGCTGCGCGCGCAGCTGGTGTGCTTGTCATGCCGGTTGTGACCGAAGTGGGGCTGGGAATTGGTGGATCGTACGGACGCGGTGCACTGCGTTTGGGCCCATCAACGGTAGATTATTATTCAGCAACGTCTGGCAGTGCAGGCTTCCAAATCGGCGCACAGCAATTCAGCCATGTGCTGTTTTTCATGACACCAGAATCCATGTCAGAATTCCGCCGCTCCCAAGGTTGGGCCGCAGGCGCTGACATTGAATACGCGTTTAGCGACCAAAGCGATATGCTACGTGCGGAAACAACGACATCTTTGTCGCCCGTGATTGCAGTTGTCTTCGGCCAGACCGGTTTGCGCCTAGGTGCAACACTCGAAGGCAGCAAGTACACACGTATCATTCCATAAACGACGCATTGGGGCGGGTTCACCGCCCCAACCGCTAGGCCCGCAAGCGCGCACCTGCCGGATCAAACGGTGGTTCTGCAAGGACGATTCCACGATGTGGCTTGCCCAAGATCATGACATCCACTGCCGAACCTGCAGCGACACCCTTGAGATACCCCAAAGCCAGCGATTTTTCGACTGAATACCCATAAGTCCCAGAGGTCACACGCCCGACAGGTGTGCCATCAGGCAAGAATATCGGCTCACCCCCAGTGGCATCCGCATTCGTGATTTCTTGCACTTCGATCAATGATAAAATTTCGCGCGGCGCATTATCTTTGATCTTTAAGTAGCTCTTTTTGTTTAAAAATTCCT
>RCNC010001980.1_pt1 | contig 13723 bp, 7 predicted proteins | sample 2041301 | NCBI WGS metagenome assembly RCNC01 (sample SAMN09708231, study PRJNA481090) | Marine sediment metagenome, whole genome shotgun sequencing project. | biome: marine sediment; feature: ocean; material: sediment; isolation source: Sewage treatment plant 13A marine sediment (STP13A) ... | reverse complement strand
CGACGCGCCCAGATACTGCCAATGCCTCTGTGAGCAGCGACTTCTTCCGTGTCCGGGGCAGTACCAACCTGCACGCGCTTTTGCCAGTACTTGCCGTTGATCTCTCCGCTTACCAACAGCTCCCCCCTGGGCGGGTTGGCGCCGAAGTTAGCCGCCAACGATAAGGGCTCCCCCTGGTACAGGTCGGGAATGCGTTGCGGCCAGGCCTCTACAGTCATGGGCCATTTGACCTGCAGATTGACTGCCGCGGGATGGGCGAGCTGTTCAAACAGCGCTGCCATTTTCTGACCGACCTCGTTGAGGTCACCGATGTGGGTATGGGTACCCCGGCCAAACTCGGCTGCCTTACGCATAAACCAACTATTGGGCGCGGAACCGATTCCCACGGTAAACAGGCGACTGCTACCCAACTGCGAGGACAGCGCTTCAAACAAGGCAGTTTCGTTACCCACCGCGCCATCGGTGATGAAAACCACCTGGCGCAGTGCCGCCTGCTCACGCAGCGTGTCCACCGGCCCGGTCGGCAGCAGGGCGGCGCGCAAGGCTGGCAACATTTCGGTTCCACCGGAGGCATCAAGTAGCCGGACAAACTCCTGCGCTTGCTGCAGATGATGGCGGTCGGCCGGCATGGACGTTCGATAGAGCGCCCGATGATGGGAATTGAATTCAATAATATTGAAACGATCGTGCGGGCGTAGTTGTTGCAGGGCCAGGCGCAGGCTGGCCCGCGCCTGTTCGATGGACACTCCGCCCATGGAACCGGATGTATCCACCACAAAGACCACCTCCCTTGGCATAGTCGAGGCCCTGCGCTCGGCGGCGGGAGGTACCACCATCAGCAAGCCAAAATAATCTTCTCCGACTTTCTCCGTGAACAGGGCGGCCTGGGGCGTAGCACCGGATACAGGCTTCCAGTTGAGCACAAAATCCCGATCCATCTCACTCACGCCATTCACCAGGCTAATGCTATAAACACCGGCACGGCGTGACAGGGCTATATCGTGATAGGGAGACTCTACTGTCGCCAGGGGCATTCCCATATCGAGCACTGCGGTAATCTCAATCGGGTTGATGGGCTGGTGATCGTTCCCCACACGTGGATCAAGCCTGGGAGAAATGGCGGCTGCATCGGGAACCTGATCCGAGGGAACTGCCCAACCGTGGTAGGGGTCCGCGACCAGCACCTCTCCCTCTGCCAGTTCCCCACCCTGCGTGGTCGGGGCGCCCGGTATATAGCGCGGCGTAATGGTCATGGGAAAACGCAGTGAAAAAGCGTCCGCGCTGAAATCAACCGCCTGTACATATTCCATGCGTACGGTAATTTCCTCTCCCGGGCCGATGTTCGCAACACGATTGGTGAACAGGTTGGGGCGCTGTTGCTCTACCAGGCTGGCCTTTTTACCCGCTTTCCTGGCGGCCTGGTAAATCTTCTTGGCCTGCGCTCTCTCCCTGATTCGCCCCACGATGCGACGCTCCCCTATCAGCATTTCCAGGGAATGCACGGCAGCGCTGTCCGGCAGGGGAAAAGCGTACACCCCCTCCATATAGTCCTCGGTGTTATTGCTAAAGGTCTGTTCCACTCGCACGGTGGCGACCATGCCACTGATATCGAAGTGCACCTTACTGGCGTGCACCAGAGCCGGGACGTAGCGACCACCGCTCTGCCCCTGCAGCAACAGGTAACCGCTCTTTACACTATCCAGCGCCAAGGGCAGGTCCCCCTCCCCAGATTCACTCGCAACCCCCGCCTGCACAGTGGCCGCCGACAACAGCAGTAACAACACGCTGCCCATCACGATAGCGGGCAGGCAGCGGAACACCAGCCACAGTGGCACGCCACCGAACTGGACACTGTCCTGGGTGAAACGGCGATAAAGGTGATTGTAACCAGTCATATGATCTCTCCATTTTCAATGCAACTGCTTGGTACAGTTGCCATTCAAACGGATGGATATGGCCAAAGGCGGTGCAGATTGTGTCTTTTTCCTGAGGAATAATGACGAAATGTGGCGAGCGCTTGAGATCGACCCGCTTATTTGAAAGTATGGGGAACACGCATACCAGACCGGGACAGCCACCCATGCCACACCACATCGCCATCGTGGAAGACGAGGCCGCCATCGCGGCCAACTATCGCGATGCCCTGCAGCGCAGGGGCTTTCGCGTTTCCGTGTTCAACGATCGGGGCACAGCCACCGAGGCCTTCCAGCGGCAACTTCCAGACCTGGCCATCATCGATGTCGGGCTGGGGGATGAGGTAGAGGGAGGCTTCGACCTGTGCCGCGACCTGCGCAGCCGCAGCCCCGAGCTGCCCATCGTATTCCTCACCGCCAGGGATTCGGAGCTGGACATGATTTGTGGACTGCGCCTGGGCGCGGACGACTACCTCACCAAGGACATCAGCCAGGACTACATGCTGGCGCGCATCGTGGCCCTGTTTCGGCGCGTCAAGGCTTTGCGCGCGCCTGAGCAGCAGGAAGACATTGTCGAGCAGGGCGAGCTGAGCCTGAATACGGAGCGCATGACAGCGCTGTGGCAGGACACCGCCATTGACCTGACGGTCACAGAGTTCTGGATGGTGCACGACCTCGCCAAGCGCCCCGGCCAGGTGAAATCTCGCCAGCAACTGATGGACTCCGCCAACGTGGTGCTTGACGACAACACCATCACCTCACATATCAAACGGATTCGCCGTAAATTCCAGCGGGTCGACTGCGCCTTCGACAGCATTGAAACCGTCTACGGCGTCGGCTACCGCTGGTCCGGGCTGTAAGCGGTGAACCTGCGCCGCCAGCTGTTGCTGGTCAGCCTGTTGCTGCTCTCACTACCCTGGGCGGGCTGCCAGTTCATCCGGGAAATGGAGGGTGCACTGCGCCAGGGGCAGGAGAAGTCCCTGCAGGCAACCGCCCAGGCCATTGCAGCGGTTGTCGGCCCACAGGAACAACTTTTGTACGCCGATCCCTCCCGTCGCTCTGCACCCGTTGAGGAGCGCCAGTCTGTCTACGCCTATCCCACCCGACAGGAAGTCATCATCGACGGTTACGATGACGGATGGGAGGAAGTCGAAGGGATTACATTGCGCAGTAATTCAAACGCCCCACTGACGGTTAACTGTCGGGCGCAAACCCGCGATGACAAACTCTACCTACTCCTGCAAGTCGATGATTCCGAAGTGGTCTACCACAATCCCGGCCTGTCCCCCGAGCCCAACGGAGACCGCCTGTTGCTGCGTCTGTGGCCCGGCGGACGCCGTCAGGACTATGTCATCGCCACGGCGGCACCGGGCAAGGTTCGCGCCAGGCCGGGCAACCGCCAGCTGCCTGGCCTAGAGGCCCGCGGCATCCAGGGCTATTGGCAGGACGCTGTGGGCGGCTACACACTGGAGCTGGTTATCCCCCTGTCCTATACCGGCGAGCGACTGGGTTTCTACTTCGTGAATCAGGGCTTTCGCAGCAGTACAGCCGTTGACACGGTGGGTAACATCGCGCCGCTGGATACGGCCGCACCACCCTGGCTGATCTATAGTCCCAACCGGATTCAGGAGCTGCTGGCGTCTTTCAGCCAACAAGGCAACCACATCCAGGTAGTGGATAAGGAGAAGTGGCTCATTGCCGATCTTCCGGCGCGTGGTTCCAGCAGCAACACCGACACCGAGACTTTCTGGCTACTACAGGTGCTGTACCGCAGCATCTTGTCGCAGGATACGCTGGCGATCCCGCCTGCCACCCCCCGGCCAGGTAAAATGCAGGGAGAAGAAATTGACACAGCCCTGACCGGGGTCGCCGCCAGCCATCGCTATCGGGATCCGGACTACGTCACGCGCACCCTACAGGCAGCGGCAGCACCGATCAGCGATGAGGCGGGAATGATTGGAGCCGTTATCGTCCGCCAAAGCGGCGAAACCTACCTGTCCCTGACCGACCAGGCCTTCAGCCGCCTGTTGAGCTACAGCCTGCTGGCACTGGGTATCGGCGCACTGGGCCTGCTGGGTTATGCCAGCCTGTTGTCCTGGCGTATCCGCCGACTCTCACGGGCCGCCAGTAACGCGATTAGCAAAGATGGCCGGGTCACTGAGAACTTTCCGCGCAGCACCGCAGGCGATGAAATCGGCGAGCTGTCCCGGCACTACGCCAAACTGCTGGACCGCGTGCGCGAATACAATGACTACCTGCGTACCCTTAGCCGTAAATTATCCCACGAGTTGCGCACACCCATAGCGGTCATCCAGACTTCCCTGGACAACCTGGAACAGGCGCGGGAAAAGCCCGACGATGCTGATGTCTACGTGCAACGGGCGCGGGAGGGCCTGTCGCGATTGCAGCACATTCTTACAGCCATGAGTGAGGCCAACAGGCTGGAGGAAAGTATCCGCAATAACCAGACGCAGGAACTGGACCTGGTACCCCTGGTAAGTGACGTGTTTGAAGCCTATCGCGGTATTTACACGGGACACAGCCTGTCCCTCGATATGCAGTGCGACTGCGCGCCAATCCAGGGCGCACCGGATCTGATCGTGCAGGCCCTGGATAAACTGGTGGAAAATGCGGCGTCCTTTTGCCCTGCAGATGGAGAAATCACGCTGCGTTTGGCGGAAGACGGCCCGCGTTGGGCGATTCAACTGAGCAATGACGGCCCTGCACTGCCAGCGGAGATACAGGATCACCTGTTCGACCCCATGGTGTCACTGCGCGAGGAACAAGCAGGCAATGTGCACCTGGGCCTGGGCCTGCATATCGTGCGCCTGATCAGTGATTTTCACCAGGGACAGGTGAGGGCGGAAAATCGCCCGGACCATAACGGGGTGGTCGTTACCCTATCAATACCAAAGTCGGAAAACGGCGTTAGCTGACGAAGGCCAGTTGCTTGATCTCCGTGAGCTGGTCGCGCATAGCAGCCGCCTCCTCAAACTCCAGGTTTTTCGCATGCTCGTGCATCTGCGCTTCCAGTTGCTTCAATTTGCGTGACAACGCCGCGGGAGACAAGTTAGCCACCTCCGCTGAATAGGCCGCCCTGGATTCCGCCACTCTTTGGCTCTTGCCCTTGCCTCGGGTCGGCATGCGGCGCGCACCTTCCATGATGTCCTGTACCGACTTCACCACGCCCGTGGGTGTGATGTTGTGCGCTTTATTATGCGCTACCTGCTTTTCCCGTCGCCGGTCAGTTTCTGCCATGGCCCGTTCCATCGAACCGGTAATTCTATCCGCATAGAGAATCGCCCTGCCATTGATGTGGCGGGCCGCGCGACCAATGGTCTGGATCAATGAGCGTTCAGAGCGCAGGAAGCCCTCCTTATCCGCATCGAGAATCGTCACCAGGGAGACCTCGGGCATATCCAGCCCTTCGCGCAACAGATTGATACCCACCAGCACATCGAACTCCCCCAGGCGCAAATCACGTATGATTTCGACACGTTCTATAGTATCAATATCCGAATGCAGGTAGCGCACCCGCACGTCGTGTTCGGCAAGGTACTCCGTAAGATCTTCTGCCATGCGCTTGGTGAGCGTGGTCACCAGTATGCGCTCGCCCAGCGCCACAACAGCACGGATTTCCCCCAGCAGGTCGTCCACCTGGGTCACCGCCGGACGCACTTCAATCTCCGGGTCTATCAGGCCGGTGGGGCGCACCACCTGCTCTACCGTGCGGCCGGCATGCTCAGCCTCGTAGGCGCCTGGTGTGGCGGAGACAAATACCGCCTGCGGCACCAACTGCTCCCATTCTTCAAAGCGCAGGGGGCGATTATCCAGCGCTGAAGGCAGGCGAAAACCGTATTCCACCAATGTTTCCTTGCGTGAACGGTCGCCCTTATACATGGCCCCGATCTGGGGAATACTGGCGTGGGACTCGTCCACAATCACCAGGGCATTGTCCGGCAGGTATTCGAACAGGGTCGGCGGCGGTTCTCCCGGCGCGCGGCCGGACAGGTAGCGCGAATAGTTTTCGATACCGTTGCAGTAACCCAACTCCCGGATCATCTCCACGTCGTAACGCGTGCGCTGCTCCAGGCGCTGGGCCTCGACCAACTTGTCATTTTCCCTGAGCTGCTTGAGGCGGATAGTCAATTCATCCTCAATCTTTCCCACTGCTCCCAGCATGACATCCCGAGGCGTCACATAATGACTCTTGGGGAAGATGGTCACCCGGGGCACCTTTCTTTCCACCACACCAGTCAGTGGATCGAACCAGCAAATGTTGTCGACCTCCTCGTCAAACAATTCAACTCGTACTGCCTCTCGCTCCGAGTCTGCGGGGAAAATATCAATCACATCACCGCGCACCCGGTAGGTACCGCGCTGGAAATCCACATCGTTGCGCGTGTATTGCAAATCCGCCAGCTGGCGCAGGAGGCCGCGCTGGTCGATGACCTCACCACGGGACAGGTGAATAACCATCTTGAAATAGGATTCGGGATCGCCCAGGCCGTAGATGGCCGAAACCGTCGCCACCACCAGGCAGTCCTCCCGTTCCAGCAGTGCTTTGGTGGCCGACAGGCGCATCTGCTCAATGTGCTCGTTCACCGAAGCGTCTTTCTCTATAAAGGTATCGGAAGACGGTACATAGGCCTCGGGCTGGTAGTAGTCGTAGTAGGACACAAAGTACTCCACCGCGTTGTGGGGGAAGAACTCCTTGAATTCGCCATATAACTGCGCCGCCAGCGTCTTGTTGTGGGCCATCACGATGGTCGGTCGCTGTAACTGCTCTACCACATGCGCAATGGTGAAAGTCTTGCCGGAACCGGTAACCCCCAACAGCGTCTGCGAGGCCAGACCGGCCCGCAAACCCTCCACCAATTGACGGATAGCCTGCGGCTGGTCTCCGGCTGGCTGGAAGGGAGATTCGACCTTGAACGGTTTAAACACGATTTACCTGCTGGGCGAGGTGAAAATAGCCCTGTATTATCATCTACATAGGGCAAAATTGCAGCCTTCAATCCAGCGGCTTATAGAATAGCGAAATAGCAGTTGACCAAGGTCCTGTCCATCATTAATATACGCGACCTCTGGTTAACGCCATTCCGCCTTAGCTCAGTTGGTAGAGCAATTGACTGTTAATCAATGGGTCGCTGGTTCGAGCCCAGCAGGCGGAGCCATTTACAGAGAAAGCCCTGAAGTCGCTGATTTCGGGGCTTTTTTGTGCCTGAAGATAACTTGCTGTGACACCTCTAGTGCAGCCCTCCGTACCAGCAATCAACCACCCCTCCCCCGCTCCCCGACCACTAATGGTAGAGGACAGCCTGGAAGATGCCCTGCGCGACCTATGCGGATCCAGGGGTGGCGATAGCAGATGTACTGGAGCTGGATGTCCCGCCGACTGAGCTGCTTAGCGCCAGAAGCATCAACGAACGCATGAAACGATCCGGTCGACTCTGGGACTGGGCAGCGAAAAAGGAATCGTACAGAGGGAGCAATCCGTTTTACCCCTATTTTTGTCAGCTTTTTTTACACTTGAGCTGAATCTGGATGTAATTAACGCTATAAGCCATTGATTTTATTAGGCTGGCATAATACTTGCTTTAGCATTATTATAAGTATGGTTATGTGGCTTTTGTTACGACCAAAGATCGATTTTTAAGTTATTGATAGCGTTAACGGGGTAAGACACAATGAACAAACACAGTCTGCTGGGGATGATAAGTGCTTGCACAGTAGCCCTTATTCTAAGCAATGCCGCCCAGGCGGCCTCATTCACCATAGACGATTTCAACGTTGATACCGGTTCGAGTATTTTCGACGGCACTACTGCAGATGGCTCTCAAAGCGCAATAAGTGGCATCAACGGTGCCAATATCGTCATGAATGTCACTGGCGGCGGCGGTTGGACGCGCACTCTAATAGCCGACCTTTCACAGGGTGATAGGATGGACACGACAGTGTGCATCGGCAGCTTTTGCGGTATGGGGCATGTCAGCATGTCGGGCGGTTCCTCGAATGGTACCGGGACCTTCGAATACAATGGCCCTGCTATCGACATGAGCAGTTATACCTTATTGGGTTTTGACTGGGGCGCGGACCTCCTGGGGGCAAGTGTCGACATTATCTTCAGCGATAGCAACACCACGTCCACAGTCGCCAGCTGGTCTTCACTGGCAGCCACTGGAGGCCCCCTGGTATCGCAAACGCCCATGGGCATTGCCTGGGGAACAGTGGACTCCAGCGCAATTACGCAGATCCAGTTTGTAGTGAACGGGGTGGAAAATTTAGACTCAAGCATCGATAATTTCACGGCAGTGGTGCCTGTTCCTGCCGCCGCCTGGTTGTTTGGTTCAGCCCTGCTTGGACTGGCAGGCGTTAAGCGCAGGAAAGCGTAGGCTTCTCGCTAAGCCCCCCTTCTCCTGCGATGTCAATCGGCATGCTCCTGAGGCCCTAATTAGCGACTGCTTGCGTCACGCCTGTGTCGTTTACGGTCAGCCCAATAGCCCTCGTATTTGTCAGGTTTTTACGTTAACTTATAAAGAGATTCAAACCTCCTGCGGGAGGTGTTGGGTTTCTTTTTTCTTTTTTTAAAGGTACGACACAATGAACAAACATAGCTTGCTGGGGATGATAAGTGCTTGCGCAGTAGCCATTACTCTAGGCAATTCCGCCCAGGCGGCCTCGTTCATCATAGACGATTTCAACGTTTTCACCTCTTCGATTGTTTCCGACACTATTATTGGCCCTCCTATAGATGGCTCTGTTAGCGGACCAAGTGAAATCGACGGTGCCAATACCGTCATGAATGGCACTGTTGGTTGGACGCGCACCCTGATTGCTGAACTCCTTGTCGGTGGTAATATTGATACGGAAGTGTGCAACAATTGCCTTGCGGGGCATGTCACGATGGCTGGCCCTTCAAATGGTATCGGCACCTACAAGTATAACGGCCCGGCTATTGACCTGAGCAATCTTACGTCACTGGGTTTTGACTGGGGGGCGGACCTCCCCGGGGCGAGTGTCGAGATTATCTTCAGCGATGGCAGCAACACATCCATAGTCGCCAGCTGGTCTTCGCTGCCAGCCACAGGCGGGTCGACCCCTGCAGACCTGGTACCGCAAGCGCCCATGGGCATTGCCTGGGGAGCAGTGGACCGCAGGGCGATTACGGAGATTCAGTTTGTAGTGAACGGGGTTACTTCTATGGACTCAATCATCGATAACTTCACCGCGACGTACCCTGGTGCTATTCCAGCGATTCCTGTGTGGGGGCTTGTTCTGACAATGCTGGGAATGATATCAATAGCAGGTCGCCAACTGCGAGCACACGCCAGATAGAACTGCTTCTGGAACAGCCCCTGCAGCAGGCGCTATTACACTGCTCCCACAGCGTCGTTTCAATGTCAAACTTCAAACCGAATCACATTTTCACAAAGACAAATGGCCATTATTCTGATTATTCTGTTAGTGTCCACTATTGCACAGGGTGCAAGAAGAACAACAATACAATGCGTGGGACGCGCAAACGCTCCACCCAGCGGAGTCCGGGGCTTGGGCCACTGGAAGACCTGAGGCACCCAGAGGCAACAGGAGCACTGAAACACAAGGAATAGGGGCAATAAGTTGGGTATCAACAGATCAATCAACGTTCTGTTTATTGTTACGGCGCTGTTACTTAGCGGCATCCTGACAACCTTTGCTGCCCAGCGCGAATACCAGGTGGCGCTCGACAGGTTGCTTGAGCAGTCTCAGGCCGAAGTGCTCGCCCACCCCGGATTGCAGTTTTACATTTTGCGTAGGGACGAGTCTCAACTCAATGCAGTCCTGCCGGATTTCCTGGCGCCAGATGCTGCTACACAGGCACTTGCCTATAGCAATGAATTCAAGTTGTTGACCAGCCTGGAGCGCGGCCATGCCAACTCCACAGAGGCACCTCCACTGAAACTTATGCGGGCCGAATTAGCGGTCGCAGAAACCGGGCTCAGCGCCGTAGACTCACTGCGACAGCCAGCAAGTACAGGGTTCTTTTCGTCCCTGTCAGGGGCAAGCCCCTTGATTTACCTGACTACTCCAATTTTTTCTACACTCGATGCGTCCTATCGCAAACTGTCACCCACAGATCTCCTCTCGGCCCTGGTTGAGTCGAAAGGCCAGGACAGCCTGTCAGTCATTGGATACCTGGCCTTAGCCATCGATCGAAACGCACTTTTGCGCAGCATAATGCCAGGGGTGTCGCGGATCTTTTTCACCAATCTCGCAGTTCTGCTGTTGTGTGCCCTGGCCTTCCACCTTATTGCACGACGGCTCACGGCTCCCCTTTCACAGCTTAAACAGGCAGCCACAAAGGTGTCAGCTGGTGAAACCGAAGTGGAGCTTGATATCGCGGGACATGGCGAATTCAAGCTAATCGGTGACGCCTTCAATCTTTTACTCAAGGACGCCTCCAAACATGAGCACCAACTGGGGCTGGAAAAACGGATACTGGCCAAGAAGGCGGATGAAACCGCCTCAGAACTATCCGAGCGCGAGCAGGAATTATCCAATGCTGCAGACGAAATCGACGCGACCAAGAAGCAACTGCATCACCTGGCGAACTATGACCATCTGACCGACTTGCCCAATCGCAGCCTCTTTACTACGCAGCTCGCCCTACTCCTGCAAATGTCGGCACGCAACAACAAGCCGCTTGCTCTTCTATGCCTCAACTTGAACGATTTCAATCGGGTCAATGAATCGCTGGGACACAGCACAGGAGACCTTGCTCTGCGTGAAGTGGCCAAACGGCTGGTAAGTTGCTTGCGCAGCAGCGACATGCTGGGGCATTCCGCGGAATTAGGCGAAAACATTAATATTTCCCGCCTGGGTGGCGATGAATTTGCCCTGGTACTTAATGACCTGGACAGCATCGAATCTGCTGGCGCCGTCGCCCAACGTATCATTGACAACTTAACCGAAGCCATGGAGATCAACGAGCATGAGTTGGTGGTCACCCCGAGTATAGGCATTGCAGTAGCACCTCGGGATGGATTGGAAGTGGATCGCCTGCTTAGCTCAGCCCAAGCTGCTATGCAGCAGGCCGAATCCAACAACCAGGTGAATTTCCTCTTTTACAAAGCCGATATGGAAGCGACCGGCCCTGACGACCTGAAACTTGAACTGGAGCTGCGCCGCGCAATTGAACGCAACGAACTGCACGTGCACTACCAACCACAGGTCGACACCATTACCGGCGCCATCACCAGCGCCGAAGCGCTGGTGCGTTGGCAGCATGCGGAGTTTGGACAGGTATCACCTGCCAGGTTTATCCCGCTGGCCGAGAGAATAGGACTCATCGGCGAGCTGGGCCACTGGGTAATGTCCGAGGCCTGCCGTCAGATGAAAGAGTTCGAAAAAGAGGGCGTTGAACTACCCAGGCTCGCTATTAATATTTCCCCAGAGCAACTGGACACCGAATTCGTGAGCCAGGTTGGTGAGGTGCTGCTGACAGCTGGCCTACCTGCCGCCAAGCTGGAACTCGACCTCTCTGAAGGCGTATTGATGAGAAACGACGTTAGCGTCCTGACGATGTTAAAGGACCTCAAGGAGATGGGCGTCTACCTCTCCCTGGACAACTTCGGCACAAATTATGCCCCCCTGGGCTACCTGAGCCGGCACCCCCTTGATGAAATAAAAATCGATCGTAGCTTTGTAACAGGCTGCGACAAGCGTCCTGAGTCTGCAAAGCTGGTCCTGGCAATCATCGCCATGGCTCGCAGCCTGGAGCTACACACGGTGGCTGAGGGTGTCGAAACCGAGGAAGAGTACAAGTTTCTCGCGGCTAACGATGTACGCTTCATGCGCGGCTACCTGTTCAGCAAACCAGTGCCTGCCGCAGAACTACAGCAACTACTGACCACACCCTGGTATTATATGACCCAGGTGCAAAAGATGAGCATGGATACCGGGAAGTTATAGGATTACATTAAAACTTCCGTGGTTAAGTTCCAACCCTGACACCGCCAGCACCTGTTCTGGCCATTCCCTGTAGATTTTACAATCGCCTGCGACATACAAGTACCTCATATGGGTACCAACCCTCCATGTAATACGCCCGCTACTTGGCCTATTCTAGTGGCTCGGGTGGACAGGAAATAGAACAAAAACACCCTTGGGCTTGGCCGTGCAGATGAGTTTCCAGCATGGCCTATTGGGTGGTACGTGGGGAGCGTTGTAATGAGGGCAGATACCAACAGAGGCGTAGTAGTTATTCCAGAGGATGCTTACAAGCAGAATGCAGTTTATCGTCCCTGGAAGGATATTAAATCGAGTGAAACACTAGCCAGACCAGAGAGCCCCCTGATTCGACCACAGTGGCCATCAGGCGGAAACTAAGACCAGCAAGAGCAAGGGGTGGTGACAGGCGTGTAGCCCGCGAGGGGGCGGGCTGTATTCCTGTGACACATGCGCTGATTCTATATAAGCAGCCCGGCGTTCCTCACTGGCCTGCCCTTATTGTAACGCCCACCAGGTCTGCGTCGAACCAGGCGGTAAAAACCACCCTATTGATGCGGTTTTAGCACCGGCCGGGGGCGTCCGTCACCAGCTTATAGCCCACTGCCATTCTCCACAGGAATCGCCCTACTTTCTTATGCCTCACCTGGCCCCTGCTCGCCTGGCGGGGAGCTGACCCCAAGCGCATCCACAAAACTCCTCCCAAAGCAGGTAAGATTAGTATGCGTATTCTAATTTTATCTGCCTTAATCCTTAGATAATCTGTGGATTAAGACGCCACAGTGAGCCGTACGATAATAGCGATTCATCTGGAATCTATAACACAAGGAACACAACATGAGCGCGTCGGGTTTCCGCCACAAAATCCGGGCTAAAGCCAGAGCTGCCCGATGCCGGCTCGGCACTGAGCCATCATCTCGCTCACCCGTATTGATCCAGGAAGAAGCCGGTATCCACGTGGGTATTTCCGCAGACCTGCCAGAGGCCGCCCGACACGCCGCCAGCATCTTCAATGACAAGTACCAGGACTGGTGGGAGCGAGGACGCTACGCCGCCTGGGGTGATTACAAGCGGCGGCAATTTGCTGTGGCCGTGGGTGGCGGTAATACGCTGAAAGCCCAATTCAAGGCCATGGTGGAGCAATCGCACTCGGACATCGACTGGGTTCGCCATGTTCGATTTTTCTTTCTCGAGGAGTCTTCCGGGGAAGCCGAGTGGGAAAGTGCCGAACAGTCCCTGATCATGAACTTTATCGTACCACTGGCACGAAAACTGATAAAAGTCCGGGGGCGCCGCACTATCGCCAAGGAAGTCGGCCTCAGCTTTACCGCCGATGAAGACGACATCATCGACCGCATGGTCTCCGAACTGGTTAACCCCATCAACCTCGCCCAGGTGAAGCAGGCCCTGGATGCCGGCAACCGTTCGCTGGCGCTAAAACGCGCCAATAGCGAAGCACAGCGCTACCAGCGTGACATCCAGCATAAGCTGGGCGCCACCATGGAGTTTCAGTGCATCATCAGTGGCATTGGCAAGAACGGTACGCTCGGTGCACTCGCGCCTTACATGCCCGAACTCAAAATCAAGGAACCCGGGGCCATTGTCCTGAAACAAGGCAAAAAGGCGCTGCGCGTGGCCTTGAACCGGGGAGTACTCATCAACAGTGAGTACATCTCACTTATCGTCTCGGGCAACCTGAAGCTGCGTGCCCTGGGCCGCTTTGAAATGCATGAGTCCGCAGACTTCGAGCAGACAGTGATGGAGACGCCGTTGCGCATGCTGCGGGAAACCTACGAGATTGCCCAGAAGGTCTACATCTT
>RCNC010001979.1_pt1 | contig 13725 bp, 14 predicted proteins | sample 2041301 | NCBI WGS metagenome assembly RCNC01 (sample SAMN09708231, study PRJNA481090) | Marine sediment metagenome, whole genome shotgun sequencing project. | biome: marine sediment; feature: ocean; material: sediment; isolation source: Sewage treatment plant 13A marine sediment (STP13A) ... | reverse complement strand
CCTCGGTTGTGGTAATGCCACATCTGGGATTGCAGAGGGATTAGACATAACCCTATCCTGTGCCCAGGGGCAAACGGGTTATGTCTACAAAGGTAAATTACCCTTTAAAACCCAGGAAATAGATGTTAGCAACATTAAAATGCCCAAAACCGAGGCAAAAATGATTTTGGCAGATCCCGAGCGCGCCTTTCAATTATCCTTCTATCCCAATAATGGCGTTGGGTTATTGCGTATGGAATTTATTATTACCCACATAGTAAAAGTGCATCCCATGGCATTGGTAGCATATGATACAATAAAGGATGTGTCAGAAAGGAAAAAGATTGATGAGCTTACTATAGCTTATCCTGAGAAGAGGGATTATTTTATTGATAAATTATCACAAGGGATAGCTACGATTGCAGCTGCATTTTATCCGAAAGAGGTAATTGTTCGGCTAAGCGATTTTAAAACTAATGAGTATGCCAATTTAATTGGGGGCAAGGACTTTGAGCCCCATGAGGAAAACCCTATGCTCGGTTTTAGAGGGGCTTCTAGGTACTATAGTGATTTGTACAAGGACGGATTTGCATTGGAATGTGCAGCTATTAAAAAAGTTCGTGAGGACATGGCGTTGAATAATCTAAAAGTAATGGTACCGTTTTGTAGAACTGTGGAGGAAGGTAAGCACGTATTGGCTATCATGGAAAAAAACGGATTAAAAAGAGGGGATAATGGACTTGAGGTTTATACCATGGTAGAGATACCAAGCAATGTGATTTTGGCTGAAAAGTTTGCCGCGATTTTTGATGGTTTTTCCATTGGCTCGAATGATTTGACCCAATTAACACTAGGAGTAGATCGTGACTCTGAAATCATGGGTAAATTATTTGATGAAAATGATGAAGCTGCTAAACAAATGATTGCTATGGCCATTAAATCTGCCCGTAAAACCAATACCAAAATTGGTTTGTGCGGACAAGCACCCAGTGATTTCCCTGAATATGCTGCATTTTTGGTAGAACTGGGAATTGACAGTATTTCATTTAATCCAGATGCATTATTAAAGGGCATTGGAAATATTAACATGGCCGAAAGTAGCTTGACTTCAAAAAAGAACCCGCCGATCGTTGAATTAGCCAATTGAAAAGGAGATGAAGAAAATTATAACGCTTACGATGAACCCAGTGGTCGATAAAGACACCACTGTAGCAGGTATTAAACCCAATACGAAGTTACGGTGTGTTTCGCCAACTTATTACGCTGGTGGGGGAGGCATCAATGTATCTCGGGCCATTAAGAAACTTGGGGGAGAATCGCTTTGCATGTATATGGCAGGCGGACCCACAGGATTCCATTTACAAGAATTGGTCTCGAAAGAAAGTATAGACCAAGAAGTTATTTTAATTGAAGGGTGGACGCGTGACAACCTCTCCGTAACCGATACCATTACCAATTTACAGTACCGTTTCGGGGTTCCAGGCCCAAATGTAAAAGAAAAGGAATGGCAACAAGTATTAATGGTATTGGAAGAGCATGTACATAAAGAAGATTATTTGGTGGCCAGTGGTAAATTGCCCCCTGGAGTCCCTGCCGATTTTTATGTAAAAGTCTCAGAAATCACGAATAAAAAAGATGCTAAACTTGTTTTGGATACTTCCGGTGTGGCATTATTGCCAAGTATGAAGGCCAAAATCTATATGATGAAACCCAATTTGGGAGAGTTGAGCATTATATGTGGAGTAGATTTTATTTCAGCCATTGAATTGGAATCTTTGTCAAAAAAGTTTTTGGAACAAAACAACTGTGAGGTGCTAGTAGTTTCCATGGGTCCTAAAGGTGCTTTATTGGCTACGAAAAATGTAATTGAACATATCCCGGCACCCGCCGTAATGCAGAAAAGCACTATAGGTGCGGGAGACAGTATGATAGCGGGAATGGTCTTAAGCTTATTGAAGGGTAAATCCTTGAGTGAAATGGTAAAATACGGAGTTGCCTGTGGTACTGCAGCAACTATTCATCCGGGCACCCAGCTATGTGAAAAAGAGGATGCTGATAACTTGCTCGAATGGATAATTGCCAATACTGTTAAAATTTAATTCAAAAACACATGAACTGATCTAGATCAGTTCATTAGAGAAAAATAGAGTATATATTTGCCCTATTATTGTTCATAAAAGTTCATTTGACATTCGAAAAACATACTTGTTATTCATGGGGAGTAATAAGGGTTTGTATATGAAGATATAAAAGATACTATTGCACTAGGTGATTTTTTTGTCGTGGCTTGGCAACAGGTTCGGAGATTAAACTGCCATAAGTGTTTATTAGACAGAATTTATATCTTCTGGAAACCGGGACACGGGGGTGTGCCGGTTTCTTTTAATAATTAGAAGGTATTGATTTTTATTGTCGCAAGACCGTATAGATCATAGTTAAGAACTCCATGTAGTCATTTGCAAAAAAATCAATTGGTTAAGTTGTTTTAGCGATAATGTGATTTAAAGAATTGTTTGATTGTTTTGATGAATTTGATTTCTTAATAGGAAACGGGTACGCTTAGCGTACCCGTTTCTGTTTTGCATCGTATAACAGATTATCTTAAATTACATAAAATGGAATATTATTTCAACAAAACACTTACGAATTTGTCTTTTGACGAGGTGGTTGACAAAACAACTCAGGCCCTAAAGGAAGAGGGCTTTGGCATACTCACCGAAATAGATATCAAAACTACTTTGAAAAATAAATTGGATGTCGATTTCCCTAATTATAAAATCTTAGGTGCTTGTAATCCAGCCTTTGCCCATAAGGCCTTAATGGCCGAAAATAAAATCGGGACCATGTTGCCCTGTAATGTAATTGTCCGGGAAACCGAAAATGGTAGTATTGAAGTTGCTGCAGTAGACCCTATTGCCTCTATGATGGGTGTCAAAAATGAAGGTCTTGGTGAAATAGCCGATGAGGTTCGAAATAAGTTGAAAAAAGCGGTTGATAATTTGTAGAGCACATAAATGACCACAATAATAATTAGTTGTTTACTATCCATTATTATTGGCCATTAGCTGACCAAAATCATTACATCCTTTTGTTTGCAATTGTATTTTTATAGATAGTAAAATACAATTATATTACTCATGGATATACTTCAGAAAGATAATTTAATCTCGTTGGATGTTAACCTTCCCATCTGGGAACGCTTTTTTACCATCGCTCCTTTGGTGGTTATTGGCACCAAAGAAAATGAGGGTTATGATCTTGCACCAAAACATATGGCCACCCCTTTGGGGTTTGGCAATTATTTTGGTTTCGTCTGTACGCCCAGACATGGCACATATCACAATGTGAAGGCAAGCAATGAATTTTCTGTCAGTTTTCCAAGGCCAGACCAGATAGTAGCGACCTCCTTAAGCTCATCCCCACGTTCCGAACAGATTTCGAAATCACAGGGAATTATCCAGGCATTGCCAATCGTCAAGGCAACCACAATGGATGCGCCAATGATAAAGGATGCTTATTTGTACTTTGAATGTGAACTCTTCAAAATAATCGACGGTTTTGATGATTATAGTATCATTACCGGTACGATAAAAGCAGCACATGTGCACAAGGATTACCTTAGGGTATCCGAAAAAGATGAACAGGAACAGCTGCATGAAAATCCACTGCTGGCCTATATTGCTACAGGACGTTTTGCAAAAATCTCTGACACCTACAGTTTTCCATTTCCCAAAGACTTTAAAAGATGATTGCTATGACCACAAATATCGCAGCAGAGATTTTAGCTTATTTCAAGGAAAGTAATGATAATATGGTCGAGTTCCTTGAAAATTTGATTCGTTATGAGTCTCCATCAAACAACCCTAATTCACAAAAGGCATTACTGGAATTCTTGGGAAATAAACTGAACTCGCTCGGGTATTTTACTTGCTATTTTCCTGGAAAAAAAACAGGTGGCTTTTTATATGCCAGGCCACAAAATAGGGATAGAAAAAAGCCATTACAGTTATTATTGGGCCATTGTGATACCGTATGGGAAAAGAATACATTGCTAAAGATGCCCATTTCCAAAAATGATGGTAAGATGACCGGTCCTGGGGTTTATGACATGAAGGCGGGACTAACTCAACTTATATTTTCTCTACAGGTAATTCATGAAATGTCGTTGCATTCCCACCTTTCTCCTGTAATCCTAATCAATTCTGATGAGGAAATTGGTAGTAGGGAATCACGGCATATTATCAAGCGGCTTGCAAAAATTGCTGAACGGGCATTTGTAATGGAGCCTCCTTTGGGCCTTGAAGGAAAATTGAAAACCGCTCGTAAAGGCCTAGGACGTTTTACCATAACGGTGATAGGAAAGGCTGCACATGCCGGTTTAGATCCAGGAAAAGGGATTAATGCCATTGTTGAGCTTTCCCACCAAGTACAAAAATTGTTTGCTATGAACGATTTTGATAAGGGCATAACGGTAAACGTGGGCACCATACAAGGAGGTATTTCCCCAAATGTAGTAGCACCTGAGAGTAATGCTGTGGTCGATGTTAGAGTGCTAAATAAAGAAGACGGAGAATTTATAACTGAACAGATTTATGGTTTACAACCAACCATAAGCGATGTGGAAATTAAGGTTGAAGGAGGAATTGGACGACCACCTATGGAGCGTACAGTCCGAAACCAGAAACTATGGCAACTTGCTAAAACGAAAGCCTTGCTATTAGGTTTGGACTTGCAGGAAGCGACCGCAGGCGGTGGCTCTGATGGCAATACTACAAGTGTATACACCGCCACTTTGGATGGTCTTGGTACAACGGGCGATGGGGCACATGCACTTCATGAGTTTATTTTTTTGGATCAGTTCTTAGAAAGAACAGCCTTACTAACCTTATTACTATTGTCAGATTCATTGGATAACTAAAGAAGCATAATTATGAACCATAAATACATATTTACATCCTTGACTCGAATCTCCGATTTGGCCGAAAAAGAATTTCAATTGAAAGAATTGAAAAAGGGACAATGGGCAACAGGGGATTATGTGGTTTGTCGAATAGTGAATGCAGGGAGTGAAACCTTAAAGTTGGAATTGCCGAATGGAAGAATGCGTGGGGTAATCGGCGGGGAGATAATTGTTGGAGCCTTGGGAGAACGTTTTGCTACTTTGGAAGCCACTGGAACCTGGAGGAATGTGGAAGACGACCTAAAAATGACTGTCTTGACCGGAGCCGGACTTTTGGGAAAAATGACATCCAAATCGGTTTTTATACCCCAAATGATGAAGGTGGTTTATCTGGGTCATGCGTTTAGAGGTGATAAAAAACTGACTATGGAGAGTTTTGTTAAGCCCATACTCACACTTTCTTATAAAACACCCATAGTGCTGTTTGTAGGCACATCAATGTCGGCTGGTAAGACAACATCGGCAAGAATTGTCACAAATATATTCAAGCAAGCAGGTCATAAGGTAGTAGGGGCCAAACTTACAGGTGCGGGAAGGTACAAAGACATATTGGCTATTAAGGATGTTGGTGCTGATGCTATCTATGATTTTGTCGATGTAGGATTGCCTTCTTCTATTTGTCCGAAGGAAGAATTCCAAGAAAAATTAACACAACTATTGAGTAGAATTGAATTGCAAAAAGCTGATGTCGCCATTATTGAAATAGGCGCCTCACCTTTGGAGCCCTATAACGGGGATATTGCCATAGAGACGCTAAGAAAGCATATTAAATGTATCGTACTCAGTGCTTCTGACCCTTATGCCGTTCACGGACTAATGAAGGCTTTTGATATTGTACCTAATATTGTAACCGGCGTTGCCAGTAATACATTAGGAGGAAAAAGATTGGTTGAGCAACTTTGTAAGGTTAAAAGCTTAAATCTAATTGATTCTACAACAACAAAAGAATTGATTCAAATCCTTACGTCCACCACAGGCTTTGTTTTATAAAGGAAAAAGCTTTGAATTAGATGTTTATGAAAATTACACCGAAAGCTCCAAAACCCAATATATTATTATTGCCTTTATTTGGTATGCTGTTATTCGTTTTATTCTATATTTTGGCGGCATTACAATATCCAGGTGGTTCATGGATAATGCCCCAACAAAATGGTTTCAGTTTTTGGAATAATTATTTATGTGATCTGCTAGATCAAAATGCCATTAACGGAGAATTGAATACCGCTCGTTATTTAGCGAGAACCTCCTTGACAGTACTTTGCTTGAGCCTTGTATTGTTATGGTATTACTTACCTAGTTTGTTCAAAGGAAAAAATTTTAATAAAAATATTATGTGGTTGTCGGGTATAGCAGCCTTGGTTGCTATCTCTTTCCTGTCCTCAGGAGCCCATGATCGCACCGTTCGCATCGCCGGATTTTTAGCGGTAATAGCCTTTTTAACATGTTTTGTTGAACTTTTAAAAGCAAGACATATAAAGCTCTTTGTTTTTGGCATTGGTTGCCTTATAATCTTTTTGGTCAATTATTATATATATGAAACTGGGCTGTATATTCGGTTACTTCCAGTAATACAAAAGATAACCTTTATATGTTTTATCATTTGGTTTATTATGTTGGATGTATTTTTTTATCGAAAGTTGAAATAGGAATTTATCAAAGGGAAATGTTAGCTGGTACTGATTATTAGATCACATTTTCAAGTAATGAAAAGCTTAAGTTTAAAGGCGATTTTTGGCACCTATTAATTTTGTTTCCAGTTGCGAATTTCGTAAATTGAAGAGTACGCTTACTTCAACGAAAAAGGATAACAAATCCTGCTTTGGATCAAATCATGACCCTAGGGTCTTAGCATAGAATTAAATTGCATTAATCGATGCTTCAGGATTAAAATAAGAATATTAACTTAAAGAATAAATTATGAACCCTTTAATTTTATTTACGCTCATATTTGGTATAATCTTCTTGGCAGGAATTCGAATTGTTTTTGAATATAAACGAGCTTTGAAATTCCGTTTTGGAAAATATGTTAAAACACTACAGCCAGGATTCAGATGGATTATCCCCTTAGTAGAGACTATTCAAGTAGTTGATATCAGGGTTATTACCATAAATGTGGTTTCCCAAGAAGTTATGACCGAGGATAATGTTCCATGTAGTATAGATGGCGTTGTGTTTTTCAGGATAAATAATCCTGAAAAGGCTGTGTTAGAGGTAGAGGAATTTGCATTTGCGATTACCCAACTATCCCAAGCGGCCTTGCGCGATGTTTGTGGAAAAGTTGAATTGGACACGATTTTATCGAAACGTGAGGAAATGGGTAAGAACATAAAAACAATAGTTGAGAAAGAAACCCATGAGTGGGGCATTGAAATCAAGGATGTGAAAATCAAGGATATTCAACTACCGGAAAACATGCGAAGAATGATGGCCAATCAGGCTGAGGCAGAACGATCAAGAAGGGCTCGTATCATTCTTGCGGAAGCTGAAGAGCAAGCCGCCGGGAAGCTTTTGGAGGCAGGTCTGCAAATAGACAAATCACCTTCGGCCATTAAATTGCGGCTATACCAGACCTTATCCAATATAGCTGCTGAAAAGAATTCTACAATTCTTTTCCCATTTCCGGAAGAGGTATTGCCTAGGAAAGCCAAAAAAAAAGATAAATAAACTGGTTCCAGATGGTTATTGCCTGTATTGACGTTGTTTAATATTGTCATGTATTTCAAAAATTTTACTTTGAAATTCGTTTTCCCCATTTAATAAATTCATACCAAACAACAAATAAGAAGCCTGTGACAATACTCGCGCATAGTTGTGATACATCCAAAGTTTCAAATTCAAAGAAACGGGTCAACGGGTCTACAAAAAGTAATAATCCTGTAATAAAAATGGTAACACCGATGATGAGTGGTACCAAATTGTTCTTGTATCTCATTGTTGTGAACATGGAAAAGTAAAAAGAACGGTTGACAAGTGTTAAAAATATATTGGAGGAAATAAGAACGGTAAAGACCATGGCCCGGGTAATCCCTTCGGTATAACCTTGATGTACACTATATTGATAAATAAGTAAAGCACCAGCTGTGATTAGCAACCCTTGAACGATACTGGTAAAAAGTTCCTTCCATTTGAAAAAGGTAGTGGTAAAGGGTCGAGGTTTTTGGATCATGGTATGTTTTTCCATTGGCTCGTTTTCATAAATAATGGAACAGGTAGGCCCCATAATCAATTCCAATAATATAACATGTACCGGTGAGAAAATATTGGGGTAAATCCATCGTAAAGCGAGAGGGAGAAATACCATAAAAATTATTGGAATATGTATGGATATTACATATTGTATCGCTTTTTTAAGGTTGGCATAGATTTTTCTACCCATGGCGACGGCATCCACCATTTTGGATAAGTCATCTTCCATCAAAATCAATGATGCTGATTGTTTGGCGATCTCTGTACCTTTTTGCCCCATTGCTACCCCAATGTGTGCTGCTTTAAGGGCAGGACCATCGTTGACCCCATCACCGGTCATGGCCACGATTTCACCTGTGGATTTTAAAGCTTCAATAATTTTGAGTTTGGCACCTGGAAACATTCTTGTGAAAATATGTATGTCCTTCATAGCCTCTTGTAGTTCTAATCCTTCTAACTTAACAAGAGCGTCGCCATCCAAAATTTCATGGTTCCCGTTGAATTGAATCTGTCTTGCAATCGCCTTTGTAGTAATGGGATTGTCCCCTGTAATAATTTTCACAGCTATCCCTGCCGTTTCAAAATCGCCAAATACCGTTTTTATATTATCCTTCGGGGGATCATAAAAGGCTACTATTCCCTTAAATTGAAAATTAAATTCTTGCTGCCTCGCTGGAAAATCATTGCCTATGAACTTTGCCTGGCCAACACCCAATAATCGATACCCTTCTTTCGCTAATTTGTCAATAGCATCATGTAGTTGTCGTTTTTCGGTTGTTGTTAGATTAGAAATTTCAAAAAACGCCTCTGGCGCTCCTTTCGCTGCGATAATGCGATTTCCCAATTCATCCTCAAAAATATGTGTCATCATAGGCGGATTGCCCCCTAATGGATATTCGTGCAACATTTTGAATTTTTGCCGTTCATCAGATTGACAGATTTTGGAACAGGCATTGTGTAAGGCAATTTCCATACGGTCAAAAGGAATGGGTTCACTGGACCACATAGCCAGTTCCAAAAGTTCTTTTTCCTGGGCACCCAAAGCATCTTTTGGGTTTGAGACTTTATTGGAGACCATTACAAATATTTTTGCCAACTCCATTTCGTTTTTGGTTATAGTGCCCGTTTTATCAACACATATAACTGAAGCACTGCCCAATGTCTCTACCGTTTTCATCTGTTTTACCACTATCCCCATTTTCATTAATCGCCATGCACCCAAGGCCATAAAGGTGGTGAACGCCACAGGGATCTCCTCCGGGAGTATACTCATAGCAAGTGTAAGGGCCTTTAGCAGACTGTCGAGAACATTATTTGAATTAGCATAATTTATGCCCCAAACTATCAAGAAAACCACAATTCCGACAGTCGCCATTCTTTTTACAAAATTGTTAATCTGAATTTCCAGCGGTGTTTTTTCCTCTATTATGTTTTCAAGGCTTTTTCCAATTTTGCCTAAATAGGTTTCATTGCCAATAGCGGTAATCGTGGCGATGGCCAGTCCACTGGTTACAATAGTCCCGCGATAGATTTTATTATCCTCCTTCGTTTTGTCCTTATAGACCGTTAAAGATTCTCCCGTTAGGATTGACTCATCCACAGAAAAATCATTGGAATGCACAATAGTACCATCAGCAGCAATGGTTACACCTTCCTCGACCATAAGACTATCCCCGATGACAACATCCTCGATGGGAATCTTTTCGACCTTACCGTTTCTAATTACATTGCAATGGGGTTGGCTAATAATCTTTAATTTTTCAAGTGCATTACGACTTCGGGAATCTTGGTACAACGAAATGGCCGATACCAATAAAATGGCCGCCGCCAGAAAAATACCGTCACCAATATCACCCACAATAAAGTAGATGCTGGATGTTACCAGCAGTAGGATGACCATGGGTTCTTTGATCAAGCTTGTGATGAGCTTGAAAAAAGCATTTTCTTTTTTATAATGAAGTTCGTTGCGCCCGTATTTCTTTCTGGAGAGAAGGACTTCTTCAGTGGTCAAACCTTTTACGTTAAAATTTGCTATCGACATATTTATAAACTGATTATTCCCAACGGTATTCCCGGTTAAGACCCAGCGGATTCCGAAATCAAGGCCCAACCTATACCGACCTTACCAATGATATTAATCCAAATTAACAACATTCAAAATAATGTTGAAATTGTTGTTCACTATAACAATCGGTAGTTAGAAGTTGCTATTAGGGCAATACCAACAATGCCAATTGTTATCCTTGCTGAAATCGGAAGAATTCCGAAATACATTAAAATAGCGCCAATTATGGCTAATAGCAGGCCTAATATAAACCGATATTTATTAGGCCTTTTATTATTCATGTCGAAAAAATAATTTACTTTTTTGGTTACTCTCCTAACGGTAAAAAAACTATTCTTTAATACCTACTGAAATAGATGCATCCCCTTCATCACCCATTAAAATTACGGTAATATTACCTTTTTCCGCGGCAAAATGGGTGCCTGTTCCCACCGTAGTAGTAAAATTGATTTTGAAGCCATTACTTTCTAGGTTTTCTTTGTACTTCGCAGTTTCATTGGGGGATACGTCTTCAAAAATGATCACCCAATTTTTACCTTCTTCCATATTCTGGGTATTGACCATTACAATTTTACCGTTTTTAAATTCAGGTACCTCATTTGGAATTTCTTTGGGCCAACTTTGAGTGTTCGCATCCGCAGTAAAGGTTCCTTCTTCAGTCTCGATTACAATTTTTTCATCATCCAAATCAACTGTGGCTTTATCGCCAATTGCTTTTTCAATGATTTTTTCTTGGGTTTTTTCAGCTGCTCTTTTGCAGGAAGTGGATATTGTTACTAATGAGATAGCTGCAAATAAGGCGATTACTCGTGTTAAATTAATTAGATTAAAATGTTTCATTTGTTTATATTTTAATATGATTATTGTTTTAGACAGCGTTTTATTTTCGACTTTCGGATTTATGAAATTAACATACCGATTTCGAGTAGGCAATGACCTTAATCATTACATCAAATGTGCATTTTGTTCATGTAATAGTAAAGCGTATTCCAACTTGGTAGATAAATAACAATCCTGGTTCTACTTATAAATGTGATAAAATTATTGCCCAACCTCAGCAAACAATACCATATAATTATGACCAGCCTCTTTGGCACATTTGGGACAGTAAGCGTAGTGTACATAATAATTGTTGGCCTTTAAATCCTGATTGCTTAAATAGGTATCCATTTGCTTTATGAATTTTGGTATTTCCTTATAAGCACCATCAAAAACTTTGCTTTTAAATGTACCGGATAGAGTTGTATTTTCCGCATTTGACACCGTGTTGGTTACTGACAGGTATAATTCCGATTTAAATGCAGTAGGGTCGTTAAATAGTAGTAAGATATCTTCCTTTTCATCGGAAAGCTTCCCTGAATCCTCAGCCATCTTCATCATTTTGGTTATTTTTTTACCGAGCATAGGTGGCAATGGAATATGAAATAGTGTGGGTACCGAAGCCTTAATGAATTTTTTCTTTTCCCAGTGATGTGTTTTATTGTCCCATTTTTCAGGATGGAAGGTAGGGCAGCATTCTTTGATTGTTTGTTCCATAACTTTCTTATTAAAATAGTTAGGTATGCTCTAATTATCTAAAAGGCCCAATTGAATGTCCTACGCATTCAGGTGCAGCTCTTTTTTTAAAATGTTTCTGAAGCGCGTGGCACTTAGATAGTGGTCTTCAAGTAATTTTCCGTCACGTAAAAGACTAAAAACACCATAGCCAGAAGGCGCATTTTTTGCCTCTTGTGCAGTTTCAAGTTTTGTAATTTTAAGGTCTATGTCATAATCCATGGCCGTATTCAGAAGCGCAACAACAGATTTTTCATGCCAAGGACATTGATTGGCATAAATCAAATTCCAACCCTTGTAATTGGATTGTTGCTTCGTCCAATCAATAAGTTTTGGGTCGGGAACTGTAGTATCCCATTTTTTCGATAGCAGTTCAAATCTTTCCAGTTGGTCTATTTTCTTAAAGCCATTATCATCAAAAATGCCATTATCAGCAATCCAAGCACCTTTACTCGACATTACGCATATACCAGCCAGCCCTTCTCGTTTAGCATCCTTTTCAACTTCATCTATGAGAAGTGATCCATAACCCCTGTTTCTGTCTTTTTTAGAATACACTGTAATACAATGAACGAACATGAATTTTTCTGCCTCAATCGGGCGCCATGCGTTAGAAGCGGGGACATACTCAATGAATCCGATCATTTTGGCATCTGTGCCCTTAAGGATTTTCATGCGTAATCCTTTTATATATTGTTTTTCAAACCAATCCTGTTTGCATTTAAATCCGGGGCTTTTAATATCCTTGATGCAGAAAAGGGTTTCTTCTTGAACATTATTAGGTGTTACATCTATAATTTTAAATTGATCCGTCATATTAGACTTTTTCTCTTTTTATTGCTCTAAATTTTTTTCTGTATTCCTTATCCATTTTTTCCGTGGCATATTGCACAATGAGACGGGCGCATTGGTCTTTCCATTTTAACAAGAAATTCTCGATTTCGGTGGGCCATTTTTTCCATAATCCACGTAAGAGGGTTCCAATGCCCTTTTGAACATATTCCGAATTGTCAAGCATCAAAGGTTCAATTACCGGTAGGGCTATCTTTGGTTCTAATCCTTCTTTCAATAATTCGACCAATGTTACTGGTACTGCCCTCCTTTTCCACTCCGAATCCGAGTCATTCCATTCTTTTAACTTTTCAAATGTAATTGCTTTATCAATTAGGAAACTGGATAGTACCAACATACATAACACATCTGTGGTGGCCCAGTTAGTTATACCTATTCGAAACCAGTTCCCTATCCTGTCAAAAGTTTCGGGAATATAATTTTCCCTTTCGGACTTTATAAAAGCAATAGCAAAAGATTTTTCTTCTAATTTTCCTGTTCGCATTAGTTCGTCCCCAAGGTTTAGGTACTTATCCAAGGTCATTTTATTTTTCCAGGCTTTAATCCACAAATCACGCTGTTTTTCAAAAACCTTCGTATCAATTCCGTAACCATCAAAGCCATTTTTGAAATATCTTGAGTATTTCTTGACAATTTCCGCATCTGCATTTTTAATGCAGAAATCTCGGATCTCCTTTTGTTTTTGTTCAATCATTCAATTTATATTTAAACGCTTTGATTTCCCATGGGATATACGCAATACACATAAAGGTGGCACACACTGTGCTTATCAATTCAATATCTGGATTGATCAGTATTAAAAGACCAACGATTATGAAGCTACCATACCACCGTCAATTACGTAGGTGCTTCCGGTAATGTATTTGCTTTTATCCGAGGCCAGGAACAATACTAAATCGGCGATTTCCTCTACCTCTGCATAACGTCCAAAAGGGACTCTGGCTTCAAATCCTTTTTTTGCTTCTTGGGCATTATCGGGTGAAATATCTTTTTCAATATCCCTCATCATACGTGTATTGACAGGACCAGGGTGAATCGTATTTACTCGAATGTTTCTAACAGCTGACTCTAGGGCTGCAACCCGCATGATGCCAATTACACCATGCTTACTTGTTGAATATGCCCCTAG
>RCNC010004860.1_pt1 | contig 13729 bp, 9 predicted proteins | sample 2041301 | NCBI WGS metagenome assembly RCNC01 (sample SAMN09708231, study PRJNA481090) | Marine sediment metagenome, whole genome shotgun sequencing project. | biome: marine sediment; feature: ocean; material: sediment; isolation source: Sewage treatment plant 13A marine sediment (STP13A) ... | reverse complement strand
GGGTGGCGCATGTCAGACACCTTGGAACTCAGGGTGGGTTACGGGACCGCTTTCCGGCCCCCATCCATCGGCGAGCTCTACTACCCGCTCTCCGGCAACCCGGATCTGGTGGCCGAAACTTCCTCATCCAGCGACATCGGCCTCATCTCCACGAATCGAATGGAAACCTCGCGTTGGCAGCTGACCGGGTTCTCGACCGATCTCGACAATCTGGTCGAGTTTGATTATGCGACATATCAAAACCACAACATCGGTTCGGCCTCGATTCGCGGCGCTGAGATTTCCTGGACCCGATCACTCGGGAAACGGGGCGCATCATTCATTCAGGCGACCTACCTTGATACCGAGGACGACAATGGCCAACCGTTGCTGCGGCGACCCGAGTGGAGCGGTTCCTGGACCGTCCAGGGCAATTTTTCGAAACACCTGAGCGGCGATCTGACCGTCCTGTATGTCGGCGCCAGGGACGATGTCGATCCAATCACCTTCGAACGCTCCCAGGCTTCGAGCTACACAACCGGGGACATCGCCCTCGCCTACAGCCTGTGGGACGGCGTCGAGGTCACCGGGCGGGTGCTCAATGTGCTCGACAAGGACTACCAGGAGGTACTCGGCTATCCAGCCCAGGGCCGTCGCTACCTATTCGGTCTGCGCCTGGGAGTCGACAAACCGGCTCGCTGGCGGGGAACGCCCTAACAGTTATGAGTTAGTTTTGAGTTCTTAGTTTCGGAGGGCGCTCCCGCCCAAGAGCAGGACGGGCGACGCTGCGTCACCGCGCCCGCAAGGTGCGAGTAACTCAAAACTCATAACTCAAAATTCAAAACTTTCATCGGAGCCTGACGCGGCCTCAATTCAAATAACATTGACAGTCGGAAACATTGACATCAGGTCTGCGTACCATTATGGTGAGACTTAGTTGAGAACGTGAATCATTTGCATTAGCAATGAGCGAACCCGAAAGGAGTCTGAAATGAAGAAGACGATGATTGTACTCGGAGTTGTGCTGTGCGCGACTCTGTTGGTCAACCCGGCCCTCGCCTGTGACGGCAAAGAGGCCAAGAACGCGAGCAACGACGGTGCATCTTGCTCGAAGACTGCTGCGGCGCAAGCCAACAATGAAGGTGCCTCCTGCTCGAAGTCCGCAGCCAAGGCTGCGTACGCAAAGGCCATCGAAGAAAGCGGCTGCGAGAAGACTGCGCAGACCGCTTACAAGAACACCCTGGCCGAAAACGTCTATGCCAAAAGCTACGCCGAAACCAGCTGCAGCAAGACCGCGGAGAAGGCCGCCTACACCGCCGTCTACGCCGAGACCAGCTGCGAGACGTCTTCGAAGACAGCCGCTACGCACGCGGTAGCCCAGGCTTCTTACGACGCGACCTACGCCAAGACCGGCTGCGACAAGACCGCCCAGGCCGCCTACGCGAGCATCACGAAGACCGCCGGTGCCAGCTGCACGACCGCTGACGCCAAGACCAGCTGCGACATGGACGATGCCGAGAGCTCGTCCGATAAAGTCGCCGATGCCGATGTGAAAGTGGCCTCCAACGAAGAAGGTTCCTCGCGCTAATATCTTTCCGAAGAACGATTTCCATCGCACCCGGGCTCGCGCCCGGGTGCTTTTTGTTGTGACCGGGAGCACAGAAAATGAATGCCCGAAGGTGCGACATTGTTCCCGTGGAGGGCAGATGAGGAGAATGAAAGCGATGGCACCGCAACGATCGCGCCGTCTCCGCTTGCTCGAGAGCCTTCGTCGCACGATGAACGAGATCCTGCACGACAAGGTCCATCGGCTGGCTCAGAAGCGCGGCCATGGAACGCCGCAGAACACGGGTTCTATTTATATTTCGGCGGCCGAAGAGGCCCCCGAATTGCTCGACCAGCTTTTCTTCGTCCACCGCAAGGTCGGTGAAGAGATGGGGGAAGAGGTCGATCCGACTGCCGCGGACCGGCTCGATGAAGGCCAGCGCAAGGCCATGCTTTCAGCGGTCCGAGCGGCCGTCCATCGATCGCGCGAGATCCTGGAGTCGCGGCCCAAGTAAAAGCCTTACGGCGGCCGGGTCACAGCTTGTCAGATGGAAGCGCGGACGCGATGACCTCGCGGACCTGACCCGATAGGTCCGAACAGTCGGCAGGCGTCAGACCCTCGACGGGGATCGGGGGGTGGATGATGAGGCGTGCCGAACCCGGCATGAGGTCCGATGTACCCGCCGGCAACACGTCCCGGGTCCCGGTCACGGTCAGGGGAAGAATCGGCAACCCGAGATCGACCGCCATCCGGAACGCGCCCTTCTTGAATCGCATGAGTTTTCCGTTGCGGCTTCGGGTGCCCTCGGGAAAGAACATCACCGACGTCCCATTTACGATCTTTTTCTTGGCCGCCTCGAGGGAGGCCATCGCAGCCGCGTGGTCCGAGCGGTCGATGAAAATATGACCGAGGCGGTCACACGCCACGCCAACCCCAGGCACCGAACGCAGTTCCTCCTTCATCACCCATTTAAAGTCGATTCCGAGCCATCCGTAGAGCAGAAAGATATCGAACTGGCTCTGGTGGTTGGAGACGAGAACGTAGGACTGTTGAGGGTCGATGTTCTCACGTCCTTCGACGCGAACTCTCATCGGCGCAACGAACGCCAGGGTGCGCGCCCACGGTACGCCACTCAGGCGGCTCGCGGTGCGCGGCGAGGCCACAAGGCTCAGGATCAGGGCGAGGGTCGCCTGAGACGCAGTCACCAACCCCACCACCGGTGTGAAGACCAGGTACTTGTAGGGCTGGTACAGCCACCAAGCAAATCCACTACGCCTCATTGTCGCGAATCATACCCGAATCGACCTCAAGGCTCGACGCGCGATGCTCGATGCTCGATGCTCGATCAAACAGCATGGCCGGCCCCTTTCCATTCTTGTCAAGTGGTGGGGGGCGAAAATCCGAAATCCGAAATCTCAGCTCGGGCGGGTGGATCGAGTATCCAGTATCGAGTATCCAGCGTGGCAACCCGTAACTCACACGTGGACGGTGGTATTCTTTCTCACCGTGCGAAACCCGGAGGCAGTGTGAGCGAACGCTACTACATCACGACACCGATTTATTACGTCAACGATATGCCCCATATCGGGCATATCTATACGACAGTCATGGCCGATATCTTTGCGCGCTACAAGCGGTTGACCGGCGCCGAGGTACGGTTCCTGACCGGCACCGACGAGCACGGCCAGAAAATCGAGAAGGCCGCCGCAGAACAGGGCATCGAGCCCATCCAGCTCGCAGACCGGGTGGTGGCGCGCTACCACTCGTTGTGGAAGACCCTCGAGATCTCGCACGACGACTTCATCCGCACCTCCGAGCCTCGCCACAAAAGAGGCGTCGCCGAGATCATCCGCCGCATCACCGCGGCCGGCGACATCTACCAGGGCGAGTACGAGGGCTGGTATCTTGCCGCCGACGAGGCCTTCATTCCCGACTCCCAGGTCAAGGACGGACACGACATCGAGAGCGGGCGTGCCGTCGAGCGCCTGTCGGAGCCGAGCTACTTCTTCCGCCTCTCCGCCTACCAGGAGCCGCTACTCCGCTGGTACAAGGAAAACCCCGACTGTATCCGTCCCCGGACCCGCTACAACGAGGTCTTGAGCTTTGTCGAGGGCGGCCTTCGCGATCTTTCGATCTCCCGCACCTCGCTCAAGTGGGGGGTCCCCTACCCCGGTGACGAAGAGCACGTCGTCTATGTGTGGCTCGATGCCCTCACCAACTACATCTCGGCCCTCGGATTCGGCTCCGACGACGAAGCCCTCTACGAGGACATCTGGCCGGCAACCATGCACATGGTCGGCAAGGACATCCTGCGCTTCCACTGCGTCTACTGGCCGGCCTTCCTGATGTCCGCCGGGTTGCCGCTGCCGAAGCAGATCTTCGGCCACGGTTGGTGGCTGCGTGACGAGGCCAAGATGTCGAAGTCGATTGGAAACGTCGTCCGACCCGACTACCTCATCGAGCGCTTCGGCGCCGATGCTCTGCGCTACTTCCTGGCCCGCGAAATGACCTTCGGCCAGGACGCCTCATTCTCGGACGAAGCCTTCCTCGAGCGTTACAACGCCGATCTCGCCAACGCCCTCGGCAACACCGCCCAACGTACGCTATCGATGACCGGCCGCTACCTCGACAGCAAGGTCCCTGCGGTCTCGGACGATGGACCGGTGCCTGCGGCGGCCGCCGCTGCGGTAGCGAGCTATAGCGAGCACATGGAAGACTCCGAGCCCAACCGTGCGCTGGAAGGCGCGTGGCAACTACTCAAGGCCATTGATGGGCACATCCAGGAACAGCAACCGTGGGCACGCGCCAAGGAGGGCGACGCCGGACGCGCCGCCATTGAGAGCACCCTCTACGTTTCACTCGAGGGACTGCGCATTACCGCGCTGATGATTGAGCCCTTCATGCCCGCAATCGCCAAAGACCTCAGACACCAGCTCGGTGTCGACGACATGCCCCGAAACCTCGGCGACGCCACCAACTGGGGCGGGCTGGCCGAAGGAACCGCGATCGGCAAGACCGAGCCTCTGTTTCCCCGAGTCGATGTCAAGGCCTACATCAAGGAGTCGCAGATGGACACAGCGAAGGAAGAAACCCCCGAAGCCCTCTGACCTCCTCTCGATTGACGAGTTCTTCAAGACCAAGCTGGTCGTCGGTACCATCCGAGAGGCGGAGCAGGTCCCGAAGTCGAAGAAACTTGTGCGGCTCAAGGTCGATCTTGGCGAGCCCGAGCTGAGGCAGCTGGTGGCCGGCATCGCAGAACGCTACGAGGCTGCCGATCTGGTCGGCCGCCAGATCGTAGTGGTCGCCAACCTCAAACCGGCAAAGCTGATGGGCGTCGAGTCGCAAGGAATGCTTTTGGCAGCCAACGTGGAGGGCGCACCGTTTCTGCTTTCGCCGGACACCGAGGTCCCGCCGGGCACGGTTGTCAGCTAAAGTCGATTACTGCCGCAAACCCGGTCGCTATCGGGATCGCTATCGATGATCTGCGCGTTCACCAGGCATTTCGATTCCGATAGCGATTCCGATAGCGATAGCGATTCAAAAGCTGTGAATGGTCACGATCAGTGTCTGCGCTCATACACCAGGAAGCTGTAGGCAAACTCGTTCTTCTCATCCGTCTCGTGGCTCCCACTCGTCGAGATCGAAGTCGGGGAAGAAGGTGTCGCCCTCCACCTCCGCGTGGATCCGCGTCAGGTAGATCCGGTCGACGAGGTCCCTGGCAAGGGCAATGCGGTAAATCTGCGAACCACCACCGATGAAAGGCTCTGCGTCCTCTGCCGCGATCTCGAGCGCTTGCTCCACCGAGCGCACGACCTGCGCACCCTCGGGGACAAACCGCCGGCTCCGGGTCACCACAACCATAGTCCGACCCGGAAGCGGCTTGCCGACCTCTTCCCAGGTACGGCGCCCGATGATCAGGTGGTGCCCCATTGTGGTGCGTTTGAAGTGCTTGAGATCAGCCGGCAAATGCCACGGCAAACCTCCGTCGCGACCTATGACCCCGTTTGACGACACGGCGACAATCAATGAAACCGTCATCGTCACACCGCTATCGGGGCCTTGATGTGCGGGTGCGGATCGTAGGCCTCGAGCCGGAAGTCCTCGAATCTGAAATCGAAGATGCTGTCGGGCGTGCGGTCAATGTGCATCGTCGGCAGGGCACGCGGTCGGCGTTCGAGTTGGGTGCGAGCCTGCTCGACGTGGTTGCTGTAAAGGTGGACATCACCGAAGGTATGGATGAACTCGCGCGCTTCGAGACCACAGACCTGGGCCACCATCATCGTCAGAAGGCTGTATGAGGCGATGTTGAAGGGCACCCCCAGGAACAGGTCGGCACTTCGCTGGTAGAGCTGGCACGAGAGGCCACCGTCCGCGATCCAGAATTGGAAGAGGCAGTGGCACGGCGGCAACGCCATCTGCTCGATATCGGCGACATTCCACGCCGAAACAATGTGCCGGCGCGAATCTGGGTCCTTTCTGATGCCTTCGATGAGGCGCTCGATCTGATCGATTTTGCTGCCGTCAGGCGCCGGCCACGACCGCCACTGGGAGCCGTAGATCGGACCGAGGTTGCCGTCTTTGTCGGCCCACTCGTCCCAGATGGTCACCCCGTGTTGGTGCAAGTAGTCGAGATTGGTGCCACCAGCCAGGAACCACAGCAGCTCGTGAATGATCGAGCGCAGATGGAGTTTTTTGGTCGTCATGGCCGGAAATCCATCCCGGAGATCGAAGCGCATCTGGTAGCCAAATGAGCTGAGGGTGCCGGTGCCGGTGCGATCCTCTTTCGCCACCCCGTTCTCCAGGATGTGTTCGAGAAGATCCAGGTACTGCCTCATCCGCGCTGCATTCCGGGTGTGAGCCAGTCGCTCACCAGCTCGATCCAACGGCCCTGGCCCTTGAGTACGACCTCGGCAAGCTCACGCACCGCTCCCCGGCCGCCCTCGGCGCCGCACACCAGATCGCAGGCGGCAATGACCTCCGGCGCCGCATCGTTCGGACAGGCGGCAAAGCCGGCGCGCGCGAGCAACGGCAGGTCCGGCAGATCGTCACCCATCGCCGCGATCTCTGCATCCGTGATCTGGAGCAGCTCTTCCATGCGATCGAGGTCAGCCGGTTTGTCATTGGAGCCGACAACGATGAGTTCCGAACGCATCCCAAGCTCCGAGCAGCGAGTCATCACCGCTTCGCTCGAGCGACCGCTGATCACTCCGACCTGGACGCCGGCGCGCAGGAGAAGACGGATGGCAAGGCCATCCCGAGCCGAGAACCGCTTGCGATCCTCGCCATCGGCGGAGTAGATCAGCGAGCCGTCGGTCAGCACGCCATCGACATCGAGCACGACGAGTTTGATCGGCTCGAGCTTTTCGCGGACATCGGCTGGAAGGCGACTTGGCATGGCCGCATGCTAGCAGAGCAGGGCGAATTCGGAATTAGGAATTAGGAATTAGGAATTCCCACCCGCCACCGTGACTATTTCGGATTTCGGATTTCGGATTTCGGAATTTCCGCCAACCCCCACGAGCGCGATGCGGAAGGGCGCGTTCCTCCGAGGTGCCGTTTTTCTCGCAGCCCAGTCGGGTCGCTTTGCTGCATCGGCGACTCAGGTGCCATCCGCCCATTAAGAGCGCTGAGCTGCGTCGACGACGCAGGTACCACCTTTCGCATTGTTCGCATGGACGCGTGCCGAAATTGGGTAGCGACGAATTCGAACAATGCGAAAAGTGGTACCTTGCCCGCCGAAGCGAGACGCGCCTATCGGTGGGCAAACAATGCGAAGGGTGGCACCTTGCACACCGAAGCGAGAGGCGTTTGCAGTGTTTAGGGTCCTATCGACAGCCTGACGATGACGGGATCGTGGTCGGAGGCCCGGTCGGCGGCCGGGTATTCGGCGTTGACGTGGACCATATCGATCTCGACGCCGTCCGTCAGGGACTCGGTCACGAGCACGTGGTCAAGGACTTGCGAGTTGCCGAGATAGACATAGCTGTAACGGCTCTCCAGCGGTAACCGCTTCACGAGGTCCTCGAGACCCACCGCCTCGAGAACGCCGAGGGAATCACTGTCTTCGAAGTCGTTGAGGTCACCGAGCACGACGACGCGAGCGGCTGGATCGCTCTTTACGACTTCTTCGACAAAGCCCGCCACCATCCGAGCCTGCTCGGCTCGCCGCCCGCTCGAGCCCTCGATCCGCGGTTGGCGGCGTCCGAAAATCGGGTCGTCACCGCCCTTGGATCTCAGGTGGAGGTTGATCAGAAAGACCGGGTTGTCGGCGAAACGGAACTCGCCCACCAGCGGTTTCCTACTGCCGCCGCGACCCTCCTGGTTGCGCTTGAAAGCGGGATTGCCGGGGGCAACGAGACCGGGGCTGCAGGTCAGCGACAAATCGCCGGTCACCCCGGCCGCTGAATCATCCGCACAGCCCTCGCGATCGACAAACTCGACCCTGGCGGGGTTGAAGAGGAAAGCATTGCGGATGTTGGCGCCGGGTTGGCCGCCATCGGCATTGTCTTCAGGATCGATGGACCGGGTCTCGTACCGCGGTCCCCCGACACCCTCAATTGCCTCGACCAATATCTCCAGGGTACGCGCGGCGGTCACCGTGCCGTCGTCCTCGGGCCCGGTGTCGTCCTGCACCTCCTGCACAGCGATGATGTCAGGCGCACCGAGGTTTTCGACCACAATGGCGGCCAGGCGCTCGAACTTCTCTCCCTCGGAGACCGCCGACAAATTTTCAAGGTTGAAGGACGCAGCCGTGAGGTGCGAAGCATCTCCGGTCAGGCTGGCCCGCTCACGGTCACGCGCCTCGCTACGGGCTCCCGGCAGCGGCTCGGTGTTGAGGACCTTGTAGCTGCCGAAGCTGTAATGGAGGACGCCTTCCACCGGGCCGGCCAGCGTGTCCCCAACCCTCAAATTGGGCGGGTCTGCGACCAGGCGATCGTCGATGGTAATTCGTTGCGGATTGGTGTTTTCCTCGAGCAACCGTATGCCGCCATGTTCCGTCCTCAACGCCGCGCTCCGGCCGCTGTCAGCTAGAACCACGATATCCCCGTAGCGTGAGTTCGGCCCCACCACAACCGGCTCCTCGACCCGCACCAACATGCCCTCCAGACTCTCGAATGCATCCGCAGCGTACTGAGCGGGGTCGAAGGATTCGAGCCTAGAGGAGGCGACTTCGGGTTGCGGAATCATGATTCCGGCCTCGCCGATCAGGACCGGCTCCGGCAGATTGCCGGAGTCTTGGCAGGTCAGCGCCTCAAGACTCGACGCCACCAGTCGCGTGACCGGCAGCTCGAAACCCCATGACCGCTCCTCCACCCGACCCTCGAGCCGAACCAGGTCACCCACATCGACCTTCTCCAGGCCATCGAGGGCTGTCACGAGCAAACCCTCCGAAGTCCGCGGGTCCGGGTCTCCAGGCACCTGATTCTGGATCCAAAACGCCTGCCCGGTGCGGCTGCCGAGGATGGCCGTGACCAGACCGTCCACCCGCGAAACGCACTGACCGACAAGCGGCGACACGTGGCCAGCGCCTTGAATCTCGTGAATCCCTGCCTCGCGACGAGTGACGACCGGCGATGCAACCCCGGACACCGCCAGGAGCAGCACCTGGTTGGTCTGCACCGAGGGTTGGAAGTTGTTGTCCGAGATCAGAACCAACAGTCTGCGCCCATCGTCCAGGTCAGGGCCCAGGGCCATACCCTCGATGTTGTCGGGCTCCACGCCGAGCTCTCCGATATCGGCGACCAGGACCTTGGCCAATGGCGCTGGTTTCGGATCGACCATGTCGCTGAGACTGTCGATGTCTTTGATATCCGCTGCGCCCTGAAGATTCACCAGATAGATCCGTACCGTGTTGCCGACCCCGACCGAGAACGAACGCTCGAGGACCAAAAGCCTTTCATTATCGAGGGCGAGAATCTCCGAGATCCCGTTGGTTCGGAAGGCGGTGGCCGGTCGAGGCTCGTCCGGCACCGGCCCGACCTGATAGAGGTACTCGGCGACCGTCCGTCCGCTGGACAGGTCGATCTTCAGCAACCGGGTTGGGCTTTCGACAGCAAGATCGGCCGCCGGACCGTCCTGGAGAAGGGCATTCTCAGCGGCAACGAAGAGCAGGCTGCCGTCCGGGCTGGCGTCGAGTCCCTCGAAGCCGAGATTGTCGCGCACGCCACGGGTGCTATCGGCATCCGGAAGAAAGTGCTCCGGCAGGCCTTGAGTACCAATCAGCGAGCCATCGAGCCCGAATCGCCCTACCAGCGGGTCGATGCCGCGGTGGGGCACGCCTTCCGACGCCAGGAACAGGGTGCCGCCTTCGGTGAGTGCGAGAGCCTCGGGATCGATGTCGCCACGTGCGAATGTCGCACCTTCTATGTCACGCAGGAGCGTCGCTCCAAGAACCGATGCCTCGACATCCTCGCCATCGAATCGGATCTTGAGGGCGTAGAAACGTGGCGGAGCGAGGCTCCCACGATCGTCAGAAATCGCATAGAAGAGGTCGCAGCCAGGGTCATAGGTCAGACCCGACAGGCCGCCAACGCGGGTGCGATCAACCTCGAGGTCACCCGGGAGGTTCGTCTCAGCAAGAAGCTCGACGTTCAGCTCAACAGCGGTGGCCATCGTCGTGACGGCCGAGATCAGCAGGACGACGAGAATGATCTGTCGAACCCGGTTAACCCACAATTCTCACCAACTATCTGCTGCGGCCGGAAATCTGCAGGTTTAGCCTCAATCGAAGTACCACTCGAGCTCTTCGAGCATCTTCTTCTCAGCAGCAGAGATTGAAGCGACACCGAGAAATCCACCGGCGGCTTGAGCGATAGAGCGGGCGCGGCCCATGGTACCGCTTTTGAGGTGTGCTCTGGAGCGCTCGCCAAGAGATCCCATGACCGCTTCGACGTAACCCCTCCAGACCTCGAGCAGCCTTGAATCCGGCTTAGTCTTCAACCAGTTTCTGAGAAGATTGCAGGTCGGGCTCCCATCTGCCACCCCGCGCTCGATCGCCGCTTTGATGATGGCATCGCGCTCCTTGGGTTGAATCACTCCATCAGCCCACGCAACTTCCACCAGCGGCACCAGCGAAAAGGCAACCAGGGTCTCGGGTTCGACCTCGAGTTCGACAAGAGAATCGATGATCTCTTCGTTGTCGATGTTGAGGTACTCCTGGAACTCCTTCCTCTTCTCCTCCCGCACACTCGCTTCGCGCAACTCTTTGAGTAGCTTTACATTTTCGTGGGCGAAGAAACTGTCCTCGAGAGCTTTCGCCTTGGCCTTCAAACCTTTGACGTTTTCGGTGCCTTTCATGGATGCCGTCTCCTTCGACGTAGGGTGTCGGGGCAGCTCATCTCGCCGCCGAAGGTGATTATGCCATGGAAGGAGGGCTATGCGGCTTTACGGGCCAACGGCTTTTCGGCTCGACGATTGAGCCTGGCTTCCGAATTGCCAAGAGCATCGGCCATATAGCTGTCCTGCCGTATAGCCGTGGGCGGGTGATCGGCGCGTATGGCCGCATAGCCGAATAGCCGTTCTGCCCTGTCGGCTCTCGGGCGCGGGCACGGGCGCGGGAGGGGCGCGACTGGCAACTGAGGCGCTAGATGCGTAGAATACGCCGGGTCCGTTGAGAAGCGGGCTTTGAGGGGAGATCATGGCCGAGTTCACGTACCAACCGTCAATCATCGAGCCCAAGTGGCAGGAGGTCTGGGCCGAGCGCCGTACCTTCCGGACGCCGTCCGACCCAGAGGAGCTGCGTTCGAAGCCCAAATACTACGTGCTCGATATGTTCCCCTACCCCTCGGGCGCCGGCCTCCACGTCGGCCATCCCGAAGGCTACACGGCGACCGACGTCATGGCGCGGATGAAGCGCGCCCAGGGCTTCAACGTCCTGCATCCGATGGGTTGGGACGCGTTCGGGCTGCCCGCCGAGCGCGCCGCGGTGCGCGAAGGACTGCACCCGGCCGCGATCACCGAGCGCAATGTCGCAACTTTCCGCAAACAGATCCAGGGACTCGGTTTCTCCTACGACTGGGAGCGCGAAGTCAACACTTCCTCCCCCGACTACTACCGCTGGACCCAGTGGATCTTCCTCCAGCTCTATGAAAAGGGCCTCGCCTACATGGCTGACGTGCCGGTCAACTGGTGCCCGGCGCTGGGCACCGTGCTCGCCAACGAAGAGGTCAAGGACGGCGCCTACGTCGAGACCGGTGACCCGGTCGAGCGGCGCCTGATGCGGCAGTGGATGCTCAAGATCACCGTGTACGCGGAACGCCTGCTCGACGACCTCGATCTGGTCGACTGGCCGGAGAGCGTCAAGGAGATGCAGCGTAACTGGATCGGCAAGAGCCACGGCGCCGACGTGGTCTTCCGGATCGACGGCAGCGAGAGAGACTTCACGGTATTCACCACCCGCCCCGACACTCTTTTCGGCGCCACCTATTGCGTCTTTGCCCCGGAGCACCCGTTGGTGGCCGAGTTCACAACCGCCGAGCAGAGGCAGGCAGTTGACGCTTACATCGATGAAGCGAGGCAGAAAACCGATCTCGACCGCACCGATCTTGCGAAGGGCAAAACCGGCGTCTTTACTGGAGCGTTCGCCATCAACCCGGTCAACGACGAGAAGATCCCGATCTGGGTCGCCGACTACGTGCTCATGGGCTACGGCACCGGCGCCATCATGGCGGTACCGGGCCACGACGAGCGCGACCACGAGTTTGCCCGCGAGTACGCCCTGCCGATCGTCGAGGTGGTATCGGGATCGGATGTCCCGATCGAAGAGGCTGCCTACATCGACAATATCGACGGCGTGCTGGTGAACTCGACGGGCAAGGACGGTTTTTCGATCGACGGTCTCAGGGTGCCGGACGCAATCGCCAAAACCACCACGTGGTTGTCCGAGCGTGGTCTCGGCGAAGGGCGGGTCCATTACCGGCTCCGCGACTGGCTCTTCTCCCGCCAGCGCTATTGGGGCGAGCCATTCCCAGTGGTCCACACCGACGACGGCGAGGTGGTTCCTCTGCCCGATGACGTGCTGCCCATAGAGTTGCCCGTTATCGACGAATATAAACCGACCGACGACGGGCGACCGCCACTGGCGCGCGCCGGTGACGAGTGGCTGCGGGTCGAGCTGCCCGATGGCCGCTCTGCGACCCGAGAAACCAACACCATGCCGCAATGGGCTGGTTCCTGCTGGTACTACCTGCGTTACCTGGATCCCCACAACGACCAGGAGGCCTGGTCCCAGGAGGCGGAGAACTACTGGATGCCGATCGACCTCTATGTCGGCGGCGTCGAGCATGCGGTCCTCCATCTGCTCTATGCCCGCTTCTGGCACAAGGTCCTCTACGACTGCGGATACGTCCACACCGAGGAGCCCTTCCAGAAGCTCTTCAACCAGGGGATGATCCTCGCCAACTCCTACCGCGATGCGAATGGCAAGTATTACCACCCGTCAGACGCCGAGGAACGGGATGGTCATTTCTTCACCAAACACGGCGGCACCGAGCTCGAGGCCCAGATCGAAAAGATGTCCAAATCCAAGCTCAACGTCGTCAACCCGGACGACGTCATCACCAGGTACGGCGCCGACGCGATGCGCCTTTACGAGCTCTTCATGGGTCCGCTCGAAGTCCAGAAGCCCTGGCAGATGAAAGATGTCGAGGGCGTCAACCGATTCCTGCAACGGGTCTGGCGGCTCGTGGTGGACGAAGAATCCGGTGGTCTCAATCCAAAGCTCACTGACGCGGCGTCCTCGTCGGAACCCGAGCTCGAACGCACTTTGCACAAGACCATCAAGAAAGTGACCTCCGACACCGAGACTCTGCAGATGAACACCGCCATCGCACAGATGATGATCTTCACCAACGACGCCACCAGCGCAGCCACCCTGCCGCGCGAAATTGTCGGAGCATTCCTGCGCCTGCTTTCGCCCTACGCGCCTCACATCTGTGAAGAGGTCTGGCAACGCCTCGGTGAGGACGAGCTCATCGCCCACGCCGATTGGCCGAGCTGGGATCCCAAACTGGCCCAGGACGAGACGATTACCATCGTCGTCCAGGTCAACGGCAAGAAGCGCGACGATCTCCAGGTGTCGCGGGACACCGGCAAGGACGAACTCGAGCGACTGGCCATGGCCTCAGAGAACGCACAGAGATTCATCGACGGCAAAGAACCGAAGAAGGTCATTGTTGTTCCCGGGCGGTTGGTAAATATCGTCGT
>RCNC010003000.1_pt1 | contig 13740 bp, 11 predicted proteins | sample 2041301 | NCBI WGS metagenome assembly RCNC01 (sample SAMN09708231, study PRJNA481090) | Marine sediment metagenome, whole genome shotgun sequencing project. | biome: marine sediment; feature: ocean; material: sediment; isolation source: Sewage treatment plant 13A marine sediment (STP13A) ... | reverse complement strand
TGGATAAATGATTCATATAGCAATAGATACTTTGATTGCTCAACCGTGAATCCGTCGTGTCTGCTTTATTAGCAGCCACGGATTACGGAGTTCTCTTTGGTTGCTTATCAAATTTCTTTTTTACTTTTTGTTCTTGTTTACTTTTCTTCTGTTTCTGGCTCTTGTTCTTATCCTTTTTTCCGCCTTTGTCTCCCATTTTATATAACCTTTCCTTCAGTAAGTTACATTATACCTATCATTCTCGACTCCCCGGAAAAGACCTACCTCGTAATTAGCGATACTAATGTTCCCGATGGAAACGTGCCGCGAGAGCGTGATAACAGGACAACGAATTGTGATAGTTTCCCGCCGCATGTCTCCTATTCCCAGAGTAATCGATCTCGAGCGGTCTCGGTTGTAATCGAGCGCGCTGCGATCGCTAACACGCCGGTAATCGGGGTCTCACGGGGAGGCCTCCGCAATCAAAATCGGTGGCTGGCTTTTGGAATCTCCCGATTCACAACCGATTCCCAAGGCGAATCAATTGACGATTGTATTTTCGAGATCGGTGGTGCCTGAGGCCGAGCATTTCGTTTGGATTCTCGAGGTGGCGCCGCGATGACCAAGCAATCGATTCAGAGAACTACCTTCGTGATTCCTTGGTGTTCTTGGCGTCTTGGTGGTGAATTTCGACGGGAATTGAATACCCCGCGTCCTAAACCGAGTCCGTGTCCGCGTACGTGCCCGAATGGTTTCAGATACCAGATCACAGATACCGGATGCCAGACTCCCAACTCTCCCGGAAGTGAGATCGTGTCGGGTCATATCTGGTATCCGGCATCAGGTATCCGGCATCCGCCGAGCCCGTGGACGCAGGATTAACCCTCTCGAACTCGCTTCGCGAACTCGTCCAGTACCTTCAGATATGGTTCGATCGACGGAATGTAGTGCCGTTCCTCGCGCGAGTGAGGTCCGATCCCAGTCTGGCCCCACACGACCTGGTTCCCGCCAGGGGCAAAGCGGGCCGATGATCCCGGTTTCTTTCTGCCGATGACAGCTCCGCCATCGGACACCGCCTCGACCGCGGCGACGAGTTTCGCAAGGTGGGGATTCTCGGGAGGGCAGCTGACCCCAGCCTCCATGACCTCAACCGAGGCCTCGAGCCCGAGCTCTCCGCACAGGGTCTCCACCTCCGCCATCAGGGCCTCGAGGTCGTCGCCAGGGATGGGACGGACTTCGATCCCGAGCACCCCGTGGCCGGCCGTGATGTTGTAGACCCCAGCCTCGCCGACGTTGAGATAGGGAAAACGCGCCGACGTTTCCCAGCCATCCATGCTGGCCAGCGTGAGATGGCGGTTGAAGGAAGACCCCAGTACGGATTTCATCTCGATCAGGCTATCGAGGAGGTCTCTGGGACCGCCGCCGGTTCCCGTGTGGCCACAGGCGCCGCGGGCCGTGATTTCCATCCGCAGGACGCCGCGGCTTTCGGTGCATATCGATCCGAAGATCTCCTCGCCTTCCTCACCGGTGCGCTCGCCAACGACCATCAGTCCAGGTTGCCAACCATTCTCCTTCTCAAGGGTCTTGAGGACATGAGGGGTTCCGAACGGATCACCCTCACCGTTTTCCTCATTTCCGACAAGCAGCAGATTGAATGGCGGGTAGGGCGGCCCGGCTGCAGCTACGTTGCGCATCCAAACCATGTAGCTGGCGACCACCGTTTTCATATCGGCTGCGCCTCGCCCCCACAGGTAATCGCCCTGGACCCTTGGTTCGAACTGGCTATCGTCGGGCTCCGGACGCACCACATCGAAATGCCCACAAAGGGTGATCGACGGAGGCTCGTTTCCCTGAAAGGAGGCCAGGACCGCCGGATACCGGCCGCGATCGAAGACCCTGACATCCAGGCCGTCACACGAGAGCTTGCTGGCCACGAAACCGGCGCACGAGAATACCTGGTCGACCCGCTCGTCGACACAGTTGGTGACCGACGGAATACGCACCAGATCGGCTGCCAACTGGAGCACCTCAGATGTGCGTTCGCCAACTCCTTCGGCAACGATTAATTCTTTGCCGAGCCCGATACGAACCGGCATTGAAGGGCGCTGATCTCCTAGCTCCTGGAGTCCCAACACCAGGGGTGCGAGTTTGGTCCAGTCGGAACCAAAGAATTCGGGTGACTCGGCGATGGCCTCCACCTCCTTCGCCACCCGTTTTCTCCGCTCGTCGAACCACTCGCCCAGCAGTTGTGACGGCACGATGATGCCGCCGCTCGGGGCCGGAAGTTCTTCGCCGCCGAGTCGATCGAGGACCCAGGCTCTGATACCGCCGGCTGGGTTTTTTCCACCCCCCGCCATCTCGCGCAGAGGTTCCAGCTCGTCGCTCAGACCGAGCGGCTCCGCCAACGGTTGAATCTCGGTCAGAAGCTGACCCAGGTATCGCCGAACGGTGATCGTGCCCCCGTTCATCGGGTGTTCCAGCTCCGCCTCCAGACCCCGCCGAGCCACCGCTTCCTCATTACGGCGCGCACGAACGATATCCATGGCGTCATAAGCGAACGCTGCTCCATACTCAGGCTCGGCATAGATACGAAGCATCAGTAGCTCTTTGAAAAGGACCTTGGCGGTAGACAGCTCCAGGTCGTCGCCACCCTCGTCGGTGCGAACCTCGACACGCTCCATCGGCAGGTCAACCCGCGCACACAAATTTTCGACCACCAGAGCCCGCTCGGCTTCCTCGAGGCTGCCATGCTCGCCAGTCGGGTAAATCCCCCGATGGTAAAGCTCTCGCAGCTGCTCGCTGGTCGCCATAATGTTCCGACGCACCGGATCGACATCGGATCTCGCACGAACCGGCGTCCAGTTGTTGGCCCCGAAGCGCGTCCCAGAACGAACCAGACCGTATGAGATATCGAGGTAGTCGCTGTGGCTCGAGTAAAGGCCCGGTACGTCCAGCGTCTCCGGGTTGGGGAAGGAAAGAAGGCGGCGAGCATCATCTCCGGTGAGGACCACCTGCTGGCTGCCATCCACCTCCTCCCAGGCAAAAGGGGATGCTGCGCTCACGGCTATGAAAACAGGGCACAGGGGACGAAGCAGACGAGTCGCGCGAATCACCGCCTGGTTTCGATAGTCGACAAGAGAACGGCCCTGCCGTTCGGCAAGCGGGAGGTGGAAGAAGTCCCACGACAACAGCGCTTCGGGAAAGCTGTGATTCGTATGGATCCCTGCGGTGGCCAGGCTCTCACCGAAGAGTTCGACGCAACGCCGCAGATAACGTTGGCGCGCCAGATTCCAACCGCCGGGAATATCTTCGGCCGAAACTTCGATTCGCCGCGGAATGTTGCCGTGCAGAGCGAGAAAGGATGCCCCGAATGTCTGGCCGATTTCTGCCAGCGTATCGAGCATCACACCCTCCAACAGTCGAGCCTGGGCGGCTGTTGCGCGGGCCGAGAAGCACGGCTTCGTCGTAACCTCTGCCATCCATCGGAAGACCTCGAGCTGGAACTGGTCGCGCACCCACTCCGGGAGCCCCTCGCCGTTGAGGTAGTCGGCGAATGATCGTGCCTCAGGCCCATAACCGACCTGCCCGGCCGGTGTCAGCTCCCGATCGAGGATGTTGAACTCGAGTTCGAGGCCCGAGGTGCCACTCAGAGGATCCCCTTGCTGGGAGTTTTCGAGAGCAAGCTGCACCTTGTCCGCAAACCGTCCCCAGTTCGTGCCGCTCATTCTCTACCGCCCACAATCGTCGCGATCACAATGACGACAACGCGAGCCACAAGCGATCGAGTGCGTCTCGGGTGACCTCCGGCGGGAGAGCGTAGGAGAACCGGATCCAGTTCTTGCCGAACTCAGAGAAGTAGACTCCCGGCACCACCGCGATTCCGTGGCGTTCCGCCAATGTCGAACCAAGTTCAGCCGAGTCCGCGTAGCCCGCCTTTTCGATCCACGGGGTCATGTCGAGGAAGGCGTAATAGCCCTTGCCGAGGATGTGATTGATCTCGTGCCCCTTGAGAAACGTATCGACAACCGCCCGGCTGGCGTTTGTTGGCTCGATGATCGGCGCCGCCGCCTTGTTGAAACCCATGCGGTAAGCGGCCATTGCCACTGCCAGACTGAAGAACGAAGGAATCACTGCGTGTGAAGCGCGGCTCTGGATGAATTTGATGACCCCTTCGGAAGCCACCAGATGGGCGTTGCGGATATTGCTCGCACCGAGCGACTTGGTGATTCCATCGAGGAAGATGCAGCGCTCACGCTCAGACGGTTCGAGCGCGCCGAGAAAGGCGTTGAGATCGTGCGGTTCGCCGTCAGTCACGCGGTGATACACCCAGTCGAAGAAGACATATGGAATACCGGCAGCAAAGGCCGCCCGCGCAAGCTCTATCTGGCGTTCGGGACTCAGGCTGCGTCCGGTCGGATTGTCGGGGCTGGTGATGACGAGCAGGGCGATGCGTCGCCCACCGAGCGCCATCGCAGTCTCGGCGCAGGCGTTGATCGCCTCCGGAGTCAGGGCCCAGGCCTGGTCCTCGCGACCGGGGGCGAGCATGACATTCGCGCCGACCGAATACGGGCCCCAGTTGTATGAGATCCACGGCACCCTCGAAACTACAACGAAGTCCCCGTGGCGCCCGTGGCCGAGAAACTGCGCAGCATCGTATGACTTGACCAACGCATCCCGACCGCCCTGGCAGGCGATCACATTCGTCGGACCCCAGCCGGTCGCGGCATCGAGACCCCAATAGTCTTCCACGACCGAGCGCCGGTACGCGGGGGTCCCGAACGGTTTGTCATAGGCGGTGCCATGCTCGATATGCATCTTGTGAGCAGCATCGAGGAGCTCTCTGGATACACCCGGGAGGCTGGCGCCGCCGTCGCCCTGACTGGCGTCAAAGACCGTACCGCCGGGCTCGCGGTCGAGATAGACCTTGAGGGCCTCGTTGATCTCGAACATTCTGCTGCCCGGGATCGGTAGCATCGTTTTCGGGCTCGTATCCAGACCGATAAGTTGCGTGGTATCGACCACCAACTCCGGCCTCCCAGCATTGAATCCGCTCTGTCCGTTCTCCGTCAACTCTGCCTCCCACCAACTATTCGTTGCAATCTCTTCCACACCTTCGTGCCGACCATTTCCTCGGCCGCATCGAGAATCGTGCAGATGGTGTCCATGAGGCCGGCTGGGCCCGCCCAATGGGCAAAAACGATTTCCGGCGGAACCGATGTCAATAATCGCCGCACCATCAGCGCCACCAACAAGAGGTCGTCACCGAATCCAAGGGGTCCGACGAGGCCTTCTGGGACCAGATCCAACGGCAGCATCACATAGGCAAGGACCGCGGCGGTCTGGGTTCGCAGTTCCATCGGCACCCGGCGGTCGAGTGCCAGCCGAACGATCAGATGAACGAAATCTGGCAGCAACAGGAGATGATCGGCGAACCGGTAGGCTCGACCTTCCCGCGACTGCAGCCATTGGTCCAGTCGTTCACGGAGTCGTCGATAATAATCCCGCGCCCGTTTTTCTTCGATTAATTCTCCGCCGGTCACCCGTGTCTCCTCCGATCAGGCTCACACTATCTATCAATCTGGATCCGAAGTTTCTTCCGAAGAATGATGACCGAAGCGTTGTCGCCACGACTTTCCCCACTTCTTCAATTTCGCATCGACCTGTGGATATTTCTGCCTTCCACGTTGCAGCCATCTGTGTGCAGTTTCAGATTCCCGCGACAGCACCAGGAGGCCGAGCATGATGAAGAGCACCCCCTGGAGGATTGGTAAAAACAGCCCGACCACACCAAAGCCGATCAACAGCCAGCCGATCACCAGCACGACGATACGTTTAATCTGCCGTTCCATCGATGGAAATAATACCTTTCCCTATTTAGTCCCCCGCCCAACCGATGTCCACGCAGTGGTAGATGCCGAGGGCCTCGATGAGATTTTCAAGCTTGCCGGCCGAATGGCAGTCCGCAGCCAGATCTTTGGTGAGGTTGATCAGCTCACGGTCCCGAAAGAGATTGGCGAATCGAAAACCCGCAGGACCCCACTGCCGGATTCCCGTCAGTTCACCGGGACCGCGGAACTCGAGATCTGCTTCGGCAATTTCAAATCCATCGTTGGTACTGCACACCACTTCCAACCGACGACGGGCCTCCTCGCCGAGTCCCTCAGCCGCCATCAGAACGCACCATGCCTGGCGTCTTCCCCGGCCAACTCTGCCACGAAGCTGGTGAAGCTGCGAGAGACCGAATCGTTGCGCCGATTCTATGATGATCAACGAGGCCTCCGGTACATCCACGCCGACCTCAACGACGGTGGTCGCGAGCAGAACCTGTACAGATCCGTCTCGAAAACTGGAAATCGCCTCCTCGCGCCTCGCCCGGTCGAGTCGACCGTGGAGGACCCCGACCCCAACTCCCGGCAAAGCCTCACGGATCGACTCTTCGTGGTCTATCAGCGCGGCGGCCTCTATCTCATCACTGACCTCAATGATCGGATAGACCACAAAAACGCGGCCTCCGGCTGCAACTTCTTCGCGTAAGAAGTCCATGACCCCTGGTCTGGAATCTTCGAAGCGAAGATGGGTCCGTACGGGTCTGCGACCCGGTGGCAGCTCGTCAATTACGGACAAATCCAAATCTCCGTAGACCGTCAGGGCCAGCGATCTCGGAATCGGCGTGGCAGTCATCACCAGCAGGTGGGGCGCCTGACCCTTTTCGGCCAATGCCTGCCGCTGGGTAACACCAAACCGGTGCTGCTCATCAACGACCACCAAGCCCAGGTCTTGGAACGTTACGGATCCCTGGAAAAGGGCGTGGGTGCCCACCACCAATCGGACAGATCCGTCCGCGAGACCTTTGCGCACTCGTCGCTGTTCGGCCGCCGGTAGCGAGGCCGCGAGCTGGTGAACAGTGTGTCCGGCCGGGCCCAGAAAGCCGCTCAGGGTGCGGGCATGCTGTTCAGCGAGCAGCTCGGTTGGCGCCATGAACGCCACCTGATGGTTGGAGTCCAGGGCCATCAGCATAGCCAACGCCGCGACCACCGTCTTTCCGGAGCCGACGTCGCCTTGCACCAGACGCGCCATCGGGGTCCCGCCACTGAAATCAGCTTGGATCTCTGAGAACACCCTCTGCTGAGCCGAGGTGAGTGTGAAGGGCAAGAGCTCTCGGATCCGCCGAGCATCAACCACGGAGGTATCCACGTTCGATGCTATGCAGGTTTGGCGCGCAGCCCTTCGCGAACTCATCGCGCAGGCGAAGGCAAACAGCTCGTCGAAGGCCAGCCGGAGATGGTATGCGCTGGTGCCGTGGTCGAGCTCTTCCATTGCCAATATTCGACCCTCGGGATCCTCCGGCAAGCTCGGATCATGGAGTTCACGCAGGGCGTCGTTGAGGGTCGGAAGTTCGAAATTCCGCCGAATCGCTTCGGTAAGAGGATCTGTGCAGTCGTCTGCGACCGGAAGACACTGTTCGACGAGCCGCCTCAAACGCCGCCCTCCGAAACGTCCAAGGCGCCGGTAAACGGGCACGACCCGCTCCACCTCGTCACTGACTTCTTCGATCTCAGGATTGACGAGTTGGAGAGAGCCGCCCCGTGCCTCGCGAACCTGGCCGTAGCAGTAGAGTTCTGGTTCGTCAGCGAGCCGCGCGTGGATCCACCGGTGATTGAACCAAACGACCTTGAGGTTTCCGCGACCATCATCAACGAAACCGTCGACAATCAACAACCTGCGCCGTGGAATTCGGCGCAATCGCACTCCCTTGATGCGCCCACGCAGTAGGACCCACGAGCCCGATTCGAGGCGTTGATCGAGGCTCGTTACCCGGGACCGGTCCTCGTAACGACGGGGCAGGTGAAGCAGGAGATCGAGGACTGTGTTGCAGCCCTCGGCGGCCAACGCCTCTGCGCTCTTCGGGCCGATCCCTTTGAGTTTCGTCAGCGGGTCGCCGGGAAGCAGCTCTACTCCGCCCGCGGTCAGCCCTCGTCGATTTCGAAGCGGCACTGGATGGTTCCGAAGACCACGGTGTCCCCGTTCGCCACTGGAACCAGTCTCCCAGCCACCAGGCGCTCACCGTTGACAAAGGTACCGTTCATGGTGCCGACATCCTCGATGACACCGTAGCTGCCGTCATCCTCGTGGCGCATGCGCGCATGCCGCCGCGAGATCGAACGTTTGCCGTCGACAGGGGTCAGGTCGACGTCGGGAAGAATACCTGTGACGGGGTCGATCCGACCGACCGTGGTATCCCGAGAGTCCGCAAGCGGAAACGTGATACCGCTACTGATTTCTACAAGCCGGGCGTTGGGATCGTGCGCGGCATCGCTTTCCTTTTCCTTAATCCCGGATTCCTCGATGTCGACCTTGTGACCGACCGCATCCTCGAGCAACTTGGTCGTCTGTTGCAGGCGGACCACGAGCTTGCGCATCATTCGGATGGCAATCTCCGGGTTGTGCTTGAGGATGAAGGTGAATGCAGATTGGTCGATCATCACCGCCGCCACATCCTCAATCGCGTGGGCTGCCGCAGATCTCGGCGACTCCTCCTCGAGCATGCACATCTCGCCGAAAAAATCCCCTTTGGCGAGGGTCGCCAGAACGCGATCCTCACCACCGAGCTTCTTGCGAATCTCCACCGTTCCGCTCTCGATGACATACATGGTGAGCCCGAGGTCGCCCTCGGCAAATATCACGGTGCCTTGCGCGAATTGGGTGCGCATCGGTTCCAGTGAATCGTGGGTGCCCTTGGCGGATTTAACCTTAAACTTTGCCATTCTACTTCCAAATGATCTGTCGGGCGTTGGTGTCGATCTCGACCGTCGCACCGATCGGAAATGCGAGATTGGCCGCGCCGTGTCCAAAGGGAAGATCGACCACCACCGGAGCAGTCGGTGGAACCGCTTCGCGGAGCAGACGCCGCCATAAATCGGATCGTCTTGAGGCCGGTCTGCAACCGCGCAAGCTCCCGCCAATCAGTGCTTTCACGTTTCGCAATCTACCAGAGCCCCTGAGGTGGGTCAACATACGGTCGAGCCGGTAAAGGGGCTCATTCACCTCTTCGAGAAAGAGTATGCTGCCGGCGAACTCCGGCTCCCAAGGGGTTCCGATGAGAGTCGAAAGCACCGTCAAATTCCCTCCCAATGCCCGCCCTTCCGCATCCCCGGAGCGAACGACTGAGGCCTCGGGAATTCGGAACAGCGGTTCGCCTCTGAGCTCGCCGAGCAGTACAGAGTGTAGTCGTCTCGCGTTGTGGCTGGTATGGAGTCCCGAGGCGACCATCGGGCCGTGAATCTGCAGCATGCCGTCTCGACCGAGGGGATTGAGGATGGCCGTCAGATCGGAGAATCCAACCATGCAAATGCCCCGTTTTGAAAGATCACGCCAGTCGATTCGATCAAGCAGACGTGACGCTCCATAGCCGCCCCGTGCCGCCACGACGACCCTGGCTCCGCTCGCGACGACATCTTCGAGGCCGGCCAACCGATCCTCGTCCCCGCCGGCGAGATATTCCTCCTCGCTGTGAAGGTTTGGGGCTTCGATCACGGGATGCCCCCAACTCCGAAGGACCCGGAGCCCCGCATCGAGCTTGTCCGCATCGACCGGTCCCGATAACGCCACAACGCCGATCGGTTCACCGTGTTCGAGGGGTTTCCAGTCGTTATTCACAGATTCAACAGTACCGCGGAATGAGCGGGATCGCGCTGAGTTTGGCTCGTAATGTGCGCCCGATCACCCCTGAATATGAAGGTAGAGGGATGGTCGCTATCGCTATCGGAATCGCTATCGCTATCGAAATATGGCACCGAATCGGCGGTTCGATCGCGATCCGGAAAGCGATTGCGATAGCGATGGAACACGCGACCAGGCGTTTGGAGCAAAAATGGCTGGAGGAGGCTGTAGGCCGGATTCTGTGCCCCGAAGGGCGGCGTCCATTCATCTGGGCCGCGCGTCACCACGCGGCTCGAGCAGCCAACCCGGGGACCTCACCCACCCAAGGTGGGATACGGGGACAGGCAACCCTCGGCCCCCCTATTCGGCCTTGCTCCGCATGGGGTTTACCGTGCCCCCTCCGTTTCCGGAGGGGCGGTGCGCTCTTACCGCACCCTTTCACCCTTACCCCCGGGCCTATCGGGGGCGGTCTACTCTCTGCGGCACTTTCCCTCGCGTTGCCACGGCCGGGAGTTACCCGGCATGCCGTCTGTCATGGAGTCCGGACCTTCCTCTGAAACCCAGGTCTCAGCGGACGCCCGCCTCCTCCAGCCGCGCCAAGCATATCAGTTGTTTGTTTTAATGAGGGGAAGGAAGGTTAGTGGGTCCGCTGACGCAAGTGATGGAATAGCCTGAGAGTGAGCCCGGAACGAAGCGGCAATGGAGGCGGAATCCCCGTAGCCGCACCTCGACCAGGGCTGCATCACCTCCCACCGTTCGAAAGCTGCGGCTCGCCTTGCGAAGTACCCGCGCCCTGAAAAGGTTTGAGACTTCCTCGAGTGCGTCCATATCTTCGAGCAGGAGCGTCACTCGAAGTGGGCTCCCGAGGTTGACGCCGATCTCAAAGATCGAAGCCTCAAATGCCTCCACCATCTCATCGAAGGTCAGTCCTCGGCTGCGCCACACGCCAAGGGGTTCGACCGTCACCGATGTCATGCCCCGTTTGACGCCGTCTTTGAGGACGGCTGTCAGGCTTCGGCGGACATTGCCCGCACGGCAGGTCGGATTGGTCTCGAGATCGTGGACTACGGCCTGGTACGTCCAGTAGGCCTCGTCACGCCGACTCCGAAGCAGGACGTACCGTCCAAGTGGCAGAGGACGATGCTCGGCGATCGCCAGGTAGGCCGCATCTATTCCATTGTCGGAATCCAAATCGAGCGTCCCGCCACCCGCCATGACCAGGTTGCGGTCCTCCTGAACAATCATCGCGTCCGGTTGCAGTCGTCGTCCGAGGGCCTCGACCACGTCGAGGTCCAATCGAAGGCTATTGGCGTTTGCCACACCTCAGTGTAACGGACATTCAGGCGACAAAGGAGTGACTCGTCACCCTCGGCCTCCTGCCGCCAACCCCGCGTGCCAGTTGAGGGCGACCGAAACCGGCCGAACGGACTGCTTCGCTATCCCCCGTTGCCGCTGATGGCGCGTTTCGCCATGTCGGCCGTGATGGCGAGCTTGTGGCCGCCGCCTTCCTTCTCCTCGAGGCCGTCGTGCTGCCAGGGGTCGTACTCGAGCCTGTTGATGATCTTGTTGAAGACCGTACGAAGGGCGCGGGCGCCGGTACGGATGTTCTGCTCCGCCGCTTCGGCGATCATCGCCGCCGCCACGTCCTCCATTTCAAGCTCGATGTCCATGACCTCGAAGAAACTCTTCGAGCGGATGAACGGCGAGTCCAACGACTCCAGCAGGATTTCCTTCAGCACCGCCACGTCGAGATCGTAGAGCATGACCACGTTATCGAAACGAGCCATGAACTGGGGCACCATGCCGTACTCAAAGAGGTCCTCCGGTTTGAGGAAGTCGGCCAACGCGAAGCGCGTCTCGATGCGCACCTGGCCGTCCGCCATCTGGACCGCCTGCGACTTGAGCTTTTCGCCGCTGGCGGGGTTGATGACCCGCAGATAGACCTGGTCATAGAGGTTCTCGAAGGCGCCGCCGCAGATGAACATCATGTGGCGGGTGTCGATGTTCAGCGTGACCGGTTTTTCCTCACCCCCGACGGAGGCGAAGGTCTTGTAGGTGACCACCTCCCCTTCCATCAGGGTGAGCAGACCCTGCTGCAGCACGACCCCGATGGCGTTCGGCTTGCCGGCCACGATCGATGACATCTTGTCGATCTCGTCGATGCAGATCGTTGCCCTCTCCATGGTTTCCTTGAGCGCCTCGGGGCTCGGTTTCTCACCGACCAGGGCGCGCGCTCGTTGCTCCACCGCTTCGAGCAGGCGCACGGGCTGGAACTCCATCCTCTCCGAATCGACCAGAAGGTTGGCGTTGAGAATGGTCATCGCGCGGAACGGCCGGTACTCCGGGACGTCGTGGTACATACGCTGGATGTTGTTCATGATCGTGGTCTTGCCGGTGCCCGAGTTGCCGATTAGGAGAATATTTCCGGGGACTTTGCCGGTCGTGTGCTTGTAGACCGCCACCGAAACGTAGCGCAGGGCTCCGTTCTGACCGAGAACGCCCTTCCGCAGTTCGTCAAAAATCTGCGGCGGCGCGATCTCTTCGGGCGGACGCAAATTCTCTGCCTTGCCGCTCATCCAACCACCTCCCAGACTCCATTCCGCGGTGCGAGCTCTGTGCCGTCCACGTGGACCGAACGACCGCAACCACCGGGGCGAAAGTCGGTTTCAGCACGCCGCTCTCTTCGAGCTGGGCGATCTTCGCCTTGCCCTCGTCGGATCCCGGATCTTCGGTAAAACAGTCCTCGTAGCTCAGGCCAATCGCGATGTGGAGAGTGCCACCGACCTTTTCGACAAAGAGCGGATTCTTGAGGACGCGGTCGAGGCCTGGATTCATCCCCAGGGCCACCTCACCGAGACGATGTGATCCCTCGTCGGTCTCGATGATCGCGGCGAGGTGCTCGTGGCCCTCGTCCGCCGCATACTCGACAATTTTGCCGCCCTCGAACCGCAGATAGATGCCCCGGATGTCGTTGCCGCCGTAGTTGACCGGCAAATCGACAAAGATCTCGCCCTCGGTCGTGTTCGCGTTAGGGCTCGTGAAGATCTCTCCATCGGGAAAATTGCGGAGGCCGTATGACATGACGGCGTGGCCATGGGCAATATCAACCTCGAGAACGAGCTCTCGCCCATCCTTTGGATGCTCGGTGATAATTCGGACCAGCTGACCATCGTCGATCACCGGGGCGAGCTTTTTCTCCGCCTCGAGCAGCGGTCGAGGATCGGTAGTCGAAGCATCGACGACAAAGTCACGGTAGGTGTCGAAGTCCATTCCCTCCTGTTCGGCAGATGCAGCCGTCGGGAAAAGGGTGATCACCCATGGCTTGGACAAGCGGATGTTGGCGAACGGTCGGTCGGCAGCAGCCAGAGCCTGGCTTTGCTCTGCGGTGAGCCCCATAAACTGCCCCGGGTCTTCCGAACCGAGAATCTCGACGTACTTCGTCATGTTCAGATAGCGCTGTTCGTGCCACTCGGGAGCTGCTGACACCTGTTCCTCACTCCCCGCCCGCGCCATCTCGGCCGACCACACCCGCCCGCGTTCGTTGTTCGGCGGCACGAGGCAGACATCGGGCACGCCGCCCGCCTCGATCACCTTTCGCTCGAGAACTGCCATCAACGGCCAGCACACGGCCTCGCCTTTGATCATGACCCGGTCGTCGCTGGTGATGCCTCTGAGTGAATGGTCGAGCAGGAAGCCTGCCCACACTTCAAGATCTTTGTTGTCAATCATCTTTTCTCCTCGCACCGCAGACGCGGCGCCGGTCATTCTAACTCACTGGCTCAATCGGTCGAGGCCAAAGCGTCTGCTGAAAATCCGATCGCGGATACGCATCGGAAGCCGCCCGATCGCCGGCATCCGGCGGGAGCCGTTGCCGACCCGGATCAAGGCCGGCGAATGTACCGCGGTCGTTCGTTCGACGATCGCCCGAGCCACAGTATCGGCGGAGGTTGAATGCGTCTCCGAAATCCGGGCGCGGGCTTCTATGGCATCTGCGACCTGGCTGAAGATCGAGCCCTCATCGAACCTGCCAACCCCTTGCGCCGCGTTATCGGCAAACCGGCTTGCCACGGCACCGGGTTGCACCTCGATGACCTCGATCCC
>RCNC010001976.1_pt1 | contig 13745 bp, 12 predicted proteins | sample 2041301 | NCBI WGS metagenome assembly RCNC01 (sample SAMN09708231, study PRJNA481090) | Marine sediment metagenome, whole genome shotgun sequencing project. | biome: marine sediment; feature: ocean; material: sediment; isolation source: Sewage treatment plant 13A marine sediment (STP13A) ... | reverse complement strand
TAACTTCCATCGGGGGAGACTTTGAAATTTACCACAATGATGACGGCTCGGATTGGGAAACGTTGCAAAAACTTGATTACTTCAATCAAGACCGATTGATCCCTTTCCGGTTTGATAGTGAAGACGACAATATTCTATTGGTTACCAGTGGTAATTTGGATGCTGTTGATGAATCGAAACTGGATTTATTTCGTTATGACTTGACCGCTCGCAAAGTATTGGGGCCTTATCAAGATGAGTATCTCAAAGGCGTTATTGCTATTGTCGAACGGTCCTTGCCGGATATGGAGGTCGAAGTTGTTTCTCATAATAAAAATAAAACACGTTATATCTTCCGGGCTTACACCGATGTTCAGGCGCCGGAGTACTACTTGCTCGACCTCGATAAGAAATCGTTGAAATTTATGGGGGAGGAATATCCAGGCTTGAGGAATGCGGAACTTTCAACAATGGAAAAAGTCAGCTATTCGGCTCGTGATGAGCTTAATATTCCGGCATTTTTAACGATACCTAACGGAAGCGAGCGAAGTAATTTACCGGTGGTTATTTACCCCCACGGCGGCCCTTGGGCTCATGATGAATGGGGTTTCGATAACTATGTTCAGTTTTTTGCCAGTCGGGGTTATGCAGTATTTCAACCTCAATTCCGAGGGTCAACGGGTCACGGAATTCATCACCAAGAGGCGGGCTATGGTCAGTGGGGTTATGCCATTCAAGATGATATTACTGATGGTGTGAACTGGTTAATAGAGCAAGGGATAGCTGACCCTGATCGCATTTGTATTGTGGGTTCCAGTTTCGGCGGCTATGCCGCAGCAATGGGCATAGCCAAAACACCTGACTTGTTTCGCTGTGCTATCAGTATTAACGGTGTGCTAAATTTTAAAACGTTTATGCGCAGTCAACGTAGGTTACTATTTAGTGCGATCAATCGAGCCATAACAAAGGGTGATGGTGATTCTGAAATGGCTTCGCCGTATCACATGGCAAAAGATATAACCGCCCCCCTGTTATTGATTGGCAGTGAACGGGATACTATAGTTCCAGTCGATCATTCCATTACCATGTACAAAAGATTAAAACGCTTAAAAAAATCGGTGCAATATATCGAACTGCCCGATGGCGAGCATTGGCGTACGATTGAAGCTAATGAAATCAAGAAACTGGCTGCGATGGAACAGTTTCTGGCTGAGCACCTGGCTCCTGTGAAAAAAAATTAAGGATAGAATTTGAGTTCCATTGTCAGGCAACCTGTTACAGGCGTGGCTGGGTGACAGTATTTCCAGCGTCAGAGGTCTCTACGAAATCCACTAAGGAACCGATACCAGAAGCTCCTCTATCCGGCACCACCGGGAAATACATCGAGCCAAAAATTTGATGTTTGTCTCATTTTGGCTGCCGAACTACCCCGCCAACGCAGTGCTAAACGATTAACCACAAAATCTCTCGCCGGAACTAGCCGCATAACCAAATATTCAGTCCCACCCTCAATCACTTTTTGAAATAGGGGTGTCCTGTATGTTTCTGCTTTTTACGCTGGAAGCATCGATGTCGAAGCGCTACGCAAAGAAGTGGGCAAAGCGGTTGATGGCTTGATCGTTTCAGCAGGTAAAACGAATGTCACGGGCTGAATTACAATACATGGCACGAGATTAATTTTTTTTGCTCTGTTCGGGGTAATACTTACAAAACATGAACTCAGCCATTTTCATTCGCTCTGCAATTTCCTTTGGCGCAGGGCAATCCGCTGGCATACCTGAAGTAGCAGCGATGATCACGCGTGCATTCAGGTTCTCTGCGCCGTCAAAGGATTCGAGAGTACCGCTGACTATTTCCTCCAGCATGTGGTGATCTCGGTATTTTTCTCGCATATATGCTTCGAGGCGCACGCGTAATTCTTTGGTGTAGATCTCAACATGTTCGTCCAGAGTGGCTGCCTCTTCCATTTGACCGTCTGTGATCATGGCAAGAGGTTCACCCTTGCAGGCTTTAAAAGTGCCTTCGCATTGTTGCAGGCATTGGGGTGGGGCGGAGTCGGCAATGTTGCAGCTGCAGTCACAGCGGCCGCTGCTTTTCTTCGCTTGCGCACTTGCCGAGCCTGATTGCCCCATCGTTCCGGATTGGTCTGCAACAGGTGTGTCGAAAAAGCTTCCAACATCCTGAGTTACGTTGCGTTGAATTTTTTCGGGTTTGATCACCTGGGCGCGGTCGTCGCCACGCCAGGGACCGATGATATTAAAACTACCAGATAGATTATGGACGACCGCTAACAGGGGATCATCCACGCTCATATCTGCCTCGGCCTTGTCCACCATGCTAGCGGAAAAAGTGCCACGCATTACCCAAGGGGTGTACTCCAAAATAGTCACCTGTCCGCTCAATGGAAATTCAGCCCCAGGGCCAGGAATGGCATCGCGGGGGCCAACGGCCTGGTAAATGCTGCCATGAGAATCACTGTTCGCCCGGTTCATCGAAATGCTCGCATTGCCGAAGCTACCAGCGAAACCATAATCGATCAGGGGTATGGCAATGGTGATAGATGAGCCGTCCTGTGCGTCTGCTTGCCGTGCCATATCTTCAAGTGTGCCCGCATTTGTAACCTCACCCATGGCCATGAGTTGATCCATCATCTGCGCCAGTTGGCCACCTTGCGTGGTGGTGTGGCCAAAAGTGCCATACATTCCAGGCATAAGGCTCAACATGATGCTGGTCATGGGCCCGCAAGCCAGGTATTCAAATGGCTGGAACCCATAGCATGACTTTTCCGGTCTGCGCTTCATTGTTGCGCCGCTGGGGCTGTATGGTGAAAGTTTGGCTACATCTTCACGCATAGCGTCTGTGGTTGTGGGTTGCTCCTGGCCATGGATAACGCAGGGTGCCAGCAAGAAAAGTGCGGCTGTGGCGGCGTACCATTTTCCCCTTAGATTTATCATCACGGCCCCTCCAGTGACATGTTCCAGAGGCTCGCCGTCAAGCGCAGATTGAGCGTTTGAGGTTCTGTTTTTTCAGCGTCGGCGGCAACGTTGTTGATCACCAAGGTTGTGCTTTCACCTGGAGCCAGATCGACGCGAAAACGCCACTCTGCAAAATTAGACCCTTCAGCCTCTACTTGTATTGCTGGCCCCACCGACATACCGGAAGAGACACCTGCCCACAAGTCTTGAAGATTTGCACTGCCTTCAGGATGCGCGGTTAGTTGAATGTGCATAGGGCTGCCAGTTTCCGTGGTCAAACGTAAACAAGCAGACGCTACCTTGTTGAGTTTTACAGCTATCAGAATTGGAGATTCATCAGGGTTAATGGTTATCTCGGAGCAACTTCCAAAAACAGTATCAAGCCAGACGGTTTCCTTTGATTTTGTCGCTGCTCCTGAAGCACCTGGACGCGTCTTGGGATAGGCTGAGAAAGCAGTGGTGAAGGTGCTATACACTCTATTTAAACTTTTACCAAAGCGTTTTGTGTCGGTGAGGTTGTCATCTAGCCAAAGAAGTTCGCTTGTTTCTGATGGTGCCCCCTGCAACTTGTTGGAAAAAAAATCGTCAAAATAATCATAATTTGGTGCAGTGTAAGTAGTGGGCGGAAATGCACCGCCTTTACGAAACATTTCACCGATATAGCGCCAGAGTGAGGCGCTCCAATATCCATCACGTTTCCCCCCGCAGCCCGGCCCGCTGGCGTCTGTCTGCAAACACACTGGGTCGTCTTCTATTCGCAGGGCCTCATTATAACGGCGCAGGCCCAGGCTCGCATGTCCGCGCGGGTCGATGCCACGCAGTTTTAGGACCGTGTCATAACCAATTGCCTCAGCTGTGCCCTCCACAATCCAGTCACCAAGGGCGCAATCTGTGAAAAGCGGGTAGGAGGCCTGCACGCCATGGAACAGTTCATGAGCTAGGTCCGCGTAGCCTTTATCGGTAATCTTGCCGTTGCCATCGATCACAAAGCCCGAACCTGGCTCCAAATGTACCTCAATAAGCTGACGTATAAAGCCATCGAGGCAGCCATTGCGATAAATAGCCGGTGCCTTATGTTCCGTTTTGTAAAAGTAAATCCGGTAGGCTTTTTGGCCATCTGTCCGTTCGACCACGGGCTCCAGTTGCGGTGCTCTAAGTCCCATGCTTTCGAAAAGCTTGGCAGTCTCATGCAGGTAGTTTTGTATCTCTGTCACTGTTGCTTGAGGTATGTAAGATGGTCTGGACTGGACTTCATCAAGGGAGATAGTAGAGTCGATGACTCGCCCGGCATCTGTCAAGTGGGGTCTTGGTGTGTACCACGGCTCGCCGAAAAACACCTCAAACTGCGTTATCTCCCAGGCTGGTTTGGCGGCTGCGTTGGCGACTGCGGGCACGCCAAAGAAGAGAAAAATCAGGCTATAAAAAAAACTATTTCTTGCCAGCATGGCTTCAACCTGAATGGGAAAAAGATCGATTGATGTAGTACAGTAACTATAAAGCGCAGCATCCCCGAAGTCGACATCTACTGAACCGCAGTACCATTCGGCCATTGGACAGGCCAGATCCGGAACTGGAACGTGTGGCTAAGGCCAGTGGTTTCTCTCTCCACGCGGGGGTGAGTTGCGAGGGACATGAGCGAAATAAACGGGAACGGCTCTGCCGGTACATCGCCCGTCCCGCCTCTCGGCAAATCCTGGGCGGGGCATGAATGGCCTGTGAGTTCATGAGCCCACCGGCCTAGAAAACTCACTACCTACGATTAACCAGACTATAATCTATAAGCCTTCAACTCCAATTAGCCAATTTTCAATTATGATCTCACTGGAGAACCATATGACAACTAGCCGCTTGTTTATCAATACATTTGTCCTTGCCATACTATCTGTACTTGCATATCCAGGCTTTGCTGAGGAGGTGAAGGGGCAGGCCTCATACTACGCCGACAGCTTGCAAGGGAATATGACGGCAAGTGGCGAACCCTACGATAGTAAAGCCATGACCGCTGCACACCGCACTCTGGCGTTCGGGGCCAAAGTTAAAGTGACATATTTGAAAACGGGTAAGACAGTGGAAGTGACAATCAATGATCGCGGCCCATATGTGAAAGGCCGCATAATCGACCTCTCTGGCGCGGCGGCCGCCATACTGGGACTAAAGGACGATGGTGTTGGTGAAGTCGAGATAGAGTTCTGATAGTGCCCACCTCTCGGCAAATCCCGGACGCGGCATGGGTAGGGCCATGGGGTGATCTGGCGAGGCTCCCGGTAGCGCAGGGAAGCAACATAGTCTTAGCTGCTAATCTGACTATTCCAGGGGGACGGGTGACACTTTTTTGACTGGAGTCGAGGGGTGTATCTGTATCGCCCGGTTGAGATCGCACCTAAAAGCGGTCGTTCATGGTGTGCTATGCAAATGAGCGCGTTATTCACTGCGTCCCTTTGAATTCTGCTTATCTAGTTTAAATTTCAAGTGTCTAACGTGATAATCCGCGCTATATTCAGTTTTCGAATGTACCTCTCGGCAAAATACACAAGCTGGGGCAACATCGACGATCATTAGATCGTAATTATCTTAATAATTGGAATGAACTCGTAAATGAACAGACAAAAGCTTATTTCTAGCACTTTTGCTGGGACTGCCATTATTTGTGCAGTGATTATGTCCGGCATATTGACGAATGTGTCATCCAATACAGCCCATGCTGCGACTCCCGCAGGACCTTCACCCGTGAAAGCAACGCAAAATCGAGATGCCTATTTTCCGGGGACTGAGGATCTGCAGCCAAACGAGATGCGCATTATATCGCTGGGTACCGCTATGCCTTTCCAGCGACCGGCACAGGCAGCACCGAGTTTTCTGGTTGAACTGGGTAATGGTGATAAGTTCCTTTTTGACATAGGTACTGGTTCGGCAGAACGTTTATCTGCACTTCAAATCCCCTATGACTACTTGAACAAGGTTTTCCTTGGGCACCTTCATGCAGACCATATGGGTGACCTTCCTGCTCTCTGGGTTGGCGGCACTATAAATAACAGGACAGTCCCGTTGGAAATCTGGGGGCCGACCGGCTCCGAGCCGCAATATGGTACCAAGCACGCAATAGAGGGACTCAAGCAGTTTTATAACTGGGATATTGCTACCCGAAGAGGCGCGTTCGTGGCCTCTGGTCAAGAACTTGTTGTCCATGAATTTGATTATCGGGGAGAGAACAAAGTCATCTATGAAGAGAATGGTGTAATCATTCGATCTTTCCCTGCGGTCCATGCTTTCGATGGCCCGGTCAGCTTTCGCCTGGACTGGAACGGGTTATCCTTTGTATTTAGCAGTGATACCTTTCCTAACAAATGGTTTAACAAATACGCAAAAAATGCCGATATTGTGGTTCACGAATGCTTTGTGACTGTTGACGACTTAATCAATCGGATGAACTTCCCGCCAGAGCGTGCTCTGCTGGTAGGCGCTCAAGTTCATACGCCGCCCGAAGCGTTCGGCAAAGTGATGAGTATTGTGAAACCGCGGATGGCTGTGGCCTATCACTTTATCAATGATTTCGACACGGCTCCAAATATTCAGGAGGGCATTAGAAAAACTTACGATGGCCCGCTCACACTCGCAAAAGATATGCTCGTATGGAATGTAACAAAGGAGGACATCAAGGTGAGAGAGGTTGTCTACAATGAAAATGTATGGACTGCCCCAATCGTCAATCGAGGCGAAATAGATACCAGTCTTCGGGAAAGCGAGTCCGACTTCATTAAAAACGGGGCCGCTGATTTTTCAGATGTTATAAACGAAGTTTATAAGCGCACTAATGAGAAATATGGCACCAACATTAAGCCAGAGGTGACTCCGGAGCACTAGTAGAGTCAGCGACTAGATAGGACCGCAATGACTCCCTGCCAGTCATCTTCACTGGCAACATCCAGATGGCGATATTCAGTATCACCAGATATTCGGCCAGATTCGGCCTTCCCCAATTCATCGTTAATATCTGAGAGGACGACAGTCGCACCCTCAGTAGCGAAGAGTTGAGCAATTGATAGGCCAATGCCTTGGGCAGCGGCTGAGGCTCCACCCTGTGATCAGTCTGCAGTTTGCGCGTGCACAGCATAGTCAACCCTGACCCAGACGGTATCCACTCCACGAGTGCATCACCGGCTATAGAAAATGATTGCCACCTATACTGTATTTATATACAGTATCCTTAACCGTCAATAACCCACCCACGAGGTAACCCATGGCCGTAGTAGCAATGTGGAAATGTGATCGAGATGACACCATGTATGAAAACAAGAAAGATGCCGATGCTCACGACAAGATGCTAGAACTGGCTGAAAGTTTTAGCATGTTCCTCGGCAAACACATTGAAGGTATTAGTGAGCAAGATTCTGAAAATATAGGCCTACTATTATCCAAAAACAAAAGCGTGCTGATTGCGGCCTGCAAGGGTAATCCGGATTTATTGTTCGGCCTTGGTGACGATGAACAACAAGAGCCGTCAAATATCACACCCCTTGCTGCCAAGGTGTAATCGAATAGCCAATAGACATGCGGATAGGCGTCCAGCAGAAATCACCCATCAACCCGACGCCAGCCCACCTAACCCAAGGCCTTGCAGGGACTACATCGGCGTAGAGTACGTCGGGTGTAAGCGAGGTTTCTACCCACGGGGTAGATACCATACTTTTATCCGCATCTGGCAACATATGTGCCGGGTAAATTTTGGTATTCCCCTATAGCGCCGCTATGAACCCTGTGTCTTCTGCCCTCTTGTTTCGCTACCATAGGGTTGAAACAGACGGTCAGGAGATCACATTGAACTTCAATATTACCCCCATCGAGGCCAGAATCCTGGGTTGCCTCATCGAGAAGGAAGCGACCACTCCCGATGTTTACCCGCTGACCCTGAACAGTCTGCTCGCGGCCTGTAATCAGAAGTCCAACCGGGAACCGGTGATGGAACTCGACACCGACGATTTGATGACCGCGCTCGATAACCTCATCGACAAGACACTGGTGTCCACCTGGAAATCCGATCGCAACCGGATGGCTAAGTACCAGCACAAACTGCGCCATCGGGTGTCCGATAAATTCAATTTTTCCCTGCCGGAGCTAGCAGTGCTCGGCGTATTGTTCCTACGTGGGCCACAGACGGTAGGTGAAATCCGTTCCCGCTGCGCGCGCATTCACGAGTTCGATAACCTGGATGCGCTACAGGGTGTGTTGACAGCTTTGGAGGCGAACCCCGATGGTCCATACACCACAATGCTAGCTCGCCAGGAGGGGCGTAAGGAGTCCCGATACACTCACCTGTTTTGCGGAGAGCCGGACGATACCGTCATGCCTGGTATCGAACTTGAGCGTACCACTACCGGTGCCAATTCACGGCTGGAGGTAGTCGAACTGGAAGTCAGTGAGCTTAAGTCGGAATTGCATGATCTGCGGCAACGCTTTGAGCAATTCATGAAACAATTTGAATAGAAGGACTATACTTCAGTGTCGTCCATGTCCTCGACCTATAGCCAATCAGTTCGTCGGGTGTGATAGTTTAGTGGCAGCTATTTAGAGTCTGCTCGACTCATATATTTACGCTCTTCTATGCTCACTTTAATCGTATCGCCAGTAGCAATGTATTCAGGGACTTGCACGGTCAGGCCGGTAGATAACAATGCCGGCTTGGTCCTCGATGTCGCAGAGGCGCCTTTGACAGATGGATCCGTTTCCGTAACCTGGAGTTCCACATAGTTTGGCAAATCAAGCGCAACAGGTGCATCATTAACAATGACGACTTGCATGCCCTCTGTTGTCTCGTTGAAGAAAGCGATTTGATCCTCAATGGACTCCTTATTCAGGTTATATGGCGTGTAATTTTCTACATCCATAAAAACATGCTCATCCCCATCAATATAGGAAAACATAACTGGCCTGCGAATGAGGTCACCAAGATTCAACATATCTGAATCCTTGAAGGTCTCGTCAATTTTGCTGTTGGTGATCACATCGTACATGCGCATACGGTATAGGCTGCCGCCGGCACGGCCTTGCGGAACAGAGCGTTCAATGTCCCTCACTATGTAGGTATTGCCGTTATACTCGATAGCGGTGTTCTTCTTAATTTCACTTGCCTTAGGCATTTTTTCTGTTCCTGAAATGATAGTCGTATATAAAGCTTTCAAAAGCGATCCGCTAATTCGGAGCCTGACGCCTTTTAGAAGTGCAAGAAATAGTAAACGGGTATTGGTAAGATATCTACTACAGTAATTCGAGGATAGCCCAAACTGTCCACGAAATACACAGAGTCAGATGGTTTTCTAGTTGACGCTGATACAACGTAAGGGTACTGACAAATAAACTTTCCTGAACCTGGGAAATTCGGCGGGGCGGTGGCTCATTACATTGACACCATTACGGGCTCTATAGCATGTCAACAAACGATCTACTGATCGTGCCCATTCGTTTTGGTGCCGCGGGCGACCTGCGCTCCCGCATCCTTACTAGCCACTCAGCTACCAATAGATTGGGTAACCAGCACAACCATGACGCCACTCGATAAGCTGTCTCATATTCAACTCCTGCAGCCTCAAGCAGGGGTAGAGACAAGCGAAATGTCACTCCGGCCAAGGTCAAGGCAGAGCTTCGAATCATCCAGTCCCCATGGGCAAGTTTGTTACCAACGAGTATGTAGCGATAGGCGTTCAAGGTGCTGCCAATCCAACAGACTGCCAACGACCCGAATCCAGTCTGTGCTGCCAGGCCTGCAGAGGAATTCACTGCCAGTACAATGCCGGCCGCTCCTCCAATGAGAACGGCTACAACATAGGCCCGGCCACACCACCGGTGAGCCGTCAGAAAGCGAGACCGTAAGCTGCGACTGGCCTGAGCAGCACCCACCAGAATTGCAACGACGCTACCGCCAATGTGGGTGGCAATCGCGATAGGAGTGCTGACAAAAATCTGCTGCAAAAAGGGCTCGCGTATAGTCGGGAGTAGAAGCAGGCTACCCGCGTAGGCAGCAAGTAGGATTGCCGACAATGTCATAGCGGCCCACATAATTCGTTGAAATGTCACTGGATGGTCTCCTTCGTTACTATGAACGCCCTGGTTCTGGCGAAAAGCCCGGTGCGCTGCAAATCGATCTGCAAGCAGGGCCAAGATGCTGAAGCACAATCTGAATAACTGGTCTATGGTGGTCATATCGACATAATCCTCGGAAAAATCGCTCTAGAATCTACGGATGAATATGAAGCCCGCACTATCCATATAGTCCGAGTCAGTCAGCGGGCTATCGACAATGCTGTCGTCCAATTTCGTCCGACTCAAGATCCCCATAACGCTCCAGCGATCGCTAATCTGGTATGAGGTGCTGATGCCAATTGCAAGGTTAGTCGCATCGCCGGAGTGATACTTAATCCGACCGACCGAGTCGTCTATCTGTTTACCAGAGATGCCGTAGTAGTAATTGACGTAGCTATCGTCATACCAATCCACCGAGGCGTTGGCGCTGATACTGAGTCGTTTGCCGGCCTGGTAGATGGGGATCTCGGCAGATAGGCTCGCCGAGTTGGCATCAGATCTTCCCGAAACATCTCGGCTACCGCCAAGGCTTATCCAACCGTAGGTGATGCCGTAGTTAACAATCGTCTCAGTATCAGGCGTGCTATAGCCGTCGAAGACTTGATGGCCCTTCATTTTGTTAAGCCAAAGACCGTCACTGTCATAGCCGTCACTTCGAAAACCAAGACCTACCGAGGCACTCAACGATTCGCCAATTTGAGTGTGGTAGCCAATAAGGTCATCCCCATTGAAGTGCCAATTTCCCTTGCGCATGTCGATGAAGGGAACGAGTGCGACCTGATCATTGGCGCCTTTCCAGGGCGTCGAAACAGCGACGGCCCCAACACCGAGGGCGAGTTCCCATTCGGAGTCGCCGGCTCGGCTTGCCCTGGAATCAGGTGTAGTGGCAACTGCTGCAATGGCCACTACATTCACCAGATTCAACAACACTTTGCTATGAGTCTTGGGGATTGACATAAATTCCTCTCACATGAGTTATCAGAGGCACGCAGTTTAGTAACGGTACTGCAGTGAGGAAGGTGTCAATTGTCACGATCGCGGGTGCTTTGTTGAAAATGTACAATCGGGCTGAAGTCGTGACATTTGTCAGTACTCCCAGCCACCAAAGGATGAGACTATCGGTTTTTACAAAGCGCTTGACGGCAGATCATGAGAAAGCTGAGTACTGATTTCTACATTGGCATATTCGTTTGGGTGTTAGAGATACCCATCAGTTACAGCCTGTGGTTCGCCGGCAGTGAAGTTGATATTCTCACGCCCGTTACGCCACTCAATATTGTCGTCGTGGCGTGCCTTTTTCTGGTTTTCTTCGTCGGCTTCCTTATCTCCCATGGCATTTTTGAATATCCACTGAAGCGCGGCACTAAAGCGACCGGATTGCTCCTCTCTCTCGCTGCTACCTTGGGCCTGTCACTGTTTTTCTTTTTCGGCATGGTTGGTCTAATGGCCGTGATGGTCATTATTCAGCTGACAAACATTGTGGACAAAACGCGTGGGCTCATTATTGCGGTGGCAATTCCTGTACTTTTTGTCGCCTTCGATATTTTTCTCGGAAAGGATTTTGCCTTTACCGAGATGGTGGTCTGGAGCACAGTTAATCTACTCGCAATATTCGCGAGCTATGGATTAGTCGCTGAGCAAAAGGCCAAACTGGAAGCAGAACAATTAGTGCGAGAACTGAAAGCCACGCAGATCCTGTTGAGCGCCACAACCAAAAGAGATGAACGTCTTCGAATTGCTCGTGACCTGCATGACGTATTAGGACATCAACTAACGGCACTAAGTCTGCAGCTAGAGGTTGCAAGCCATGTAAGCGATGCAGATAAGCAAAAACATATTCGCCAGGCACAGGAAATTAGCGGCTCGTTACTCTCCAGCGTGCGTGAAACAGTTTCCGAGATTCGCCAGGGAAGAGATATGGATTTGCGAGACGCCCTCACGGCACTTATTCAAGGTGTAACGGGAATCACAGTGAAATTGAACATGGACCTGGAACTGGAACTGGACGAGTCTATGGCTGATGCTCGTCAGATGGAGGTCATCTTTCGCTGTGTCCAGGAGGCGTTGACCAATACTGTAAAACATGCGGCTGCCAGCCAGTGCGAAATAGAGCTGTCGAGCAGCGAGGAGTCTATTCACCTGTCAGTCAAAGACAACGGAAGTGGCGCTAGCGATGTCCAGCCCGGCAACGGCCTTAAGGGCATGGCGGAGAGAGTTGCCAGCATCGATGGTGAATTGGACTTCAACAATTCAGCAGATGGTTTTATGTTAAATGTCAAACTACCCAAGAACGGATGAGTGATAGTCAGTCATGCCAATAAAGTTATTGCTGGTCGACGACCAAAACCTGGTCAAAATGGGAATTTGCAGTCTCCTCGAATTGAGCGGCAACATCGACGTCGTCGCCCAATTGGAAGACGGGACCGGGGTGCTTGCCGCAATCGAAAAGTATCAGCCGGATATCATGCTATTGGATATTCGGATGCCAAATATGAACGGTTTGGAAGTGCTCGGCGCGATGAGCGAGCAGGGTGTCAGTTTACCGACCTTGATACTGACCACTTTCGATGAACACGATTTGGTGCTGAAGTGCATGAAACTTGGGGCCAAGGGCTATTTACGCAAAGACGTCAGCTTGGACGCCCTGATGAAGGCCATTGATGCAGTGGTGGCGGGTGAGTTGTGGATTCAGCCGGCAATTACAAATCACGTTATCGATAACAGCTCGTTTATCCAGGCTCAGAGTACCGAAGTCATAGAGCCTTTAACTAACAGCGAGGTACAAGTGCTCAGATTGGCCGCCGCCGGCTACTCCAATAACGAAATTGCCGAGGCAATACATAAATCGGCAGGTACGGTGAGAAACCAGATGTCGTTCATCCTAGCCAAATTGCAAGCTCGCGATCGCACCAGGGCAGTTCTCAAGGCCATCGAACAGGGCCTGATCTAGTCGTCGCAAATTGATCTATGACTGATGGATAACTGATCCGCCACAGCGGGTGAAGTTATGTGGGTATTCATTCGCCGATTCTACCAATTTGGGGCAGTTAAGTTGGCAGTACCCGCTAGAGCGCTGCCTGCTTTCTGAAAACACTGGGGGAGCAACCCTCCCGGGTGCGAAATGCCCGCCGGAAGTTGGCGGCGTCCTGGTAACCGAGGGCGGCGGCTATCGCCTCCACGCTCTGATCTGTTTCCAGCAGGTGCTGGCGCGCCCAGTGCCCGAGTACCTCGCCCCTGATTGCCCGGAAGGACGTGTTTTCCCGCTGCAGTCGTCGATTCAAGGTTCGCTCTGACATATGGATCCCGCTGGCGATGCTGGAAAGCTCTGGCAGGGGCGGGTCACTGGAGCGCAGCAAGCCGCTGACATACTGGGTATAGGGGTACTCTTCCTTTCCCTCGAGCTCACGCAGTTCTTGTGCCAGCGTCAGGGTGGCCTGGTGCCACATATCGGCGTTGTAGTAGGGCGATGACAGATCCAGCCACCTTGCAGGGATTTCCGCGGATGCGCACTCCCAGTCAAAGCTGACCGGGCTGTGCAGCCACCGGGCGTACTCCGCATGATATGCAGGCGCCGGTATTGCCAGGCGGTATTCTGCATCGTCGAGGACCTGGCCAGTCAGGGTCTCTATATAGTGCTGTACAAGCATCACTGCGGTTTCTGTGTGAAACCGTTCGACCTCTCCCATGTCCTGCAGATAGCGAAAGCGCAAAGACAGG